>OGPH01001657.1_pt1 | contig 15731 bp, 18 predicted proteins | sample 1552891 | NCBI WGS metagenome assembly OGPH01 (sample SAMEA2580272, study PRJEB22360) | human gut metagenome | biome: human gut; feature: human-associated habitat; material: faeces | place: Denmark | collected 2008/2010 | reverse complement strand
CGTCAGCAACTTTTATAGATTATCACATCTGATCACTTGTGTCAAGAAGTTTTTTATTCTTTTCAGAAGCCAGATCAGCTCCGATGTTATATTTTCCTGCCACTCTTTCAGCGACGTTGACTATCTTACCACAGCTGTATACAGTATGTCAACAGCTTTTTTATGTTTTTTCGACAATTATTTTTGCCATCCATATATTGTGTTTTTCTTTATCAAAGCTACAATATATGGATGGCATTTTTCATTTTATAATAGATACGTTATATTTATGGTTCCCGAAATTTAAATACGCACTGTATTTTTCCTTCATGATATCTAAAAATCCTGCCTTCTAAAATATTTTCTTCATAGAATGGTTTCATTACCCAGAATCTGTCTTTTCCTGATTTTAAATAGAAGTTTGTCATCAGCTCATATTTTTTCTTTTTTGCATACTGCTTCATATCCTTTGAAAATTTTGCTATCTTTGGATAATTATTTTCGGATACGCCTTCCTTCTTCTTCAAATTTTCCAGATGATTTCCCTTTCGGTATGTTACCTCATCTTTCTTTAAATCAATGACTATACTCTTAAGTTCTTTATCATCTTTAGCATTGATTGTTTGATCTTTTGAATTATATCTGCATTCATTATAAATCAGATATTTTTCTCCATCTTTGGATGGATAAAACATTGTTGATTCTTCATTATAATAATAATTCATTCCATATGGATGCAAATCTATGATCTTATTGATCTTATATGTATGATTCTTCTTGTTCTCATTCAGCACAAGAAAGTAATTACCTATCACAGCTGTGATTTTCTGATCAGCAACTTGTATGATATCCAAGTCGTTCAATTCTTCCTCTTTTAGATTCTCGTAAAAATCCTCGTAGCTCATCGTCTCTAGTTTCTCTGTTTTTACAACCTTTGCATCATTTGTATTCGTCTTCTGCTTTGGCTTTGTTGTCTGATCCTTCTGACATCCTGCAAGTACGATGATCAGAAGTAACACTGTCATAGATAAAAATTTCTTCATAGTTAACTTTCCTTTCCTATCCTGCCTTTATTGTTTTAACCTACCATATTTTCATTATATCATTTCTATATTTATCCATCAACTTTTTTTACTTTTCGTTCATAAAATTTTCCTATAAAACAAAAATGCAGTTCTGCATTTCCTACATACAAAACTGCATTTCTTCTATAATAAAATTTATTACAGATATTCTTCCAGCTGATCGATCGAATTTTCATCCGTTGACCAGCTTGTTGCAAATCTCACAACCGTATGGTTATCATCGTATTTCTCCCAGAAACCAAATTCTACATTCTCGCTCAGTTCTTTCATCTTCTCATTCTCAAGGATGATAAACTGCTGATTCGTTGGAGACTCTAAGAAGAATGTATATCCTTTCTTATGGAAGACTTCTTTTAATTTCTCTGCCATCTCAATCGCATGTTTACTGATTTCAAAATAAAGATTGTCTGTAAACAGGGTATCAAACTGGATTCCCAGCAATCTTCCTTTAGCTAATAATGCGCCTCTTTGCTTGATCTGTGTCACAAAATGTTTTGGTGTATTATGATGTGGAAATACGACTGCTTCTCCACATAATGCTCCTACTTTGGTTCCCCCAATATAAAATACATCACATAGTTCTGCAATTTCTTCTGGTCTCAGATCATTTTCTTTACTTTCAATTCCGTAACCTAATCTCGCCCCATCAATGAATAATGGAATTTCATAGTTTCTGCAGACATTTGAGATCTCTGTTAGTTCCTGTTTCGAATACAATGTTCCGTATTCTGTAGGAAATGAGATATAAACCATTCCCGGATATACCATATGTTCGTGATTATCGTCTGAATAAAAATCTTCGATACATTTCTTAATATCTTCTGCTGCTAATTTTCCGTCCTTTTCTTCTAATTCGATCACTTTATGTCCACTATATTCAATCGCTCCTGCTTCATGAACACTGACATGTCCTGTTTTTGCTGCGATCACGCCTTCGTAAGGAGCAAGCATTGTGCTGATGATCACCTGATTTGTCTGTGTGCCTCCGACTAAGAAAAAGACTTCTCCATCTGGACATTGAAATGCCTGTTTGATTTTTTCTTTTGCCTGTGCACAATATTGGTCCGTTCCATATCCACTCAAGTTTTCCATGTTTGTTTCTAGTAATCTTTGCATAATTACCGGGTGTGCCCCTGCGATATAGTCACTTGCAAATGAAATCATATTATTGTCCTCCATTTTTCTTTCTGATATATATTTTAGCACAAATTTTTTGCAACGAAAAACTATAACATTATTTTCTATCTCACAAGTTTCGTTCATAGTTCATATAATCCTGTTCTTTCATATATTGAAATACCTTTTTATCATTCTTTGATTTTTTATACCAGCCAATACCTATCATTATAATTCCAACAATAATGACTGTAGTTCTTATTTATGAAGATGTGTTTGGTGATGATTTTGGTGAAGAAGGTTTTTATATTTTCCAAAACCATGATCATCTGTTTGCTCTGCCCACTTTTATGTGGGCTATTTTTTTTTTGGAAAGGAGCCAAAGGCGAACTTTCCTATAAAGTGACAAAAACACCCTGCATTGCTGCAAGGTGCTAATAATTATAAACTATTCTTCAATTTAATAATTCTTTCTTCAATTTCACGGATCACTTTAATAAAATCCACATCATCTTTTCCTGTAGGGTCATCTAGTCCCCAGTTATCATCAAAAGTTCTGCCGATAAAAGGACATCCAACATTACATCCCATTGAAATTGCGATGTCTACGTCTGGGATATCTGTAATTAACTTGCTGTATTGACCATTTGTTTCCATATCAATTCCATAAAGTTTTTTCATTATACGAACAGCATCCTGATTGATTTGTGGCTTTGTTTCTGTCCCGGCAGAATAGCTTTCAAACACATCAGATGCTAGATGTTTTCCAAGTGCCTCGGCAATCTGACTTCTACAGGAATTGTGAACACAGATAAATGCTACCTTTTTTCTTCCATCTATCATTTCTTAAACCATCCTCTTGTACTATTGGCCACCTTTACAAGTGCAAGCATAACAGGAACTTCTGTTAATACACCTACTGTTGTTGCAAGTGCAGCCGGACTCGTTGTACCAAATAATGCAATAGCTACGGCTACAGCTAACTCAAAGAAGTTTGATGCCCCTATCATTCCTGCCGGTGCTGCTATGTCATGTGACATTCCAAATATCTTTGACGCTGAATAAGCAATAAAGAAAATAAGAACAGTCTGAACCGTGAGAGGCACTGCTATCAACACTATGTGCAAAGGATTTGATAAGATAACTTCTGTTTGTGCTGCAAATATTAAAACCAAAGTAAGAAGCAAACCAACTGTAGTTGCGTTATCAAACTTATGAACAAAAGTGTTTTCAAAATACTCTATTCCTTTATTTTTAACTACAACTATTCTTGTTAATACACCCCAAACAAGTGGAATCACCACAAACAGAATCACACTGAAAAACAATGTTCCGTAGGGTACTGATACATTTGATACTCCAAGCAAAAACTTTACAATTGGCACAAATGCAATCAGTATGATTAAATCGTTTGTTGCTACCTGTCCCACAGTATAAGCAGGATTTCCTTTTGTAAGAGTACTCCATACAAATACCATTGCTGTACATGGTGCTGCTCCAAGAAGCACTGCTCCTGCAAGATACTGAGTAGCAAGTTCTGGTGCAATAAATCCTTTAAATACTGTAAACAAGAACAATGATGCAATTCCATACATGGTAAATGGTTTTATTAGCCAATTTGTAATCCATATAATGAAAAGCCCTTTTGGATTCTTTCCCACTTGTTTAATACTCTGAAAATCCACTTTAAGCATCATTGGATAAATCATAATCCAGATAAGTATTGCAATCGGAATAGAAATCCCAGATATTTCAAGATTACCGAGTGCATTAGGTATGGCCGGTAATAACTTACCAATGATTACTCCGACTACCATACATATAAATACCCAGATTGTAAGATACTTTTGGAAAAAATTAATCCCTTCACTCTTTTTCTTTGCCATTAAAATCCCAACTTTCCAAACAGCTTAATTACTTCAGCGCTCTTTAATACTTTCCCCATTGAAGCAACTGTTTCATTCACAACAATGGCAGGCATACTCATAACACCGTAAGCCATAACCTTTTCCATATCTGTGATATATTCTACTTCAATTCCTAACCCTAGTTCTTCAATGGCCTTTTTAACATTTTCATACTGATCATGACAGCTTTTACACCCAGCACCAAGCACCTTAATGCTTGTAACCTTATTATCTCCACCACAACAGTTTTCTACCTGTTGACCGCCACAGCAACATGATGATGCTTCATAAGTAGCTACTTCTCCATTGCAAGCACAAGCTGGCTCTATCTTAACTTCTTCTTTTTTCTTTCCTAATCCAAATAATAACATGATCTTTTCCTCCTGTTAAATAAGTAAATATTGAAATGCATTAAATGCATAACCAACAATAATAATTCCTACGGTACAAATTCCAATGAACAGACCTAAGAGTTTTGGTTTGATTGCCTTTTTCAGCATAATCATGGATGGAAGAGACAGTGTGGTTACTCCCATCATAAATGACAACACAACGCCCAATCTTGCACCTTTAGCAAGCAGTGCTTCTGCAATAGGAATACATCCAAAGATATCTGCATACATCGGAACCCCCACAATTGTGGCAATAATGACACCAAATGGATTACCATTACCAAGAAATCTCACTATAATATCTTCTGGTATCCAGTTGTGAATAAAGGCTCCTATTCCAACACCAACAAGAATATATGGGAATACTTTTTTAAATGTTTCAACAACCTGCTCCCACGCATATTTCATTCTGTCTTTAACCGTTAGTTCTTCCAGTGGAATATCGTTTTGCTTTGCATTTCTTATAAATTCTTCTACCTGATTTTCAAGGTGAAGTTTTTCGATAAGTATTCCACCTGCAACTGCAATCACAAGACCGAGCAACACATAAACTACTGCCACTTTAGTTCCAAAGATACTCATCAATAGCACCAGCGACCCAATGTCTACCATTGGAGATGAAATAAGGAAACTGAATGTAACTCCTAATGGTAATCCGGCACTTGTAAATCCAATAAAAAGAGGAATGGAAGAACAAGAACAAAAGGGAGTAACCGTTCCTAGTAATGCTGCTAAGATGTTTGCGCCAATTCCATGAAATCTTCCAAGTATTCGTTTAGTTCTTTCTGGCGGAAAGAAACTCTGAATATAACTAATGATAAAAATCAGCATACAAAGCAAGAAAACAATTTTCATCACATCATAGACAAAAAATTGGATACTGCCTCCAATCTTCCCGGACGTATCAAGACCAATAGCGTATAAGAACTTACCAATCAATGAACTAAGCCATTTCATTCCTAAAATTTGATCTTGTATGAATATCCAAATCGTACTCAAAAATTGCATATTTAACCTCCTAATAGTTTTATAGTTTTACATATATCGATGTTTTAATTTAAGAGAAAGGCAATCTTACCTGATTGCCTAATGTATATATTATTCGCACTTATCGCAACTGCATACACCATCTGAATCAGTGGTTTCAAGATAATGAGAAAACATATCCTTAAAACGGTTTTTCCCTTCCTCTGAAATTGAGTAGTGCATCCATCGCCCATCTTTTCTAGAATCGACAAGTCCACAGTCGCAAAGCAATTTCATATGATGAGAAAGAGTTGATTGGGTAATGGATAACTCTTCAAGTATAACGCAGGCACATTTTTCTCCATGATGCAAACATTCCAAAATACGAAGTCTGTTTTCATCTGCCAAGGCCTTAATCATACGAACATCTTCTTTATAACTCATAGTATCCACTCCTTCCTGCAAAACTACACTTATTCTATCATATACATTCACACTTATCAATATATAAAACTGTAAATTTTCTATAAAAGACAAAAACATCCAGCACACATATTATAATGAGAGTATGCATAAATCAATCGACCAGTGTAACTGATTTTGAATATATTCTTGTATCTTCTTTGCATTTTCCCTACAGTATCTACGTAATATCCTCTGCACCAGAAATGGCGATTCTCATATTTGTATTTTAAATTTGCATGGCGTTCGAAGATCATAAGTGTACGCAATATCCTGTTTCATCTTCCCATACGCTACTTTTCTTCTATATTTTAGTGCAAAAACAATATGATACTTACAATTCCATTTCGTATGTGCTAAACTGTTTATATCCATTTGGATAACCTCCTTTGATTTTATGTGGTTGGCGAACCAACATAATTATATCACTGGAGGTTTTTTACTGTAAGCTTAAGCAATGCTGACTCACCGGCCTAGCCGGTGGTTTATTTGTTCATCAAAGTTCCGTTTCTCTTCTGAGAAACTCCACTGTGCTGAACAGGCTTAAAGCCTAACAATAAAATAGGACTTGGCACATACGTAATGATGTGCTAAGCCCTATTTCATTGAAATCCATTATTTTCTATTAAATATTTTCTTTAATATATTCAATATTAAGATCATCAAAATTAATGAAAAAATAGTACTATTAACTGCAATAGAAAATCTAATATCAACACTTCAGATTGCTCTCAATTTAATAACTTATTAAAAATTTCTGTTGAATTGCAAAACTAAATTCCAGTCCATTTAAGTCAAAGCCAGAAGTTAGTTTTGCAAACTATCCCCCAGAAATTACTATTGCAAATAAAAAATTATGATATATTAATGATTCAGGTTAAAAATTTCTTTTAATCATTTTTTTCGGTTATCTATCGTCTTCATTAAAAATGCCCTGAACAAAATGTTCAAGGCATAATAAAAATATTTGAGTTGTTTATATATATAAAGACAAAATATGCGTATTAAACAAATTTTATCTTTATTATATTAATTTGTAATCTTAACATTCATATGTGTCCCTATTTTGCTTAACAGATAGTAAATGAATAATCTATATCTTCTTCTGCACTGATACAATATTCATCTTCTACATTGCTGCCCCAACTGTCAATGCCTCCAACACCTCGAACCGCTCCATAAATACAAAGAATCGTTCTTCTTGCTGGTGGCAATTCTTCATGATGCAATGCATTTTCAATTTCAGATGCTGTATAAGGTAAGCATGAAAAAGCAAATGGCTCATCTTTTTTCTCAATACGAAGTGTTTGAGATGAATAATCTGTCCTGCTATTATCGAGACTCGTATGTCTTACAATATCTACCCATTCTGTATCCATTCTCATACCACATTCCTGTGGAACAAGATATGGTGTTAGGCTCAAATCAGAAACTTCATAGACTCCTTCTATTGCTCCTGCTTTTCTATCTGGATAAGTTTCTCCTGATAATCCTTTATATAAATATTTATCTGCCAACGTTGGCATAACAAACCTCATACCAAAGACTGGGAATTCAGGTAATCCTTTAACACCATTATAATGCACATTCACCTGAATTTTCCCTGTAATATCTACCGTATATGTTACAACAACCGTTGTAGAAGGAGTATTGATTGTTTCATAAGTATATTGAACCCTGATCTCATCAGCTGAAACATCTCCTTCATAACTATTATTATCTGGTGCATATATTTTTTGTACTTCACCATCCATAAAAACCTGAACATCTTTACAATCGATAAACATATCGGCTGAAAGCCAGCTTCCACTCTTAATATGAAATTTACTTCCTCGATCATTATCTGTCAAGGCTCTCCAAAAAGTAGGCTTTGGACAGCGATATAACCATTCATATCCATTTTTTACTATAGATTCTAATCCACCTTGTGCATAAGAAAATATATAATTAAATTCTTTGCCATGTACACCAAGTGTATAATCACCATATACAACTCTCAATTTGCTTTTATCTGTATAAGCCATAGTAATACCTCACTTCCTGCATTGCTGGTTTTTCTTTTCGATCAGCAAATACGATTCCATTTCCTGAGAATTCGTAGTCTGATGGCCTGTCATCAAAGTCTCCTCCATAGCGTAGAACTTCTTTTCCTGTTACATGATCTTTTACTAAAATTGCTTGATCAATAAAATCCCATATAAATCCACCCTGATACATTTCAAATTCATCAATCAGTTTAATATAAGAATCAAATCCTCCTAAGGAGTTTCCCATATCATGCATATACTCGCAAAGAAGATATGGCTTCTTCGGATGGTTACTCAGATATTCCCTTATCTCATAAGGCTTTGCATACATACGACTTTCTACATCAGATATGGTATCCTCATACTGTCTTGTATAGAAGGAGCCTTCATAATGAACTAGTCTTCCATCCTGTCTCTCCTTAAAGTAAGTATTCATAGCCTTAATATCATCACCTGCATAGGATTCATTTCCAAGTGACCAGAAAAGAATAGATGTATGATTCTTAAACGTCTCATAATTTGTTCTGGCTCTATCTACTACAACCTCTCTCCACTGTGAAATGGATCCTGGGATATTGACTGACGGCTCAACCGCACCAAGCTTCTGCCATGAGCCATGACTCTCTAAGTTTGTCTCCGCCATCACATAGATTCCAGCATCATCACACATGTAATACCACGGAATTTGATCCGGATAATGGCAGGTTCTTACTGCATTGATGTTGTTTCTTGTCATACAGTTTATATCAGAAACCATATCCTCCAAGCCGATGCATCTTCCGGTTTTTGGATTCCACTCATGTCTGTTAACACCATTGATAATCAGTCGTTCTCCATTTAAAAGCATTACCTTGTTCTTGATTTCAATTCTTCTAAATCCAATTCTGTACGGAACAACTTCTATGATTTCTCCATCTGCTTTTAATAATTCGATGTAAGCCTTGTAAAGATATGGCGTATGATTATCCCACTTTTTAATGTCTTTGATATCGTCTGATATGCTGCCAACAAAGTCTCCATCTTTATCTTCTAATTCAATATTTCTTTCTAAGATAACCTGGTCATCCACATTTTTTAATATAATCCGTGCACACACATCCTGATTTTCTGTAGCAGATACACGAATATTTGTATTTAATGTTCCGCTCACATTATCCTCATTCAGCACCGGATTCAACCACATATCCTCCACATGTGCTTCCGGAAGTGCTCTAAGAGATACATTTCGGAAGATACCGAAGAAGCGGAAGAAATCCTGATCCTCTAAGAATGCTGCACTGCACATCTTGTGAATCTCAACTGCAAGCACATTATCCTTTTCCCTGATATATGGTGTCAGATCAAATTCTGATGGTGTAAAGCTGTCTTCTGCATAGCCTATAAATTCACCGTTCAACCATACATACATCGCCTGCTCCACACCTTCAAAGAACAGTCTAACTCTCTTACCACAAAGCTCCTTATCCAAGTCAAATTTTTTAATATAAGAACCAACCGGATTATACTCAGCTTCGCTGAACATTCCTGTTCCATCTCCTGCACTCTCTATACTGTAAGCACCCCTTCTGTAGGTCTTACCTTCCCAAGGATACAGGGTATTGATATAACGAATCTGATCATAACCGGCAAGCTCAATATGACCCGGAACCATAATCTTATCAAAATATGATGTATCATAATCCTCTTTATAAAAATCAGCCGGTCTGCTCATCGCATTTCTGCTAAAACAAAATTTCCACTGTCCATTTAATGACTGTATTAAGTTGTGTGAATTGCTGTTCAACGCTTCATAATTTGTGAAATAGTCATGATCGCTATGTGCTGCAATCTGATTCACTCTGAATATTTCCGGATTATCAATCCATCTGATATCTGCGTTCATTTTCATACCTCGCTTTCTAATTTTACATTTAGCCCCAAAAGTAAATATTCACTCTGGAGGCTATTTCTTTATTCCATACTTTCTTTTAACTGTTCGTTTGCACCTTCAATATTCATGAATGAAAGAATGATTGTGATAATCAAATCAAACGCAAATGGTAACCACAAGTACATAACATTCATCATACTGATACAGCTTGCTGACTGAACAGCTACATTATTAACATATCCGCTTGCATCCAGTAACCATCCTGAAAGTGCTACACCAATACCACCACCAAGCTTTGTACCAAAAGATGTACACGAAAACATAGACCCATCAATTCTCTTACCAGTCTTAAGATATGTATGCTCTGAACAGTTTGCGATAACTGCTCCAACATCACCTTGCCAAGGTCCTTCACCAAGAGATGTTAATACGGTAAACACTAACATAAGAGGAATGCTTCCTAAATATCCAGCTACAACAATTCCCAAACGACAGATTGTAGCAAATACATAGCTGTACTTATTAAGCTTGTACATTCCTCTTGCTTTTGCAACCAATGTAGGTGTGATAGCAAGTGCTATAATCAATGGAATATTAATTGCCCACGAGAATACACCGAAGAGTTTCTGATTAAAAAGCACATACGTCATAAAGTAAGTTCCAACGCTAAGCATAGCTGCTCTTAACTGCTGAAGAATATATACAACGCAAATCATGACAAAATATTTATTAGATATAAGTAGCTTAAATGTTTCTGCCAATGTAAGCTTACTGTCTTCTTCCTCTTTTCCATCTCTAAGCTCCGCATCAGAAAGTTCCTTAACCGAAAAGCATGACAATGTATTTGATATGATACCAACGATACAGTATATGATTGCTACAATTCTCCATGCTGCTGCCCCACCGCCAAATGATGCTACAAGTCCAAATGTGATGGACTGAATCAAAAGATTGGTACCAAATGAGAACATAAATCTAAATGAACCCATTTCAACACGCTCTTTCGCATTCTTTGTTACAAGCGATGTCAATGCTGCATAAGCAATATTATTTGCTGTGTAGAATACTGCGTTTAATAATGTGTATGCAATAAAGAACCATGCATACTGTGCAGTCTTGCCCAGACTGGTTGGAATAGCAAATACACCAAACAATGTTACAGCACATCCAAAGAATCCATAAAACATCCATGGTCTGGCTTTTCCCATCTTGCTCTTTGTTCTGTCAATCATAGAACCAAAGAAAATATCTGATACACCATCAAATAATTTCGATACAGCAATTAATGTACCGACAATACCTGCATTTAAGCCTATGGTGTCTGTCAAATAAATCATTACAAAAGATGTCAGAAATGCATATACAACATTTCCTGCAATATCGCCTGATCCATAACCCACTTTGTTATACCATTTTAGGTATTTCCTCTCTTCCATGTAAAAATTTCTCCTTTCATTTACCATAATGTTTTCTCAATTTCTTTATACATAGTATATATATAATTATTGTCAAAGACCATTTCATAAATTATTCAAAACATACACAAAACAACACTATCAACAAAAAAATGTATATATTTTTTTGTTTTTTATTATTTTTAACATACACTTTTTTGAACTTTCATTGAAATTCTATCAAATTTACATAAATATAGAGATATTTTTTATCATTTCAAATTAAAATAGACAGTATAGTTGTAAAATGGTAAAATTATATAGTAAATATAAGTGAATTTTTGCATCGATCTTTCATATTTTCGATTCATTCTATATGTAAGGAGCTATAATGTATACAAATAATGCATATCTAAACAATTCAACCATTGACCGAAAAGACAAATCCAAACCTCTTGTCATAACTATGTGTGGAACTTATAAATTATATACACGTCCCAAACTCCCCACATGGCGACCTCGTGGTAGACTAGATTTTCAATTACTCTATATTGCTGCTGGAAAAGCACATTTTCATTTTGATAACAATGATGAAGCAACTATTGTTCATGCTGGTCATATGGTTCTATATCGTCCAAAAGAACCACAAAAATACGAATATTACGCAAAAGATCAAACTGAAGTTTACTGGGTTCACTTTACTGGAAACAATGTCACGAACCTGCTTCGTTCTTATGGACTTACTAATAAAAAAGTTTTTCACTGTGGATCCGGTGCAGAATATCAAAATCTGTTTTGTTCTATGATAAAAGAATTGCAAATGTGCCAAGATGGTTATGAAGAAATGCTTGAAATATATTTACGACAGATTTTTATCAGACTTCAGCGACATTTTAAATCATCTCTCAATTCTGATAATTCACATGCTTTCGAAGAAATAGATAACGCAATCTCTTACTTTTGTGAACATTATAATGAACCAATTAATATTGATGATTATGCCAAAGAAAATCATTTTAGTACTAGTTGGTTTATCCGTAATTTTAAATTATACACTGGGATTACACCAAAACAGTATATTCTAAAAAAAAGAATATATAATGCAGAGGCATTACTTCAAAATACACAATATAATATCAATGAAATCGCACAGATTATTGGTTATGACAATCCTCTGTATTTTAGCCGTGTTTTTCAAAAGACAAAAGGAATATCGCCTTCTGAATATCGCAAAAACATATCACAACGTGTATTCAATTCTCCTTCTTTATAAATTATGTATAAAAAATAGAGATACTTTGTAATTAAAGTATCCCTATTTTTTATCATCTGTCCGATGATTTACTTTCATTTATAAAACTAGGATTTCTTGTATCAATTATTTTCTGTTCACTTTCAATAAGAAAAAAGCCTTTACTTCCATGGCTAATAATAAGTCTCTATTTTTCAATAACTATTGCAAAATTATATCTTGTTTAAGAAAATATTTTAATTTTAAAGATAAAAAATTCTTCATCCTGCAATGCTTTATATTCTATATTGTAATTATTCAGAATATTACTTACAATATATAAACCTAATCCATTACTATTTTCCTTATTTAAATCAAATTTAACATCAAATATTTTATCCATATTCGAAATTTTATTGTTACCGTATGAATTCTCTATATATAACCAATCATTAACTATCCCAATATTAATTACCCCATTTACATCAGTATATTTTACCGCATTACTAATCAAATTAGATAGAATAATCTTTAAAGCTGTTTTTCCTATATAAACATTCTCATCTAATATATAATTATTGACAGTTATTTTCTTTTGATTTGCTAATATTTCATACTTTTTTAATATGTCTTCTAATGTATCATTTATTTTCAAATATTCTTCATCATTATTCAAATTTTCTATAGAATGAACTGATAATATTTGAGAAATATTTTTTGTTAAACTATCAACGATTTCAATACATTCATTAATATAAATTTTATATCTAATTTGCGATTATCCGCATAAACACTATACTTTCAAGCACTTTGAAGTATAGAAAATTATTTAATTTACCACGAATTTACCACAATTGAATGAGCCTTGATATGACAATAAAATAGCACTAAAAAGACACCCTTTACACCTGAGTGGCGTCTTTTGTTAAAAAGCAGTCAATCCTAAGACTAACTGCTTTGTGTGTATGGATATAAAGTTGTCAAACTGGGATTGTATGTTGGAAATTATTCTACATCAATCACATCATCTTCACCTATTTCTATGAAAGTGGTGCTACTATCTGTTGAAACGTTTTTAGATACCGACATATTAAATATTATCAAGAGGATATTCAATAGCACAATTACTAGGAATATAACCCCAGCAATTTTCCAAATTTTTTTGCTACGCCTATTCTTAATTGCCATCTGTTCACTGATTTTTGCAAGTTGTTCTGCGATGACATCATTATCATCTTCATCAGGTATTGTTCCTCCAAGCAATACAAATTAACATTATAGTTGCATTACTCTTATATTGATGTAAAACTTAATATTCTATTGTTCCCAATATCACATAGAACCGAATTTACTACCACTATCTTATTTAAAAATGAAAATATCTTCTATCGGTGCATTGAGAACCCGTGAAATATCAATCGCCAGTTTTAGAGATGGATTGTATTGTGCTTTTTCCAACCTCATAATTGTTTCTCTACGAACCCCGACTTTTTCTGCCAGTTGTTCTTGTGTTAAACCTTGTGCTACACGATATACCTTTAAGTCGCACATGAAATCTTCTACCATGACTTATTCTCCTTTTTCGTAGCGGTATAATAAATAGTTGCTAAGAAAAATGACTAAAGCATAGATAAGTGAAACAGAAATGAGCATAAAAATTGCACACCATTCCACATTACGAGAAAACATTCCTATTGCCATAAGCCAAATGACTATAAAGAGAAGTTTAAATCCTACTTTATAGGCGTTTATTTCTGCTTTTCTTTTATTTTCTAAAAAAAGTTCATCTTCTAAAGTGTGAGAAAGTTTTCCTTCAAAGAAAAAGCCGAAAAAGCCAAAAAATATAAAGAATACAAAAGGATATATTTTCCCATATTCAAAATAAGTCCAAAAACCGCTAAAACCTAGAAATCCAAATATTCCACACAGTCCCCAATATGAAGATACTGTTCTTGAATAGTTTTTGTCTTTAAAATTTTTAGAAAAGGCGTTTTTAAAGAAGATAACTGTTACATATAAGACATAAATAGCTATCAAAGCACCGACTATCAACATTGGTATATCCTTTATGGAAAATACATAATTAGACATATCCATGTTTTTAACCCAGCGTGCGTCGTTAAATAATAAAGAGTAAATTATCCCTGCAATCAGTAATATTACACACCCTACTCCCATAAAGATAACTTGTTTCATTTGTTTTTTTGTCATAATCATCCCTCTTTTCAATGTGATGTTTTTGTATCTTTATAAGACAAATATATCACTTAATATAAATGGTGTCAACAAGAAAATGATACAAATACATCTCATATCGTTTTTATATAATTTACTACAAATCAGATTTTGTCCCTTTCTTCCTCTTGTCTGCCACAAACAGTAAAGGAAAAGCCCTGTCAAGAGCCTTGCCACCATTGGTGGTGCTTTGCACTCTTTACTGGGCTTTTTGTTTGCTGTATCTTCTACAAAGAGGAAAAAAGCTATTCGTCCTCATCATCAAAATGGTTATTTTTCAATACTTCCCGTAATAATTCCATATCTTCTTTTGAATTGGGGTTTATCATTTTTACGACTTGATAAGGTGTCCTATATTTATGTCCCTCTATGCTTTCACCGAACATATCCATGCTGTATAAATCATCATAGTGGTCTAACAGTTTTTGAAACTTCAAATGCTGGATAAATTCTTTGATTGGATAAAGGTCGGACGCTACAATGCTTTTTCCGTTGATGTAGTCGGTAATATATTCCCGTAACTTTTTCAACTCATATTCCAGCCATTCTTCTTCGCTGTCAAAGAAGTTGTCATAATGCCCATGTTTTAATTCTGCATTTAGTCGTTCTTCAATTCTTAAAAACTGGCAGACTTCCTTTTCGGCTTGATTAACATACTTCCATTCTCCCGACAGTAATTCATTTGGGGTTACACCCAGCACGTCCATTATCTTTTCTAATGTATCAAAGGTAGGATAATTCACACCTCGTTCAATCTTGGAAAGGCTCTGCATATTGATACCGATTTTGTCCGCAAGTTCCTGTTGTTTCATTCCTCTGTGCTTTCTTATGGTCTGTATATTTTCTCCTAAGAAACTGATTTTCTTTTCGTAATGCTCCATAACTCAGTATAAACACTCCTTTCATTGCTTTTATTGGTATTTATAAGCATATCATACTTAATATATATCAAAAAGTCAACAAAAACTTCTTGACAAGTAATTCTAATAGCGTTATTATCGTATCAGACAGAGTGATTAAGCACGCTAGGGTCAATCACACGCTTGAGTAAGCATAGAAAAGATGTA
>OGPH01001655.1_pt1 | contig 15737 bp, 18 predicted proteins | sample 1552891 | NCBI WGS metagenome assembly OGPH01 (sample SAMEA2580272, study PRJEB22360) | human gut metagenome | biome: human gut; feature: human-associated habitat; material: faeces | place: Denmark | collected 2008/2010 | reverse complement strand
TAAGGAATGCCTTTTTTATTCTCTTTCCTTATTTCTATTTATATTATAGTCCTCTGTTTTAGCAGAGTCAAGTATAGAGTGCTAAAAACATTTTTTTAATTTTAAACAGCCACTTATCATACTCTATCAAATCATATCAAAGATATATTTTTATATAATATGATCAACATGTCGCAAAAGATAGGCATCCATGTCATCAAACCCTATCATACTTCGACGAAGTGTTATTTTTTTATTTTTTATATAAATCACAATCTTAACACATTCTTGCCATCCATATACATTTTTTACCTTTCTTTCAACTCTTGTTATTTCTGTTACAGGAAATGTATAGTTTGTCCCTATGACTGGTCTCATCGTTATATCATCTCCCTTAGCAATCATCTGGAATCTACATATAGAAATTCCCCACAAGATAAAGGGACTTACAAAAATGATGGCACCCACACTCAAAGCAAATAAAAACATTGAACTCACAACATCTAACATAGCAATAAACACTATTGGAAAAATCATTGACAACAAAATAACAGCTATAAAGATAAGATCGTTTTTAGCCCAATAAACTTCCGTTTTCAGTCCAAGCTCTGCTTCAAACATAACTTTATTATCATTATCAAAGAACAATATCTTGATATCATGATCCTTACCATATTGCGTTGCCTGATAAATCAAATGAATTCTGTCCTGATCCGTTATTTCTCCTTGATGTTTAATCCAACAGATTGAATCAGCCCATGCATAAAAATCATTGAAACAAACTTCACCATCAAATCTTGCTATATTGCCATTATCATCTTCAATTTGTATATAACTTTTCGTTCCTGTTATTTTCATTATATCTTATCTCCATCAATCATACTCTATTCACATTATATCAATTTCAAATAATCCCATCAATGACACAGTCCTACACCATTTTCTATTTATTCGTCAGTGCATTTTGTATAATCTACAAACATCACTGCACTTATCTTTTAAAATTTTTATTTTATTTGTTTTCATCGCATATTTTCGATATAATGGTAAAGAAAGGGTGAGAGCTTTGGAATGTTTTTATCAGTCCATGTTAGCGTATATAAGACAACGTCCTCGTTTAGAAAAAATCATTATTTTTTTAACACAATATTGTCCTTATGTAACGTTTATCTTATATCCATGTGTCTTGATTTATTTATGGTATATTCATAGTCCTTATTTGATAGATGCCATTCTAAGACCATGTATAGCTTTTGTGATTGTGACGGTTTTTAGAAAAATAGTGAATCGTCCCCGTCCCTATGATCATATGAATATTCAACCCTTAAGAGGTCATAAACATGGCGAATCTTTTCCAAGTCGTCATACTGTTAGTGCCTGTATTATTGCTTTTGTATGTTTTTATGCTCATCTTTATGTTGGCGTTTTTGCATGTATCATTGCATTGATTGTCAGTTTAACACGTATTTTAAGTGGGGTTCATCATATAAGTGATGTTTTTGTAGCAATTATCATTGCAATTCTGTGTTTTATAATTGACTTTCATTAAAAATAATTTATACTATACTTAAAATATTTTAAGTATTTATGAGGAGGTTATATGCTAAGTCAGGAATTTCAGGCTGTTTATAATATATTCAAAATGAATTTTTATTCATCTATGTGTGCTACTTCTAAAGAACTCACTATGCAAGAAGCATTTAGCTTAGATATTATTTATATGTTAGGTGAACCCACTATTTTAGAATATGCTAAATATATGGGAATTTCACAGCCTAATGCTACATATAAAGTCAATCAATTGGTAGAAAAAGGATATTTAAATAAAACAGTCAGTCAAGAAGATAAGCGATCTTATCATTTAAAAGTTACAAGTAAATTCTTGGAGTTTTATCGTGAAAATGATCATTATATTAAAAAAGCCCTTAAAGAAATTGAAAAACTGTTTAGTAAAGAAGAAGTGAAATCCTTAGAGAAAATGCTTCGTACAATTAGAATATTTATGACGGAGGAAAAGAAAAATGATAAAAATAATTACTGATTCTACATCTGATATTGATTTAAAATATGCACAGGAACTCAATGTTGAAGTTGTGCCTTTAAAAGTCATTATTGATGGAAAAGAATATAAAGACCGTATTGATTTACAACCAGAAGAATTTTATGATTTATTAGTTAATAGTCAGACATTACCATCTACATCACAACCATCACCTCAAGACTTTGTTGATTTGTATGAAACAGCAAAAAACAACAATGATAGTGTTATTGTTATAACTTTGTCTAGTGTTATTAGTGGAACATATCAAAGTGCTAATCTTGCAAAAGATTTAGTTGATTATGATGATATTTATGTGATTGATAGCTTAGGAACAACGCAGATGCAAAGATTGCTTGTATTAAAAGCAGTTGCATTAAGAAATGAAGGTATGAATGCTCAAGATCTCTATACATTTTTAGAAGCATATAAACATCGTATTCGCTTATTTGCTTTTGTAGATACATTAGAATATTTATATAAAGGTGGACGTTTATCAAGAACAGCTGCAACAGCAGGAACACTTTTGAAATTTAAACCTATTATTGGTTTTGATGAAGGCAAATTAGATGTATTTGCGAAAGCCAGAGGGACTCAAAAAGCTACCGCTAAAATTATTGACTTAATTCAACAAGATGGTGAAATGGATTTAGATGAACCTATCTGTATCGGATATACTGGCTCATTTGATGGTTTAGATAAGTTTGAAAATACATTAAGGGAAACTTTACATTTTGGTGAAACATTACATGGTATTGTTGGACCGGTTATTGGGACACATGCTGGTCCTGGGGCTCGTTTAATTGCTTACGTAAAAAAACAATAAATCATCCATAAGTATTGATTGTCATAGATGATAGCTATGATAATCAATACTTTTTATTATATTGAATATAATCAAAAAAGTATGATCATAAAAATCATACTTTCTCTTTATGCAACAACAAAAGTCTTTAAACGTTTTTGAATAAGATACATTGTAATGATAAATGCTATGAAATCTGCAATTGGTACAGCAATAAAGACACCATATAATCCAAAAATCCAAGAAAGAATTAAAATCAATGGTATCAATAATAAGCATTGTCTTAATAAATTAAGAAAGCTGGATTGTTTAACCATTCCAATTGCCTGAAAGAAATTAGCACACATTGTTTGACATCCAACCAATGGTAAACAAATAAACCAAATGCGTAAAGCACTATTTCCTAATTCAATAATTGCTGGCTCTTGATTAAATATAGAAATAATCATTGATGGGAATAATTGAATCACTAAAAATCCTAAACAAGAAAGAATACTAGAACCTATAATCGTATACTTTAATGTTTCTTTAACACGATGATAATTCTTAGCACCATAATTATAACTAATAATAGGCTGCTGTCCTTGTGTCATACCTGTTAATGGCATCAACATAAGTGTTTGAACACTTGTAATAATTCCTACTGTTGAAATAGCCAAATCCCCACCATACAAACCTAATGTTCCATTAATAACAATATTTAAAACACTTGTTGATAATTGCATTAAAAAGGCTGGCAAACCTGTTTTCATGATCATATATGTATAATGTTTTTTCAACTTCATATGTGATAAACGACATGGAATGATTCCTCTTTTTCCAAATAAGAAAGACAATTGCCATATCATACTTAAACATTGTCCACCAATTGTCGCAAGTGCAGCACCTTCCATTCCCATATGAAATTGAACAATCAAAATATAATCAAAAACAATATTAAAACCTGCTCCTAACAGCTGTGAAACCATAGCGTTTTTAGCATTTCCTTGGGCACGTGAGAAATTGTTTCCACACATGGCTACACATTGAAAAACACCACCATATAAAATAATACTCAAGTAATCACTGGCATAAGGTAAAACCTTTTCACTAGCTCCAAGTATAGTTAATATAGGATCCATGAAAATATTACCTAAAACCATAAAAACAATACCAAAGATAACTGTAATCATTAAAGCATTGCCCTGATAATATTTAGCATCTTCCTCTTCCTTAGCACCTAAAGCAATAGAAAAACGTGTTGCTCCTCCAACTCCTGCCATTAAGCTTAACGCCATCAAAATTAAAGTCACTGGATAAGACACAGTAATTCCTGCTAAACCTAATGATCCTAAATCAGGAGCATTACCAATAAACATTCTATCTACAATATTATAAATAGCATTGACAATCATCCCAATCATAGCTGGTATAGATAGTTCAATCAATAAAGTTAAAACTTTTTGTGACCCCATTCTATCTTTATCCACAATTTTCCCTCCCTTAACGTTTTTTAGTTTAGACATATTGTCCTTTTTTGTCAAGAAACAAAAAAAGACATTAAATGTCTTTTTCAATATGATGAGGATATTTATTCCAATATTTTAAATAAATAAAATCCTCATCCTTTTTAAAATGATACTGATACATTCTAAAAGTAACTAAAATATTTTTAGGCATCCATTGTTCCTTATAAGAATAACAATATTTCATACCAATCTTTTTCATGACATTTCCACTGTGAGGATTACAAACATCATGCGTTGCAGTCATGTATGGCAAATCAGATGTTTTGAATTCTTCAAGCATTTTTAAAGCTGCTTCACTCACTATTCCCTGATGCCAAAACTCTTTTCTTAAAGCATAGCCAAAATCATGACTCTCATCACCACTGATTTGAATATATCCAATAGGTCTATCATTTTCCTTTAAACAGATTGCATAATAATAACCATCTTGATTTTTATATTTATCTAAATAGTGAGTCTGCAAATAATCTTTTGCTTCCTCGACACTCTGTAATGGAAACATAGGTAAAAAACGATTAACATCAGAATCACTTAATAATTCATATATTGCCTGTTCATCTCCCATACGAAAATGTCTAAGAATCAGTCTTGAAGTTTCATAAAAGTCTTTCATCTTATCCCTCCATGATTTTAACATAAAAAGTTCTTTGCCTAGGTCCATCAAATTCACATAGATAAATGCCTTGCCATATTCCTAATAAAAGTTGACCACGATGAATGATAAAAGTCTGACTTGGGCCAAAAAGAGTTGACTTAATATGGGCATGTGAATTCCCCTCAAAATGATGATAATCCAAATGTTCTGTAGGAAAAACACGTTCAAAAGCATTAATCATATCTCTGACAACATCAGGATCCGCATTTTCATTGACAGTGATTCCAGCCGTTGTATGAGGTGTATATACCACAACAATTCCTTCATCTATGTGGCAGTGATCAATATCCTGTTTGACGATTTCAGTAATATCATGCATTTGCATACGTTTAGAAAATTGATATTGATGTTCAAATAACATTCTCAATCACTCCTATAAATCTTTTATATACCATCTATCACAAGCATAATGTGGTCCTTGAATAAGGGGTTGTTCCAACGGAATAAACCCGTTTTTTAAGTAGAAACGATTGGCTGCTATCATATTGGAAAATGTTTCCAAATAACATTGCTGATAGTATGTCTTTGCAAAATCTAAGGACAGGTTTAATAATTCTTGTGCTATGCCTGTACCACGTATCGTCTTATAACAATACATTTTCTGCAATTCACATATACCTTCTTTGCCTTCCACTGGTCCTATACCACAACCACCAACAACATGATCATTTTCAACAACCACAAGATATTGTTTATGAGCAGGTTGATAAACTTGATAAAATTGTCCTAAATCTTTATCTTCCCAGGCACAACCTGGTTTATTACCACCAAATTCTATCAGACAATCTCTAATCAGTTTTTCGACTTCTTTATTATCTTTTTCTTCAATCAGACGTATTTTCATGAGCTGGTATAACCTTTTTTAAACGTTTTTCAAAATCACGACGAGAAAACATAACAATGGCTCCACACCCTAAACATTTAATTTTAATATCTGCCCCCATACGTATAATTTGCCATTGATTAGACTTTTTACAAGGATGTTGTTTTTTCATTTCAACAATATCGTTTAAATTATATTCCATTTTTGTGCTCCTCTCTTTGTTGATAAGCTTTATAAGTATTTTCCAATAACATCGCAATTGTCATTGGTCCTACACCTCCAGGCACTGGTGTAATATAAGATACAAGATCTTTGACATCTTCATAATCAACATCACCACATAATTTATGATTTTCATCACGATTAATACCAACATCCAACACCACAGCACCTTTTTTAATATAATCTTTATTAAAAAACTTAGGTTGCCCAATTGCCGCTATTAAGACATCAGCTCTTTGACATAACGTGGCTAAATTCATTGTACGGGAATGTGCAATTGTCACAGTTGCATGTTTATGCAAACATAGTAAAGCCACTGGTTTTCCAACAATATTACTTCTTCCAACAACAACAACTTCTTTTCCAGTTAAGTCATAATGAATTTCATCTAATAAAACCATCATACCTTGTGGAGTACAAGGTACCAGTCCTTTTTCTCCTAACACAAGTTTAGCTACATTAGATGGATGAAATCCATCTACATCTTTTTGTGGATCAATTAAATGAAGTATTTTGTCTTCATGAATATGTTGTGGTAATGGCAACTGTACCAAGATGCCATCTACAGTATCATCATGATTAAGTTTTTGAATCACTTCCATTAACTTTTCTTCTGTTGTCTGTTCATCCAGTTTCACAATATCAGATAACATCCCTACATAGGCACATGCTTTATCTTTATTGCGAACATATGTTTGACTGGCAGGATTTTCACCTACTAATACAACTGTTAATTTTGGTAGTCTTTGACCATTTTCTTTTAATAAATCAATCTTTTGTTTGAGTTCATCTTTTCGCTTTGCTGCAATCTTTTTTCCATCAATGTTCATAAATGATTACCCCCTCATTATTGTTTCTATTATAATGGAAAATATACCAATTGTAAACTTTTAGCCCCAAAAGAAAAACTACAATAAATACAAAGAGTTTATTGTAGTTATCATTTTATTTATTTATTTAAAATATGTCTCGCAATTAAGATTCCATTAGCTCCTGCCTGAGCCAATCCACGTGTTAGTCCAGCACCATCGCCACCTACATACAGACCATCAATCTCACTTTCAAATCCTTCTCTTACTTTAGGTCTTGCTGAATAGAATTTAGCTTCTACTCCATAAAGCAATGTATGTTCATTAGCAATTCCTGGTGTAACATGATCTAAAGCTTCAATCATTTCAATAATAGATTTCATCGTATTATATGGTAACACAAGCCCTAAATCTCCTGGTACAGCTTCAGGTAATGTTGGAACAGTATAACCTTCTTTTAAACGTTTCACAGTTGTACGACGTCCTCTTTTAATATCACCATAGCGTTGTACAATAATGCTTCCATGTGATAGCATATTGGCAAGTCTAGCAACCTCATGAGCAAATTCGTTAGGTTCATTAAATGGTTCACTAAAAACATGTGAAACTAATAATGCAAAATTGGTATTATGACTTCCAAGTTTTGGATCATGATAAGCATGTCCATTGGCTAACATTGTCCCTGAATGATTTTCAATAACAACATGACCACTTGGATTTGAACAGAAAGTTCTGACTTTAGTTCCCACAGATGTATTGTATACAAATTTACCTTCATAAAGATGAGAATTAATTTCATCCATAACAATATTACTTGTTTCTACTCTTACACCTATATCAACCTGATTATTATAAAGTTCTAATCCCTGACGTTTAAACACTTTGGCTAACCATGTTGAACCATCTCTTCCAGGAGCTAACACAACATGAGGAGCATAAATTTCTTCACCATTTTCTAAAACAATCCCTTTAACATGATGATCTTCTACAAGAATATCCTTAACTGCTGTTTTAAATGCCATATCAATATGCTGTTTAAGTTCATTAGACATTTCTGTCATAATTCTCAAATTTTCTTCAGTTCCTAAATGACGCACTTTAGCACGTAATAATTTCAATCCAACAGCATATCCACGTTTTTCAATTTCTTTCACTTTATCAGTCGTTGGATCAGTAATTTCACGTGTTGCACCATGTTTCAAATACAATTCATCCACATAATGAATTACATCTTCAACTTCCTGATTATCTAAATAATCTGTTAGCCAACCACCAAATTCACTGGTAATATTGAATTTACCATCAGAGTAAGCACCGGCTCCCCCAAATCCTGAAGTAATTGAACAAGCAGGTAAACATCCTGGTTCATTTTCTTTAATTTGTGGACAACTTTTAATTTTCTTATCTTTAATAGGACAATGTCTATACATCACATCATGTCCTTTATCAATAAGTAACACCTTTAATTCTGGATTTTTTAAATACAATTCATAACTTGTCATAATTCCTGCTGGTCCAGCCCCAACAATAATGACATCATAATTTTTTTGCATAAAAAAACGCCTCATTTCTGGGGCATTATTAAATAATCCTCATTTATTATATTCATAAAAACTTATCCTTGTCAATAAAATACGTAGAATAAAAATATGTTATCAATTTATAAAACTTTTTATGCCAAGAATAAAGCCACAATCACTGGAATCGTAACAATAGAAAGTAATGTTGTCATAAAAACAGCTTTAGCTGCCAAGGCAACATCTTTTTGATATTCTGTTGCAAATAATACAGCAATATTTCCTACTGGCATAGCAAGCATAATTAAAGAAACGCCAAGTATTAAAGGATCACGAATAAAAGCATTTAAAATAGGATAAGCTATAACTGGAATAACAATCTGTTTTAAAATCGTATATGGATATATTCTGACTTCAGTAAAGACTTCTTTAACTGGAATCGTAGCAAGTGTTGAGCCAATAAGCAACATGGCAATAGGTGTTGTAATATCACCAATCATGGTTATCGTTGAAGACAAAACATCGGGAACCTGTAAACCTGTAAAATAAATAAACAAAGCCACAAGTGAAGCAATCACGCCTGGTGAAAGAAGCTGTTTCAAATTGATTTTTATTTTTTGTACAGAATGATAATTCATAAAAAGAATACCTACTGTAAACACAAGCAAATTAAAAATCATATTAAAAATAGCAGTTAAAAATACGGCTTGATTTCCAAAAATAGATTTCATAACAGGAAAGCCCATAAAACCGATATTAGAAAACATTGTCATGAAAATATATAAACCTTGTTGTTGAAGAGGAACTCTCATAACTTTGACAATCAAAAAGCCCAAAATAGGTAAAACAAGAAAGATGACAATTCCTACAATAAACACAAAAACAATTTCAGATATTTGTTTTTCAATATTTGTAGATAAAACAGAAGATACAATCAATGCTGGTGTTGTGACCGACAACAAAAGTGTTGTTAAACGTTTATTAAAGTCTACATCCAGTATCTTGATCTTTAATAAAAGATACCCTAAAGCAATCACCAGAAATAATTGTATCATCTGTAAAACAATAACTTTGATATCCACAATCTATCCTTTTAGCCCATGTGCCTGTCTTTCCATATTTTCAACAACAATATCATAGATTTCTCCAAGTGTTGCCCCATATTGTAAAACAAGCCATGGTTCATTGGTATGAAAATGAATTTTAATGAGTTCATCATCACCAACAGCTAATAAACAATCTCCCTGAAAATGTTCTGTAATATAATCATTAATTTCGTCTTCATTTAAGTTTTTTCCTTCAATTAATAACTGTGTATCAAATTTATATTCTAACATTTTTATTCTCCTTCAAATAAACAAGCTCCATTTGTTTCAATAACATGTTTATACCAATCAAAAGATTTTTTCTTATATCTTTTATAAGTTCCATTTCCTAAATCATCACAATCCACATAAATAAATCCATATCTTTTACTCATTTGTTTTGTAGATTCACTGACAATATCAATACATCCCCATGATGTATATCCCATTAAATCTACGCCATCTATTTCAATAGCATTCAACATTTCTCTAAAATGTGCATCAAAATAATCAATACGATATTGATCATCAACTGTTCCATTCACAAGTTCATCTTTAGCTCCTAAACCATTTTCTACAATAAATAATGGTTTTCTATAACGATCATATAAATCAACTAAAGACACTCTTAAACCAATAGGATCAATTTGCCATCCCCAATCAGATGAAGGAATATATGGATTTTTTATTGCCACATTCGTATTGGCTGCAGTTTTCTTTAAACCTTTGTCATCTTTTGCAACACAACTTGATGAATAGTAACTAAATGAAACAAAGTCTACTGGATATTTCTTCATAATTTCTAAGTCATCATCCTGCATTTCAATATGAATACCTTCATTTTTAAATTTAGCTAATAAATAAGCTGGATACTCTCCAAAGACTTGTGTATCACTATAACAATATGTACTTCTCATATCCTGTTGTGCCTGTAAAACATCTTCTGGTTTACAAGTATAAGGATAATATGTCAGTTTTGTTAACATACAACCTACTTTTGAACCAGGAATTTTTTCATGGCAAATCTTTGTAGCAAGAGCTGAAGCTACAAATTGATGATGCATAGCTTGGAAAATAACCTGTTGGAAATTCTGCCCTGGGAAACGGTCTTCAACAAGTCCTCCTGTTGTATAAGGATGTCTAATCATAGAATCTACCTCATTGAATGTTAACCAATATTTGACTTTATCTTTATATCTTTCACAGATGACTTCCACATATTTGACAAACATATCCACAACTTCTCTTGATGCCCATCCATTATAATTTAAAACTATATTTAATGGTGGTTCATAGTGTGACATTGTCACTAATGGTTCGATACCATATTTTAAGCATTCATCAAAAACATCATCATAAAATTTTAAACCTTCTTCATTAGGTTCTTGATCATCACCATTTGGAAAAATACGTGACCAGGCAATAGACATTCTATAAACCTTGAATCCCATTTGGGCAAAGAGTTTAATATCTTCCTTATAATGATGATATCCATCTGCCCCATGTCTTTTTGGATATAAAGAATCATCCTGTGATTTTAATGCATCTTCAATATCTTTTGTTGTAATGGCATTTTGTGCATGATAATCTTGAACATCAATATCTAAATGATGTCTCGCACAATCAGAAACACTGATTCCTTTGCCTCCTTCGTTCCAGCCACCTTCATACTGATTGGCAGCTGTTGCGCCACCCCATAAAAAACCTTCTGGAAATTGTCTTACCATATTATTGTCCTCCTCTTCTTTGCATTTATTATACATGTTTCTTATATTGAATGTTCAAATTTTCAAAAAAAGAAAGATATGTTCCATGTACTTAATGAAACATATCTTTTTTCATAAATATAAACGAAGCAATAACACATGCAATAACGGCAATCAAAGTTGGGACCCACCATACTGGTCCTGGTAAACCGGAAACATTCATTCCATAAAAACTAAAGATAATATTTGGTATTGACATCACAATAGTGATAACTGTTAAAACCTTCATAACAATATTTAAGTTATTTGAAATAACAGAAGCATAAGCATCCATTGTTCCAGATAAGATATTTGAATAAATACTACACATTTCAATGGCCTGATTAATTTCTACTAAAACATCTTCTAATAAATCCTGATCATCTTCATAAAGTTTAATAGATTTTCCACGCATGATCTTATTCAAAGTAATTTCATCAGTTTTTAATGATGTTGAAAAATAAACTAAAGATTTTTCTAATCCAAGCATTTGAATAAGTTCTTTATTTTGCATTGATTTATGAAGTTTTTGTTCAGTCAAAGATGATAATCGATCAATTTGACGTAAATAAATCAAATATCTTTGAGAAATTCTTAAAAGAAGCTTTAATAAAAATCTCGTCTTCATTTCTGTATGAATACCCTTGACTTTACCTGTTGCCATATCTTCAATATTTAAATTCTCATATAATGAAATTGTAATAATATATCCTTTCATTAAAACAATACCTAATGGTAATGTTGTATATTGTAGAGTCATTTTATCGTATTTTCCTTCAGTTTCTTCTGCACTTGGATAATCGACAATGACTAATGTCTGATTGTAATCATCATCAAAATCAATATGTGAACTTTCTTCTTCATCTAATGACGCTTGCACAAATTCAGGAACAATTCCCAAATCATTAATTAAAAATTGTTTTTCTTCTTCTGTTGGTGAAACAACATTAATCCAGCATCCTGTTTCTAATGTTTCGACTTTTTTTGTTTCTGTTCCAAAAGTTTTGTAAAATTCGATCATTTTTATCCTCCTCTTCTATAACAGGAGAATATCAATTATGTCTCCTGTTATGCTTTGTTTTATTGTTAATTTCGTATCTTCATCCGGCTCCGGAGACATAATAACACCTTCTTTCTTTCCTTTGCCATTATAACATAAAATGTCTGATATAAAAGCCTTTCATTTGTAATTTTTTTGTTTTTTATAAAAAAGATTTAAATCGAAAGTTTCCCTTCAATTCAAATCTTTCTTTTATTAAAACCAATCTGTTCCATCTTCTCTTTTTAAAATATAACGAATCATTTCAAAGAGTTCTTCTTTTGATTTAGATTTCACAATAAAGACATGATTACCCATTGCTCCACTTAATGATTCTGGAACATCTGTTTCTAAGGCTATATTCTGTCCATAAGTTTCTCTAATCTGATCATAGTTATGCATATACCATATTCCTTCTCTACGACCTGTATATGCTACCCAATATTCACGATGAATATCATAGAAACACTGATTATATTTAATCATATCAGCCCATATTGTATAAACATCGACATTATATGCAAAATCAATCATATCAGGCATATAAGCACCAGGTGCTCTCATGTTAACTTCTAATCCAACAATATCTCCTTTTCTTCCTAATCCTTCTTTATCTTCATCTAATCTAAAGAATTCAAAATGATAAAAACGACTTCTTGTATCAAAAGCTTCTACAACCTTTTTTCCGATTTCATATAAATCCAATCCTTCAACTGGTTGTGAGTAAAAAGCAGTATCACTTAATTCATTTACATTATCCATTATAGAATTCAACATGACATGTGATGAACAAATCAAAATATTTTTATCTTTATCAGTAATTCCATCAAATGTTTCAACATGACCAGGAACAAGTTCCTCAATAATAAATTGAATATAAGATGGCTTTGTCGCAAAGAAATAATCTAATTCATCATCATTTTTCAATTTATATGTTGAACTAGCACCCACACCATTATCAGGTTTAACAATAACTGGATATCCTACCTTGTTCGCAAATGCTTTTGTCGCAAGGTAATCATCAACTTTTCGATATCTGGCAGTTGGTATCCCAATCTTTTGATAGACTTCTTTCATTTTTGATTTGTATTTCATTGGTGATAGATTTTGTATTTTGGTTCCTGTTGTGACATTAAATTCATTTCTTAATGTTGCTTCCAGTTCTAACCAATATTCATTTTGAGATTCTATCCAATCAATTTTTCCATAATGCCATGTAAAATAAGCACAGGCTCTATATACACTTTCATAATTTTCTAAATCATCTACACGATAATATTCTGTTAAGGCAAGTTTTGTATGATATGGCAAGTTTTCATAATTCGCATCACCGATTCCCAAAACACAAACTCCTCTGACTTTTAATCGGTCACAGAAATTGTAAAAATAATCTGGAAAATGTGGTGATATAAAGATAACATTCATTATTATATAACCCTTTCTACAAAATATGGGAATTGAACTTGCCACCAATCCCAATCATGATTCACATCGTGACCCCAAAAATCAATCCATGCTGGAATATCTTTATATTCTAAAAGTTCTTTCATACGCGATGTACTTCTAATCATATCATCTTCCCATGCTCCTTGCCCACAACATAAAACAATACGACAATGACGATACATCTCAACATAAGGATGGTCATAACTCATACCATGAAGATATTGAATTGGTGAATTGCGATAAAGAATATCATCATGATAATCTCCAAAAAACAAATCACTATCATAATATCCACTCAAAGCAATGGTACCTTTAAAAATATCCGGTCTTCTGAACATGAAATTCACTGCATGAGTTGCGCCCATTGAACAACCAGTTGTATAAATGCCATCTGCATACTGACCATCACGACCATAAGAATTAATTTCTAAAATTCTTGGAACCAATTCATTAACGATATAATAGAACCACTGTTCCATCATATATGTTCTATGTCCATTATCCATCCCTTCAGCTGACCAAGATTCTTGATCAATGCTATCACAACAAAATAGCTGAATTCGTCCTGCATCAATCAGGTGCTCTACTGTATGCACCATACCAAAATTTTCAAAGTCAAAGAATCTTCCATTTTGTGCAGGAAAAACCAAAATTGGTGTTCCTGAATGACCATAAACCTTAAATTCCATATCACGTAATAAACATTCGCTATATTCCTTAAACCATTCTGTCTTCATATTCTCACCCCTAACCTAAAACAAAATCAACGAATTCATTGACTTGCTCCATATTCTCAAATCGAGCAGTATATGTAAAATTACCCATAGCTCCACTTAAAATATCTGGCATTCTTTCACACATAACCAAATCAAAATGATAACGTGATACAATGTCTTCATGTGTATGAGAATATGAGATACCATCTCTTCTTCCACAATACACACAATGATATGGACGCTGATGATCATAGTCACTATACCCTTTTGTAACCATATCTGCATAGATTTGGTAAACATCAATATTATTGGCATAATTCATCATATCAGGAGTATAACCTCCTGGTGTTCTTAAATTAACTTCTAAGCCAACAATCTCTCCTTTTTGACCTAACCCAGGTTTATCCTCTAACAATCTAAAGAATTCCATATGGAAACATCTTCCAGCTGTATAAAAGGCTTTCACACATGCCTGTCCAGCTTGTTTCAAATCATAAGGTATTTCTCTTAAAGAATAATAATACATACTACTTTGATCATTCACTACATCCATAATGGGATTTGGAAAAACATGTGATGTTTCAAATAAAATCTCTTTATTTAAATTAGCAATACCATCATATGAAATAATTAATCCATTAACAAATTCTTCCATTATATATTGTGTAAAATGTTCTTCCTGATAAAAATGTTCTAACTCCTCCTGATTAGAAATTTTATAAGTCTTTGCTGCCCCAACCCCATTATCTGGTTTGACTACAACAGGATAGCCAACATCATGAACAAATTTTAAACCTGATTCCAAATCAGTGACTAAATGATAACGTGCTGTTTTGACTCCTGCTTCTTCATAAAACTTCTTCATCTTTGATTTACATTTAATATCTTCAATATGGTTTGTATGAATACCTGTTGTAATATTAAAATCCGTACGCAATTTGGCATCCTGTTCAAGCCAATATTCATTATTAGATTCCAACCAATCTATATGTCCATAATGGAAAATAAAATAACCCATCGCCTTTACCATTTCATCATAGTCTTCCATAGAATATACTTGATAGTAATCATCTATTGAATTTTTTAATTCTTCGCTTAAATTATCATAAGGTGTATCCGCAATTGCTAAAACTGTAACTCCATTATTTTTTAAGCGATTACAAAATTGATAAAAATTTTTTGGAAAGGATGGTGATATATATACAAAATTCATAAGATAACATTCCCCCTTTTTTATATCCTTTTATCTATTATAACATAATAAAATAAAAAAAATCATCCAAAAAAGGAATGAGAATAAAAAAAGAAAGGGAATAGAATGACTATTCCCTCACATGGACTGGCAGCGTG
>OGPH01001642.1_pt1 | contig 15857 bp, 11 predicted proteins | sample 1552891 | NCBI WGS metagenome assembly OGPH01 (sample SAMEA2580272, study PRJEB22360) | human gut metagenome | biome: human gut; feature: human-associated habitat; material: faeces | place: Denmark | collected 2008/2010 | reverse complement strand
ATACTCCGACCCTTCTGCGAAAAAGGAGTGCCGATTCTGTGGCGACCCTTTCACGAGGGCGACGGCGATTGGTTCTGGTGGGGCAAAAAAGGAGCGGATACCGTTAAAAAGCTGTTCCGCCTTATGCACGACAGATACACAAACATATTTCATCTCGACAATCTTATATGGGTGTGGAATTCACAGATTCCCGAATGTTATCCGGGCGATGATGTAGTGGATATAATTTCGAGGGATATGTATCCGCCTGAACACGAGCATACCTCGCAGAGCGAAATGTACTATAACCTGTGTGAGATAACGTCTGAAAAGAAAATAACGATAATCGGTGAAACAGGCACATTGCCAAGTCCCGAAGCGGTAGTATCCGAAAAAGTCGGCTGGTCGTCATATATGACCTGGTCAAAACCGTTCTGCCTCAGCGAAAAGTTCAATACCTTCAAACAGCTTAAAAAGGTGTATAACAGCGAATATGCCGTGACTAAGGACACGCTACCCGATTTGTATTGAGCAATGAAGGGAAGATAGCATCAGGAGATACCGACCAACGTTTCATAAATATATTTCGATTGGTTTGAAATCGGGTATTTCCGAACATTATTTTAAATACCGCAAATCCGGTTTGCTTACAGGACGGGTTTGCGGTATCGTCATATAAAACAGGAATGTGCATATGTAAATTTAATATGGCAAAATCGGCATTTTGACATATTTTCGGTTAAAACAACGATACGAAAATGAGAAATAAGACAAAAGTTAAGCGATTTTTCTATTGACTTTGCCCTTTATATGTGGTACAATACTAAAATGTATCATAATGGATTGATATGCGTTCAGGATGAAATCCCGCAGTGTCGAAAAGCGTAGATTTTCCCTTTATTATGCGGAAAACACGAGCGTATAAATATCCGTGAATAAATTAAGGAGTGGTAAAGCCCATGGTGAATGTCAAGCAGGTAAAGCTGGGTAGAAATACCCGTATGAGTTTTTCCAAAATCAATGAAGTTCAGAAGATGCCGAACCTCATCGAAATTCAGAAGGATTCATATAAGTGGTTTTTGGACGAGGGTATAAAAGAAGTATTCAAGGATATTTCTTCTATTACCGATGCTAACGGCAAGCTGGTGCTGAGTTTCGTTGATTATCGTCTTGATGAGGACCCCAAGTATTCTATAGAGGAGTGCAAAGAACGTGATACAACGTATGCGGCACCCCTTCGTGTAAAGGCACAGCTTAGGAACAACGAAACCGGAGAAGTTGTTGAGAATGAGATATTCATGGGCGATTTCCCGCTGATGACCGAAAGCGGCACATTCGTGATTAACGGTGCCGAGCGTGTTATTGTTTCTCAGTTGGTTCGCTCTCCCGGCGTTTATTACGGCTTTGACTACGATAAAACGGGTAAGAAGTTATTCAAGTCAACTGTTATCCCTAACAGAGGTGCATGGCTCGAATATGAGATGGACTCAAACGACATCTTCTATGTCCGTATAGATAAAAACAGAAAGATACCGGCAACAACATTCATCCGTGCGCTCGGTATCAGCAGCGATGACGACCTCATCGATCTGTTCGGTGAAGACCCCAGAATAGTACAGACGATTCAGGAAAAGGACGCTACAAAGAACACCGAAGAGGCTTTGCTTGAAGTGTACAGAAAGTTAAGACCCGGTGAGCCTCCTACGGTTGATTCCGCAAATACTCATATCAACAATCTGTTCTTTGACGCAAAGAGATATGACCTTGCAAGATTCGGACGTTACAAGTACAACAAGAAGCTCGGAGTTGCTTCGAGAATCGCCGGTCATAAGGCCGCTCAGCCGATTATAGATCCTACCACGGGCGAGATTCTTGTTGACGAGAACGAGTTCATCAACGCTGAAAAGGCACAGGCTGTAGAGCAGGCAGGCGTTAAGGAGTGCGTAATCTTCTCCGAGGAAAAAATAGCAAAGGTTCTCGGAAACGGAATGGTCGATATAGCCGGCTACATTCCCGAATCTATAGATGCAGAATCACTCGGTATCAATGAGAAGGTATGCTTCAGCGTACTGCGTGAGATACTCGACAAGTGCGGCGATGATGTTGAGGCGCTCACAGCCGAGCTTTCAAACAGAGTAGAAGACCTTATCCCCAAGCACATCACTCTTGACGATATATTTGCAACAGTAAGCTACTTCATCAACCTTTGCGAAGGCGTCGGTGAGGTTGACGATATAGACCACCTCGGAAACAGACGTATCCGTAGCGTAGGTGAGCTTTTACAGAACCAGTTCAGAATCGGTTTTGCAAGAATGGAAAGAGTTATCCGTGAAAGAATGGGACTTCAGTCACAGGAAGGCGACAAGGTAACTCCCAACGCCCTTATCAATATCCGTCCCGTTGTTGCGGCTATCAAGGAGTTCTTCGGTTCTTCGCCGCTTTCACAGTTCATGGATCAGAACAACCCTCTTGCAGAGCTTACTCATAAGAGAAGACTTTCAGCGCTCGGCCCCGGCGGTCTTTCCCGTGACCGTGCGAGCTTCGAAGTTCGAGATGTTCACTATTCCCACTACGGAAGAATGTGTCCTATCGAAACCCCCGAAGGTCCTAACATCGGTCTTATCTCTTACCTTGCTTCATTCGCAAAGATAAACAAGTACGGCTTTATTGAAGCTCCTTACCGTAAGGTTGACAAGGAAACAGGCGTTGTACTTGACGAAGTAACCTATATGACTGCCGATATGGAGGATAACTACGTTGTAGCACAGGCTAACGAACCTCTTGACGAGCAGGGAAAATTCGCAAGAAAGCGTGTAAATGCACGTTTCCGTGAAGAAATTCTTGAAGTTGACCGTGACCGTGTAGACTACATGGACGTTTCGCCTAAGATGGTCGTTTCTGTCGCTACTGCGATGATTCCGTTCCTTGAGAACGATGACGCAAACCGTGCTCTTATGGGTGCAAACATGCAGCGTCAGGCAGTTCCGCTTATGGTAACACAGAATCCTATCGTAGGTACGGGTATGGAATACAAGGCAGCCGTTGATTCGGGTGCGGTTGTAGTAGCAAAGGAAGACGGCGTTGTAACAAAGTGCAGTGCCGACGAAATCGTTGTTACCGATAACAACGGTGTTGAACACAGCTACAAGCTGATAAAGTTCAAGCGTTCAAACCAGGGCACCTGCGTAAACCAGCGTCCTGCCGTTTCAAAGGGTATGGAGATAAAGACCGGCGATGTTCTTGCTGACGGTCCCGCTACAAGCCAGGGTGAGATTTCACTCGGTAAGAATGCTCTTATCGGCTTCATGACATGGGAAGGCTACAACTACGAGGACGCCGTTCTTATAAATGAAAAACTCGTTTATAATGATGTCTACACATCAATCCATATAGAAGAATATGAGCTCGAATGCCGTGATACAAAGCTCGGACCGGAGGAGATAACAAGAGAGATCCCCAACGTTTCTGAGGACGCTCTTAAGGATCTTGACGAGCGTGGTATCATCCGTATCGGTGCCGAGGTTCACTCGGGCGATATTATGGTCGGCAAGGTTACACCTAAGGGTGAAACAGAGCTTACCGCAGAAGAAAGACTTCTCCGTGCTATCTTCGGTGATAAGGCAAGAGAAGTAAGAGATAATTCACTTCGTGTACCTCACGGCGAAAGCGGTATCATCGTTGACGTTAAGGTGTTCACAAGACAGAACTGTGATGAACTTTCACCCGGCGTAAATATGGTGGTAAGATGCTACATCGCACAGAAGCGTAAGATTTCTGTCGGCGATAAGATGGCGGGTCGTCACGGTAACAAGGGTGTCGTTTCCCGTATCTTAAAGCAGGAGGATATGCCTTTCCTTCCCGACGGTACACCGCTTGATATTGTACTGAACCCCCTCGGCGTTCCTTCACGAATGAACATCGGTCAGGTTCTCGAGGTACACCTCGGTTATGCTTGTAAGGCACTTGACTGGCAGATAATGACCCCTGTATTTGACGGTGCTCACGAGGCCGACATCAGAGCTTGCTTTGAAAAGGCTGAGGCTGAACGTGAAAACTACAAGGATAAGGATTCCGCAAGGATAGACTTCTCTAAGATTCCTATGCGTTCTGACTGCAAGACACAGCTTACAGACGGTCGTACAGGCGAGAAGTTCGACAGCCCTGTAACAGTAGGTTATATGTACTACCTAAAGCTCCACCACCTTGTTGACGATAAGATTCACGCACGTTCAACAGGTCCTTACTCACTGGTAACACAGCAGCCTCTCGGCGGTAAGGCACAGTTCGGCGGACAGCGTTTCGGTGAGATGGAAGTTTGGGCACTTGAGGCTTACGGTGCGGCTTATACACTTCAGGAAATCCTTACTGTAAAGTCGGACGATATAGTAGGACGTGTTAAAACTTACGAGGCAATCGTCAAGGGCGATCCCGTTCCTAAGGCAGGCGTTCCCGAGAGCTTCAAGGTTCTGTTCAAGGAGCTTCAGTCACTTGGTCTTGACATCAAGGTACTTGATGCTGACAAGAATGAGATTGATCTCAGACAGACTTATGAAGAAGACGATGAATACGGTCAGGCAGCAGGCGAGGATACATTTGAGTATGTAGCCGAGGACGGCTCTCTTGATGACGGTTTCACAACTAAGGATATAGACGAAGACAGCGAATTCTATGCCGATAAGGACGATGAAGATGATTTTGACATCGACTTCAACGAAAATGACGCTGACGACTCGTTTGACGAATAATCAGACGATGATTTAAGCATAGGCATTGACAGAAAAGCGTGTGTTATCACACATAAACTTCTATAGAAAGAATTGAGGTCTGTAAATTGGCATATAAAACATTTGATTCAATGAAGATCGGTCTTGCTTCTCCGGATCAGATCCGTGCATGGAGCTACGGCGTTGTTGAGCGTCCCGAAACAATCAACTACAGAACACAGAAGCCCGAAAGAGGCGGTCTGTACTGCGAAAAGATATTTGGTCCTACAAAGGACTGGGAGTGTTCCTGCGGTAAATATAAGAGAATCCGTTTCAAAGGTAAAATATGTGAGCGTTGCGGCGTTGAAGTAACACGCAACAAGGTAAGACGTGAGCGTATGGGTCACATAGAGCTTGCGGCTCCCGTATCGCATATCTGGTATTTTAAAGGTACGCCCAGCCGTATCGGTCAGGTACTTGATATATCACCCAAGAGACTTGAAGAAGTTCTTTACTTTACAAAGTATATAGTTGTCGATCCCGGCGATACAGTTCTCACAAAGAAGCAGATACTCACAGAAAAAGAGTATGCTGATATGAGAGAGCGTTATGAGGATGATTTCAGAGCCGAGATGGGCGCCGAAGCTATCAAGGAGCTTCTTTGCGAAATCGACCTTGACAAGCTGTCCGAGGAGCTTAAGAAAGAGCTTGAGGATACTCAGCAGGGTCAGAAGAGAGTAAAGTTATTAAAAAGACTTGATGTTGTTGAGGCATTCAGACTCAGCGGTAACCGTCCCGAATGGATGATACTCGACTGCATACCCGTAATTCCTCCGGATCTGCGTCCTATGGTTATGCTGGACGGCGGCAGATTCGCCACTTCCGACCTTAACGATCTGTACAGACGTGTTATCAACAGAAACAACCGTCTTGCCAGACTTCTGGAGCTGGGCGCTCCGGACATTATCGTGCGCAATGAGAAACGTATGCTTCAGGAGGCCGTGGACTCTTTGTTTGACAACTCTCGTAAATCGAGCGCTGTTAAGACAGACGCCAATCGTCCGTTGAAGTCCTTGTCCGACAGTTTGAAAGGTAAACAAGGTCGTTTCCGTCAGAACTTGTTGGGTAAGCGTGTTGACTACTCCGCTCGTTCGGTTATTGTCGTAGGTCCGGAATTAAAGATGCACGAGTGCGGTTTGCCGAAGAATATGGCTGCCGAGCTTTATAAGCCTTTCGTTATCCGTAAATTGATCGAACGCGGTATCGTGAAGACGGTGAAATCTGCCAAGAAGATCGTTGACCGTAAGGAACCGGTTGTTTGGGATATTTTGGAGTACGTAATGAAAGGTCACCCGGTATTATTGAACCGTGCCCCGACATTGCACCGTTTGGGTATCCAAGCGTTCCAGCCGAAATTGATCGAGGGTAAGGCTATCCAGTTGCACCCGTTGGCATGTACGGCATTCAACGCCGACTTTGACGGTGACCAGATGGCTGTTCACTTGCCTTTGAGTAATGAAGCAATTCTGGAAGCACAAATGTTGATGCTTCAATCACATAATATCTTGAATCCGGCAAACGGTGCGCCTATTACTGTGCCTGCACAGGATATGGTTCTTGGTTTGTACTATATTACTAAGTTGCGTGCTGGTGCGAAAGGTGAAGGTCTGACATTCTACGGACCGGAAGAGGCGTTGATCGCTTACAATGAAGGTAAGGTAGATATTCATGCTCCGGTGAAAGTTATCGTGAAAGACGTTGATGAAAATGGTAACATTGTAGACGTAATGCGCGAAACTTCGGTAGGACGTGTGATTGTTAATGAAATCGTTCCGCCTGAAGCTGGTTATATCAATACAATTATCTCTAAGAAATCTCTTCGTGATATTATTAGTGATGTAATTAAGGTATGTGGTGTGGCTAAGGCTGCCGACTTCCTGGATGGAATCAAGAACTTAGGTTATCAGATGGCGTTCAAGGGTGGTTTGTCATTCAACTTGGGTGATATTATCATTCCGAAGGAAAAAGAAACGTTGGTACAGAAAGGTTACGACGAAGTAGAACAAGTCGTAAACAACTATAACATGGGTTTCATTACCAACAACGAACGTTACAACCAGGTGATCGATATCTGGACACATGTAAACTCGGAGTTGTCTAATATCCTGATGAAGACAATTTCTTCGGATGATCAGGGATTCAACTCTGTATATATGATGCTTGACTCTGGTGCCCGTGGTTCTAAAGAACAGATTCGTCAGTTATCAGGTATGCGTGGTTTGATGGCAAAACCGCAGAAAGCAGGTGCTGAAGGTGGTCAGATCATCGAGAACCCGATTTTGTCAAACTTTAAAGAAGGACTTTCGGTGTTGGAGTACTTTATCTCTACCCACGGTGCTCGTAAAGGTTTGGCGGATACCGCTTTGAAGACTGCCGATGCCGGTTATCTGACTCGTCGTCTGGTGGACGTATCACACGATGTGATTATTACAGAAGAAGACTGCGGTACACTTCGCGGATTGGTTTGTACAGACCTTAAGAATAACGATGAGGTTATTGCTACTCTGTACGAACGTATCTTAGGACGTGTTTCCGTACATGATATTATTCATCCTACTACAGGTGAATTGCTTGTTGCCGGTGGTGAAGAAATCACTGAAGAAGTTGGTAAGAAGATTCAGGATTCTCCGATTGAGAGTGTTGAAATCCGCTCGGTATTAACTTGTGAAGCGAAGAAAGGTGTTTGTGCTAAATGTTACGGACGTAATCTGGCAACGAGCCGTATGGTTCAGAGAGGAGAAGCTGTCGGTGTAATTGCAGCTCAGTCTATTGGTGAGCCGGGTACACAGTTGACATTGCGTACATTCCACGCCGGTGGTACTGCTGCGAATATTGCTGCTAATGCAAGTATCGTTGCTAAAAACAATGCACGTCTTGAATTTGAAGAGTTGCGTACGGTAGATATCGTTGATGAGATGGGTGAATCTGCTAAAGTGGTAGTGGGTCGTTTGGCCGAAGTACGCTTTGTGGATGTGAACACTGGTATCGTTCTTTCTACTCATAACGTTCCTTATGGTTCAACACTGTATGTAGGTGACGGTGATTTGGTAGAAAAAGGCAAGCTGATTGCTAAGTGGGACCCGTTCAACGCTGTAATTATCACAGAAGCAACTGGTAAGATCGAATTTGAGGGCGTAATTGAAAACGTTACTTATAAGGTTGAATCGGATGAAGCAACAGGTCTTCGTGAAATTATTATTATTGAATCCAAGGATAAAACCAAAGTTCCTACAGCTCATATCTTGACAGAGGACGGTGATTTGATCCGTACTTATAACTTACCGGTAGGTGGTCACGTAATCATCGAGAACGGTCAGAAGGTAAAAGCTGGTGAAGTAATCGTGAAGATTCCGCGTGCCGTAGGTAAAGCGGGTGATATCACGGGTGGTCTTCCTCGTGTTACTGAATTGTTTGAAGCTCGTAACCCGTCAAATCCGGCTGTCGTTTCTGAAATCGACGGTGAGGTAACAATGGGTAAGATCAAGCGTGGTAACCGTGAGATCATTGTAACTTCTAAGACTGGTGAGGTTAAGAAATATCTGGTTGCATTGTCTAAGCAGATTCTGGTACAGGAAAATGACTATGTACGTGCAGGTACTCCGTTGTCTGACGGTGCTACTACTCCAGCAGATATCTTGGCAATTAAAGGTCCTACAGCTGTACAAGAATATATCGTGAATGAAGTTCAGGATGTATACCGTTTGCAGGGTGTGAAGATCAATGATAAGCACTTCGAGATTATTGTTCGTCAGATGATGCGCAAGGTGCAGATTGATGAACCGGGAGATACTCGTTTCCTCGAACAGCAAGTTGTAGATAAACTGGAATTCATGGAAGAAAATGATCGTATCTGGGGTAAGAAAGTCGTAGTGGATGCTGGTGATTCTCAAAATATGCAAGCTGGTCAGATTGTAACTGCCCGCAAGTTGCGTGATGAGAACAGTATGTTGAAACGTCGTGACTTGAAACCGGTTGAGGTTCGTGATGCTGTTGCTGCTACCTCTACTCAGATCCTTCAGGGTATTACACGTGCTGCTTTGCAGACTTCAAGCTTTATGTCGGCTGCTTCCTTCCAGGAAACAACGAAAGTCTTGAATGAGGCTGCTATCAACGGTAAGATCGATAAGTTGGAAGGTATGAAGGAAAATGTGATCTGTGGTCACTTGATTCCTGCCGGTACCGGACAGCGCGAATTTGAAAAACTCATCGTTGGATCAAAAGAGGAGTACGATCGTATCTTGGCTAACAAGAAAACAGTACTTGACTACAATGAAGTAGAATAAATACAATTCAATTGACTATATGAGAAGGAGCGATTGCCAGATTGGGCAATTGCTCCTTTTTTATTTCTTTTTTACTTGTGTGTATTGCTATTAGTCTCAGGAAAAATGTGTTATTTTGCAGGATAACTTTTTAATCATATAAAATATGGAAGAACAAAATAACAACGGACAATTACAGATTGAATTGAGAGAAGAGGTAGCGCAGGGAACTTATGCAAATCTAGCTATTATTACTCATTCTAGTTCTGAATTCATCCTTGACTTCGTGCGCGTAATGCCGGGTATACCGAAGGCTGGGGTGCAATCTCGCATTATTGTGGCTCCAGAACACGCAAAACGTCTGCTGCGGGCACTGGAAGACAATATAGCAAAGTATGAACGGGTATTCGGCCCGATTCGTACTTCAGATGAACCTTCTCTTCCTCCCTTGACAGGTGTAAAAGGCGAAGCGTGAGGATGATATAAAAACATTAAAAAAGAAAAAAAAGTTGTAGCGCATTGAATATTCAAATATTATTCGTATTTTTGCAGCCCAAAATGTATAGTTACGAAATTAATATAACAATAATATAAATTAAAAAACAATTTAAAATGCCTACAATTCAGCAATTAGTAAGAAAAGGACGCGAAGTGCTGGTCGAGAAAAGTAAATCTCCGGCCTTGGATTCTTGTCCTCAAAGACGTGGCGTTTGCGTGAGAGTATATACTACTACTCCGAAAAAGCCGAACTCTGCAATGCGTAAAGTAGCTCGTGTGCGTTTGACTAACCAGAAAGAGGTGAACTCTTACATTCCGGGAGAAGGACACAACTTGCAGGAGCACTCAATCGTACTGGTTCGCGGTGGTCGTGTGAAAGACCTTCCGGGTGTACGTTACCACATCGTTCGCGGTACTCTTGATACAGCAGGTGTAGCCGGACGTACTCAGAGACGTTCTAAATACGGAGCTAAGCGTCCGAAACCGGGACAAGCAGCACCGGCTAAGAAGAAATAATCCGGAGTGATTCCGAATTCGATTTATTTTAATTAAAAGTAATAACTTTCGTTTTAGTTTGTTGGAATAAGCTATAAAGGTTGAGTAAATTCCCCGGAGGGGGAGTTGAAGACGTCAAGAAATAGACAACCAAGAACAAAAACATTATTTTTCGAACAAATGAGAAAAGCAAAACCAAAAAAACGCGTTATCCTTCCGGATCCCGTGTTCAATGACCAGAAGGTTTCTAAATTTGTAAACCATCTGATGTATGATGGAAAGAAGAACACTTCTTATGAAATCTTTTACGCTGCACTGGAAACAGTAAAAGCAAAACTTCCTAACGAAGAAAAAACAGCTCTTGAAATCTGGAAGAAAGCGTTAGATAACGTAACTCCTCAAGTTGAAGTAAAATCACGCCGTGTGGGTGGTGCAACTTTCCAGGTTCCTACCGAAATTCGCCCGGATCGTAAAGAATCAATCTCAATGAAGAACCTGATTCTGTTCGCTCGCAAGAGAGGCGGTAAATCTATGGCTGATAAATTGGCTGCTGAAATCATGGATGCATTCAATGAACAAGGCGGTGCTTTCAAACGTAAAGAAGATATGCACAGAATGGCTGAAGCTAACCGTGCATTTGCTCATTTCAGATTCTAATTACTATAAGAAATACCTATTTGATTAAAAACTTAAAGTAAAGGAAAAAGAAAATGGCAAAGAATGATTTACATTTGACTCGTAATATCGGTATCATGGCTCACATCGATGCCGGAAAGACAACAACTTCTGAACGTATCCTGTTCTACACCGGATTGACCCACAAAATCGGAGAGGTACACGATGGTGCTGCAACAATGGACTGGATGGAGCAAGAGCAGGAACGTGGTATTACTATCACTTCTGCCGCTACAACTACTCGTTGGAAGTATGCTGGTGATACTTATAAAATCAACCTGATTGACACTCCGGGACACGTGGACTTTACTGCTGAGGTAGAACGTTCACTTCGTATCCTTGATGGTGCTGTTGCTGCTTACTGTGCTGTAGGTGGTGTAGAACCTCAGTCGGAAACTGTATGGCGTCAGGCTGACAAATATAACGTACCGCGTATCGCTTACGTTAACAAAATGGACCGTTCGGGTGCTGACTTCTTTGAAGTTGTTCGCCAGATGAAGGCTGTTTTGGGTGCAAATCCGTGTCCGGTTGTTATTCCTATCGGTGCAGAAGAAAACTTCAAAGGATTGGTTGATCTGATCAAAATGAAAGCTATCTACTGGCACGATGAAACAATGGGTGCTGACTATACCATAGAAGAAATTCCTGCTAATCTCGTTGACGAAGCCAACGAATGGAGAGATAAAATGCTTGAAAAAGTAGCTGAATTTGATGATGCGTTGATGGAAAAATACTTTGATGATCCTTCTACTATTACAGAAGAAGAAGTATTGAGAGCTCTTCGCAATGCAACTGTTCAGATGGCTGTAGTTCCGATGTTGTGCGGTTCTTCATTCAAGAATAAGGGCGTACAGACTTTGCTTGACTATGTTTGTGCTTTCTTGCCTTCTCCGTTGGATGCTGAAAACGTAGTTGGTACAAACCCTGATACCGGTGCCGAAGAAGATCGTAAACCGAGCGAAGACGATAAAACTTCAGCTTTGGCATTTAAGATCGCTACTGACCCGTATGTAGGACGTTTGACTTTCTTCCGTGTATACTCTGGCAAGATTGAAGCCGGTTCTTATATCTACAACTCTCGTTCAGGTAAGAAAGAACGTGTTTCTCGTCTGTTCCAGATGCACTCAAACAAACAGAATCCGGTAGAAGTGATTGGTGCCGGTGATATTGGTGCCGGTGTAGGTTTCAAGGATATTCACACTGGTGATACACTGTGTGACGAAACAGCTCCGATCGTTCTTGAGTCAATGGACTTCCCGGAACCGGTAATCGGTATTGCTGTGGAACCGAAAACTCAGAAGGATATGGACAAACTGTCTAACGGTTTGGCTAAACTGGCTGAAGAAGACCCGACATTTACAGTGAAAACTGACGAACAGACAGGTCAGACAGTTATTTCCGGTATGGGTGAGCTTCACTTGGATATCATTATCGACCGTCTGAAACGTGAATTCAAAGTAGAATGTAACCAGGGTAAACCTCAGGTTAACTACAAAGAGGCTATCACTAAGACAGTTAACTTGCGTGAGGTTTATAAGAAACAATCTGGTGGTCGTGGTAAGTTCGCTGATATTATTGTGAACATCGGTCCGGTTGATGAAGACTTTACTCAAGGTGGTCTGCAGTTCGTTGATGAAGTGAAGGGTGGTAACATTCCTAAGGAATTCATTCCTTCAGTTCAGAAAGGTTTCCAGACTGCAATGAAGAATGGTGTGCTGGCTGGCTATCCGCTGGATTCATTGAAAGTGACTTTGGTCGATGGTTCATTCCACCCGGTTGACTCTGACCAGTTGTCTTTCGAAATCTGTGCCATCCAGGCATATAAGAATGCTTGTGCTAAGGCAGGTCCTGTATTGATGGAACCTATCATGAAGCTGGAAGTCGTTACTCCGGAAGAAAACATGGGTGACGTTATCGGTGACTTGAACAAACGCCGTGGCCAGGTTGAAGGTATGGAGTCAAGCCGTTCAGGAGCCCGTATCGTAAAAGCAATGGTTCCGTTGGCAGAAATGTTCGGTTACGTAACCGCGTTGCGTACTATCACTTCTGGTCGTGCCACTTCATCAATGGTATACTCTCATCACGCTCAGGTTTCTAGCTCTATCGCTAAAGCGGTATTGGAAGAAGTAAAAGGACGTGCTGATTTACTCTAAAATATCTTAAGCAGCAGGCTAGCGAATGACTCTTAGCCTGCCGCTTTATCTTATTTATAAATTTATTAATTAAAAGAACTAATGAGTCAGAAAATTAGAATTAAACTGAAATCTTACGACCACAACTTGGTTGACAAATCAGCTGAGAAGATCGTTAGAACAGTGAAGGCTACCGGTGCCATTGTTAGCGGACCGATTCCCCTTCCGACGCACAAGCGTATCTTTACAGTAAACCGCTCTACTTTCGTTAACAAGAAATCAAGAGAGCAGTTTGAACTTTCTTCATTCAAGAGACTGATCGATATCTATAGCTCAACAGCTAAGACTGTAGATGCTCTGATGAAGTTAGAGTTGCCGAGTGGTGTAGAAGTAGAAATTAAAGTGTAGTATTTAAAAATTAGTGAAATGCCAGGATTATTAGGAAAAAAAATCGGAATGACATCCGTTTTCAGTGCCGATGGTAAGAATGTACCATGCACTGTTATCGAAGCAGGTCCTTGTGTTGTTACTCAGGTAAAGACCGTAGAGAAAGATGGCTATGCAGCCGTTCAGTTGGGTTTCCAGGACAAAAAGGAAAAACATACAACTAAACCGTTGATGGGTCACTTCAAAAAGGCTGGAGTAACACCGAAGAGACACTTGGCCGAGTTCAAGGAATTTGAAAACGAGTTAAATCTGGGTGATACTGTTACAGTAGAACTGTTCGACGGCGCAGACTATGTAGACGTTGTTGGTACTTCTAAAGGTAAAGGCTTCCAGGGTGTAGTTAAAAGACATGGCTTTGGTGGTGTAGGTCAATCTACTCACGGTCAGCACAACCGTGCCCGTAAACCGGGTTCTATCGGTGCTTGTTCGTATCCTGCAAAAGTGTTCAAAGGAATGCGCATGGGCGGACAAATGGGTGGCGACAGAGTTACTGTTCAAAACTTACAGGTATTAAAAGTAATCGCGGAACACAATCTTCTTTTGATCAAGGGTTCTGTACCGGGTTGCAAAGGTTCAATCGTATTAATTGAAAAATAATGGAAGTTAACGTATATAACATTAAAGGTGAAGACACTGGAAGAAAGGTTACGTTAAACGAATCTATCTTCGGAATTGAGCCCAATGACCACGCTATCTATCTGGACGTAAAGCAATTTATGGCTAACCAGCGTCAGGGTACTCACAAGTCAAAAGAGAGAAGCGAAATCAGCGGATCTACTCGTAAAATCGGTCGTCAGAAAGGTGGCGGCGGTGCTCGTCGTGGTGACATGAATTCACCGGTACTCGTAGGTGGTGGACGTGTATTTGGTCCTAAACCAAGAGACTACTACTTCAAGCTGAATAAAAAAGTTAAGACATTGGCTCGTAAGTCAGCTTTGTCGTATAAAGCTCAGGACAACGCAATCGTAGTGGTAGAAGACTTCAACTTTGAGGCTCCGAAGACTAAGGTTTTCGTTGAAATGACAAAAAATCTTAAAGTTTCTGACAAAAAACTGCTTGTAGTTTTACCAGAAGCAAATAAAAATGTATATTTGTCAGCTCGTAACATCGAAGGTGCTAACGTTCAGACTATCTCAGGATTAAATACTTACAGAGTATTGAATGCTGGGGTTGTTGTGCTTACTGAAAGCTCTTTGAAGGCTATTGACAATATCTTAATCTAAAAAGGAGGCTTAAATAATGGGAATTATTATTAAACCGTTGGTGACAGAGAAAATGACTGCAATAACTGATAAGCTGAATCGTTTCGGCTTTATTGTACGTCCTGAAGCTAATAAACTGGAAATTAAGAGTGAAGTTGAAGCCCTTTATAATGTTACGGTAGTTGATGTGAATACTGTGAAGTATGCTGGCAAAAATAAGAGCCGTTATACAAAAGCAGGTATCATCAATGGTCGTACGAACGCTTTTAAGAAAGCCATCGTGACATTGAAAGAAGGAGATACTATTGATTTTTATAGCAATATTTAATAAAAATGGCAGTACGTAAATTTAAGCCCACAACACCGGGGCAAAGACATAAGATTATTGGTACTTTCGAGGAAATTACTGCATCAGTACCAGAAAAGTCGCTTGTATATGGTAAAAAATCATCTGGCGGTCGTAACAACGAAGGTAAGATGACAATGCGCTACTTAGGTGGCGGTCATAGAAAAGTGATCAGAATTGTCGATTTCAAGAGAAATAAAGACGGTGTTCCGGCAGTTGTAAAAACGATCGAATACGATCCGAACCGTTCGGCTCGTATCGCATTGTTATTTTATGCTGATGGTGAAAAAAGATACATCCTTACTCCAGAAGGTTTGAACGTAGGTGATGTAATCGTAAGCGGACCAGAAGCAGCAATTCAGACAGGTAATGCTTTACCGTTAGAATTAATCCCTCTTGGTACAATTGTTCATAATATTGAACTTGAACCAGGCAGAGGCGGAAAAATGGTTCGTTCAGCAGGTAACTTTGCACAGGTTATGGCTAAAGAAGGCAACTATGTAACAATCAAGCTTCCTTCTGGCGAAATGAGAATGGTAAGAAAAGAATGTATGGCAACAGTTGGTACTCTTGGTAATGCTGAATTCAAAAACTTATCAATTGGTAAAGCCGGAAGAAAGAGATATATGGGTGTTAGACCAACAGTACGTGGTGTAACAATGAACCCTTGTGATCACCCTCACGGTGGTGGTGAAGGTAAAACAGGTCCAGGCGGACATCCTAAAACACCTTGGGGTAAACCTGCTCTTGGCTATAAGACAAGAAAGAAAAATAAAGCGTCTGATAAACTAATCGTAAGACGTAGAAAAAAATAAATTAAGCGTGTAGGGTAAATATAAAATATTTACCCCTACCCCGCAAAAAATATTTTTATGAACATTAATACAAATATATAAAAGGAGAAATTAATGGCACGTTCATTAAAAAAGGGCCCATATGTAGAAGAAGCTCTTCAAAAGAAAATCAACAAGATGAATGAAAATTCTGAACACAAAGTTGTAAAAACTTGGTCAAGAGCATCCATGATTATTCCTGATATGTTGGGACACACAATTGCC
>OGPH01001637.1_pt1 | contig 15882 bp, 15 predicted proteins | sample 1552891 | NCBI WGS metagenome assembly OGPH01 (sample SAMEA2580272, study PRJEB22360) | human gut metagenome | biome: human gut; feature: human-associated habitat; material: faeces | place: Denmark | collected 2008/2010 | reverse complement strand
CGGCGCGCCTGATTCGCTCGTACATGGGTTATGTACCAGAAATGCCGTCTATTCAGTTGTCAATGTGCCAATGAAGGGGAAGAATTGTCCTTCTAATTACGCTGACAAAAAAGCCGCAAAACGGGCGCGTGTAATAAGGACTTATCAAAAAAGTTTAGCAAGGTGTTTCAATCCCCGGCGAATGCTATCTCGGACACGGCTGACATCCACTCCCTCAGCCTTAGCAATTTCAGTTGGCGTCATGCCCAGGTAGAACCGGGCATAGATCCGCTTGGCCTGCTTGTCCGGCAACGCCATCACCGCAGCGTAGAGCTGTTCCCGTACTTGTTTGTCCTCCAAGATTTCCTCCGGGGTAAGTGGGCGATTTATTACCGCATTTTCAATTCCATTGTCATGGTCCAGAGAATAGTATGCCTTATAGCGATACATCTGGCGCTCATAGGCAGCGTCAGCTCGTTTGTCTGCCAGAAACACAGCTTGTACTTCATCGGTCACTTCCAAAAAAATGTCTGTTTTATATATATCGGGATACAGATCCCGAAGATTGATTTTCTGCATTATGTACCTCCATTTCGGTTCACAAGTCCAGTTGATGGGGGAGCCGAAATGAGGTGGAGAACGGCAATAAAAGATATCAGAGTTCTTTCGGAAAAATTGACAGCAAAAAACGCCAGCTTCCTGTAATAGGAAACTGGCGCGGTGAATGCATCCATTATTGTGCTGGTTAAATCGGGATAATAATACTGGATTATAGTCATAATTTACCGAAGGCGGAACAAGGCTTTTTTTAATTGATCCAGCACATGACTATTATGCACAACAAAGCCCGGCATGGCGGTATCCTCCTATCACCATCCCCATAGTTATGCGAGTCTTATCGCAAAAAAGCGGCTCTGAATCTCTCAAAGCCGCTTCAAAAAATACATTTTCATGCCATCTGTCTCATGACGACTTTTTATCGACATATCAATATGCGAGTTCTTTCCAATGGAACACACTGCTCACCGATAAACGATAAAACTTATAATGCCGCCAATTTTGCCAGCAGATAGGTCAGGGAACTGTCATAAAAAACAAAATCATCTGCCAGGCCAGCATTTTTTGTGTCGACAGCCACTTTGCGCACGATGGCCTGTTCCGGCCTGACCAGGAGCAAAATCTTTACGTCCTGTTCATTCCGTCGGATGGATCGGCAGATCTCAACTGCCTGCTCCATATCCGCCTGATCTGCAATATCCAAGATCACTACATCAGCATGGAAAATATCAATGCCAACGACAGCCTGTGGATAATTGAGCTGGGCAGCCCATAGGAAATCAAGCTCCGGCTTTGATTGAAAGGCCGCCGACAATCCCTGCCCAAGCATCTTATTGGATGATATAAATAGAACTGTTTTCATGATCGGCACCTTCTATCCAATGCGAATGTTTTCCTGATTGATTCCGATGGGTATCCTGCCCCTCAGTCACACGATAGGATTCCTTGGTGAATCCTCCCTTTGGTTTACGCCCATGGGTCGGCGGCTTTTGGGGTGCGGACACCGGTGAGCAGATACTGCTCCCAGAGGAACCATTTTCCATCGCTGCCCCTCTGACGCAACTTGATGGGGCGGGGATCATCCGCGCCGCCGCAAGGGATAAACAGCTTCATATAGCCCTGTTCCTCACCAGAGACATGGTTGCTTTCCACCCGAATGGTATAGGGCTGGGTGGGCGTATAGTTGTTGTCAGGGGTGGAACCCACAAAGTAGGTAAAGGGCAGGTAGGTCTTTCCGTCACGGAAACGGTCGTTCAGGAAGGAAATATCCTGTCCGTTCAAGGGGCGCGGGCCCCGCAGCCAGTTCAGCATGTCCTGGCCGATCTGCCGATCGGCAGCATAGGCGCACAGGGCCAGGACAGTCAACGCTGCCGTCTGAAAGGGGGTGTCAAGGGCTGCCTCCGGGAGGGCCTGCAATTCACCCAGGCTCTCCGGGATGGATGTAAAGGTAAAGGTTTCGTTTTTGTTTCCGATGGATGTGGCCGCCGTCATAACGGTATCCATGGCGGAATGTTTCAGCTTGTCAAAAATGCCCATATAAGTTCTCCTTTTCGTTCCTGGGAATATCTCAAATTTCTTTTCTCAGCCATAGGTGCGCATCAGATCGATACAATTTGTTTCCGCTCCAAAGAAGGGCGGGCACACGCCGGTTTCCCAGTCCTGCTCGATGTAGAGGTACTCGCCGGCGGGATCCATCCGCACCGGGAAACTACCGCTGACAGAGCCGCCCATCCCGTCGGAGAGTTCCAGACAAAGACAGCCGCTCTCCATGCGCCAGACGCCGGTGTAGGCAAGTGTGTACTCCTGCCCGTCCTCCGGCTGTTGGTAGAGATTGACGATACCTTCATAGTCCGGATCTCCGCTGTCTCCTCAGCTGATTTCCATGTCCCAGTGTTCACAGGACCAGTTGGTGTAGGCCAGCTCCCAGGCTGTGGGCGGATCCCACCGGATGTCCCCGGGGAACTCCCAGTCATCGGGATAGTCTAGCCCGGTCACATCTCCCCAAATTGCAAAATCCAGCAGGATGGGATTCTCCGGATAGCCAGGTATACTGAGAGCATCGTATTCATCTACATCCGGAAACCATTCACACATCGGGCCGTTGTCCGGCTCAAGGGTGATATGGACATCGGGTAAGGGGTGAGAATCATCCAGGTTTTTGAAGATCAGCACAGGCTGGGCACTTCTTGCCTGATAGAGGACCTCATCTGTGACCTCCCCCACTTCGAATTGGGAAGACACCCATGTGACATGCTCCACGGTCAGCATGGTGGTTTCATCCCGGGGGACGATGCAGAATAAATCACCGTAGCCCGGGCAAAGGATATGTTCCGCCGGTATCTGCAGCAGAACCGGCATTGCCTCGACCAATCCGGCACAATTCTCTTGTAGCCAGTGGGACAGCGGTGAGGAATCTCCCAGCTCCCGGTAACCCAGGTAGGCTACCGCGCCGGCGTACTGGCCGTCAAATGCCATGGCGTCATACAACAGGGCCAGAGACTCCTCACCCAACTCCGGATCCACACCCGCCGTTACTTCTCCGCTGTCGGAAGCCACACCCGCCCCAGAATCCTTTTCTCCCTTGCTGCCGGAAAGAGTTCCTGCCGTGTCACCCGTTTTGTCTCCCGCAGGCTGATTGCCCCGCCCACCGCAGGCGGTCAGGCTCAAAGCCAGCGCCATACACAGAAACACCGGGAAGAACCGACGCTGGATGAAATGTTTCATGACGCAGCCTCCTTCTCAGAATTTCCCGCTGCGGCCACTGCCCCCGCCGCCGCTTTCGCTGCTGTTGGAACTTGAACTTGATTTTTCAATTTTGGTGCGTGTCTCGGTGGTATGGGTATATTGGTCGTACTGCTGTGTGAGGTGCAGCCCCCCTTCGGTAAGATACGCATCGGCCTCTTTCTTTTGATGGACCGACTTCATGCCGCGCAGGAGAAAGATGCAGATCCCCGCTGCGATCAGGCAGGAAACACCCACGGCAACGCCCAACATCGGCCAGGGGGAACTGCGCACCGGCTTTCCCTCTTCTGCCTTTGTCAGAAATTCGTCGCAGGCGTCCAGATAGTGGGAGATACCTCCGTACCAGTCATTGTCCCCAAAGTCGTCCAGGAATCGTTCCTCCAGCTTTTCCTGACCGAAATCGTCGAAGGCATATTCGGCATACTCGCCGTAGACGAACGTGGCATAGTCCCGCTCCTCCATGCTCAGGAGCACGATGATGCCATCCCGGTCTTTTCCGAAGCCAAGCTCACTGCCGTGATAGAGCTGATAGGTGACCTCGTATACGCTGCCGTCTCCATAATCCGTGAAGTCGTCCACCAGGGCAAAATAGACGCCGCAATGCTGGCGGTTGGAAATGTCTGCGGCGCGAGTCTCCAGTTCCTCCCACTCCTCATAGGTGAGAAGGTCGCTGATGTCAAATACATACTGCATACTGACGCTGTCGGGCTCGGACACTTCAGGTGTCTCCGGCACTGTCGGCGTCTCGGGTGTTTCCGGGACGGGGCTGTCCGGCGGGCAGTTTGTAAGGATATAATCCTCCGCCGCCTGCGCCATGTCATACACCGCCTGGGTCAGCGCCACGGCGCTCATGGTGATGTCCTCGCCGTTCCACGCCTGCTGAGCCATAGAGGGCTCCACTGCGGTGCGAATGACATCGGCCAGGGCCTGGCTGCTGCCCCGCTCTTCGCTCAGGTTGGCGTAAACGCACCAGCCGTCGGCAGGCATGGCGTAGGTGCCCGTGTCCTGCGGCTCCATCAGGATGGTCAGCGTAGCGCCTTCCCGTTCCTCGCCATAGCCATAACCGTATCTGGCGTAGATCCCTGCGGCGGCATCGGCGATACTGTCATAACTGATCTGGGTCAGTACATCCACCCGCAGGTCAATACCAAGGGTCTCAGAAAGTTCCGGGAGGGTCTGTTCGCCCTGCATGGTCAGCGTAGCCGAACCCAACTCATCCGTTTCATCATAGATCACGCCATATTCCGATGCAGCCAAAGCGGGCGTACAGAGAGACATCGCCAGCAGGAGAATCAGTGCAAAAATGGAACACGTTTTCTTCATATCTGCTCCACCTTCTTTCTCACAGTCCCAAGAAGACCGCCAGCAGCGAGCCCAACACCGACAGAGGGGCGGCTATGGCAGCAAACAGGCCCCAGAATCTGCCCCAGCTGACCGGGAGGTCACCCACCAGTTTTCCGGTCTGCCCGTTCATGGCAAAGAGGAAGTCCTTGCCTTTCCACTTGGTGTTCAGCATCCAGACAGGCATCAGCGCGTAATGCACCTTGCCCCGTTTCAGATTGACGCTGTCATGGATCAGTGTGCAGGTATGGTAGCCTGTTACCGTGTTGCGCAGTGCCGAGGACAAGGTTCCCTCACAGCGCTGGTCCGCCCGCTGCAGACACTGCTCCACGGTCACATCGAATTTGTCGGCCAGAAAACCGGGGAGATAGGCCGTGGAAAAGGGTTTCAGTTCCTGATAGTCGTAGGGCTCGATGGAGTCCATGTGATCGTCCGGCATTTTACTGGAGGCATCCGCCGGTATTTTCTCAAAAGAGAGAAATCCGGCCCGGTAGACGTCATAGTGTTCCGTTTTCGTGATCTCATAGTCACCGGAGCGGTATGTATGGGAGCGTGTGGCTTCGTAACAGGCATCGCCTTCCGCCTCGCCGTCGAACATCCAGAAGGGGACATAGACCCCCTGGATCTTCTGCACATGGTTCTCCTGGGTAAAGCTCTTGGGTAAGAGAATTTTCCCTTTATAGTGGTTTTTGAGGGCCTTGACGGCATCTTCCTTGCTCAGCTTGAAGGGAATGATGAAATCCGGCCGCAGCTGCCCGGAGAACTGTCCCGGTACCACGGTGGGATTGCCGCAGTAGGGACAGGAGGTAGCCGCTGTGCTTTCGTCGCAGATAAGCTCCGCGCCGCAGCTGGGGCAGCTGTAAGCCCGCATACCGTCGCCCTCCGCACCCCAGTCCTCAGAAAGGGAGGAGGTGTCCCACGCGTTCCCATCCGGGGACGGAACACTCTGACCGGCCTCCTCCGCTGCCTGCCGGGCTGCCGCCGCCTTTTCTTCCTTCTCCGCGTAAAGCGCCTCGATCTCCGCTACATCGTAACTGGCGCCGCAGTATTCGCACTCCAGCTTTCCGGAGCCTCCCGCAAAATGGAGCGGACCCGTACAAGCCGGGCACTGATAATTGGTTACCTGTGTTGGCATCGAAATGCCTCCTTTCCATACCGGTGCATAAGGCTCCATGCCGGAGCAGACCGGGAACAGCTCGGAATCCGCAGCAGTTCACCAGTCCGGGCTTTCGGTGAGCCAGCTGTCCAGCGTCAGGATAGACAGCTGCGATTCATATTTTGGCATAAAGGGCAGGCTGACACCGTTCTCCCCCGCGCCCAACACCATCTCCTCACCGCTGTGGCTGATCACAAGGGGATATGTATCCGAGATATAATACGGGCCGTCTGTGACGCCATAGTTTTCACCGCCCACAAGGGACAGGCTGATAGTCACATAGCTGGGCCCGTCCATGACGGATGTGATCGTCCAGTAACCGCTCCACATCTCTTCAAAGAGATCCGAGCCCTCGTACTGCCAATCCAGATCTACACTTCCGCCGTTCTCATCCTCAGGGAAGAACCACAGGTAGTAATTTGCAGTGCGGCCCGTATCCCACGCCGCTGCCTGCACCCTCCAGCAGCCCTCCAGCCCGGGGGCGTAGATCCCGCTCCAGCCGTCTGCCAGCCACGGTGCAAGCTCCGAAGACACGCCCTGCCAGCCGTATTCCGTAAAGTCGAAGGAGAGGTAGTCGCCGCTATCCGAGAAACATGGCACGATGTGCCCCGTTGACGTATAGAGCTGCGGCTCCCACACGCAGCTGTTGCCTGCGTTGTCGACAATCTGGACCTGTATGTAGGACAGGTATGCGTATGCATCGTCCCCGCCGGGTGCAAAGAGCAGCACCGGGTCCCCGGATTCCGAACGGTAGAGGACTTCGATGACTTCTTCGCTGTACGATTCCGGGTCGCACCGCATGAGATTGACGGAAACTGTCGCATTTTCATCAACCGGCACGAGACAATACAGATAGTCGTCGTTTCCGACGGTATGCGCCGCATCAATTTCGGAAATAAAGGGATATTTCTGCAGCATCGCCTGATCCGCTTCCGCCAGCCAGTCTCCATCGGAAGCCTCTCCGGTATAGCCCAGCAAGGCTACGCCGAACATGGTCTGGGGGAAATCGATTCTGTCCCGCAGCCAAATGAGAGATTGTTCTGCTTCCGCAGAAAATCCCGCCTGCGCCGGCTGCTCTTCCGATTCCCCGGGCTGCTTCACTGGTATTTTCCTATCCGCGTGATTGGGCAGTGCTTCTCCAGCGGCATTTATGTTCGGTTTGTCTGCTTCCGTTCCCGCTTGCGTTTTTTGCGCACAGGCACAGAGAGACAGCATCAGAACCAGTGTCAGGAAAAATGCAATCACTCGTTTTGGTGTCCGTTTCATAACTGCTCCTTTCAGATGTCATGACTCCATACCATGGCACAAATGGGAATCGCTCCGCCCCAAATGGGGTGGGAGCGATCCCCATTCTGGTTGTTATCCGATGCTGTCCGGCATGGACTCGCCCGATTCAATCAAAGGCAGATACCAGTCGTAATAGTAGTAAGGCAGATCTTCCTCGGTTACATCATCCCAGTAGGTTCCCCACGGGCGCAGGTAGATATCATAGGTATACGCATCATCGCCGTTTTCATAGTAGCCGTCAATGTGGATCATGTCCTCATAATCCACCAGGCCCGGGTCAACGATCCAGTCCGCATGTTCCAGGTTAATATCCGTGAACCGTCCGCCTTCGGACATCAGGGTGCCGAACTCGCCGGTTCCGGCTTCACTCAAACTGACGGCGGCCGATGCCATAGGCTCAGATTCCGTGCAGTCCTCGTCCCAGAGGGTGACGGTACCCACACCGTCCTCACCGATGTCGATGGTGCCGCAGATGTCCCACCAGTCGCCCTCCATGTCCTCGTAATAGCCATAGCAGCCGGTCATGATCCACCAGCCGTACCAGTCTCCGTTCCACCAGTCCTGCAGCTGCTCACCGCCGGAGGCACCGGTTTCGCCGCCGGGCACACCGCCCCCGCCTCCGGTTCCCTCGCCCTTATTGCCGCCGGTAAGCTGTGCTGTGCCGCCGCTGGCAGATTCCCGGCTGACAGAGGACAGATCGATGGTGATGGAGTCGTTTTTGTCACCTTCCATCTCCTCGAAAGTTACCTCTACCTCGCCAGCGGTATCGATCAGCTCATAGGCGGTTTGGACCTCGAATGTGGCGCCGGGGGCCACATTCTGATACTGGCTGTCGTCCACGGCCTCTAAAGTTTCCTCGTTGAGATAGACTACGGCCGTCTCCAGCTCCGTATCGTTCTGCATGACTGTTTCATAAATAGCCCAGAAATAGTCGGTGGTTTCCTCACTGTTGTTGGTGAAGTCCAGCGTCAAAACCAGGGCGTCGTTTCCCTCGCGATCCTTCATGATACTTGCGCCCTTGTAGTGCAGCTCAAACTCTCCCACTGTGAGCAGATTGGGATCTTTGGTTTCATCCTCCCCCTTGCCGCAGGCCGCCAGGCTGAACAGCATCACAGCCGCGAGGAGCAGGCAAAACAGTTTCCTCCGTTTCATGTTCAACCCTCCTTAAAAACCGCTGAGCTTGAATGCCACCAGTTCCATTGCGGACTCGTCCGCCCGGTCTTCGGTCATGATCGCCAGGATACTGCCGTCGGCCAGCTTCACACCGCCGCAGAACCAGGGGTAACTGGTGCCGAACAGATCACTGTCTTCCGCCGCGCCGATATAGGTGCCGTCCTTGGTCCAGAGCACTACCTCACGCATATTTCCATCCAGGGCCAGATAGCCGTTTGCCGTCTCTGCGACAAAGGTGACGCTTCCCAGGCTGCCGCCATCCGAATCCGCCAGCGTCAGCTGCAGGTTGCCTGCCGTATCGTAGACAAATACCTTGTGGCCGCTTTCATCCGCGGCAGACCCGGTGACATAGATATGGTTCTCATCAATCAGCAGGTGGCTGATCAAATCAACCTCTTTGAAAACAATGGGCTCTGTTTTCACCGCGCCGCCGGAGAGGGTGATCTTCTCGCACTCCGGACCGGAGAACCAGCTGACACCCCAGGTCCCGGAGGGGTGCATGGCCACATAATCGGGCCCCTCATAGGATGCGGTTTTTGCGCCATCCTTCCAGCTGATCAGCGGCTCCATGAAATTGGAAAGCCAGATGGTTCCGGCGGTATCGGCAAAAATTGCTTCATAGTCCCCATCCAGGGCAATATCCTCTGCAAAGGTCAGGGATGTACCGTCGTAGTCGTAGCGCTTCAGCGCGCCGTCCACCAGGAGGAACGCCTTATCACCGATGACGGCAGCAGCGTGATTGAAGGTCTCCTTGGTGATGATGCAGTCGGTGATGGGGAGCCACTGGCTGCTGACCGTGTAGGTACCCACCATGGCGCTGTGGGGCTGGGTGGAGAAGGGCTCTCCTTCCCAGTACCAGGGGCCGTCCTCATTCCCAGTATCCTCCAGGTTAATCGTCAGTCCGGAGAGCAGCTTATCCACACGCTCATCCTCGTATTCCCCGATGATCTGGATCAAAACAGTTGCGCTGGCACCCTCTACGCGGCCAAAATACCGCAGGCAGGGAGAGCCCCAATAGTTCCCTTCGGCTTTTAGACAGTCGATGCCGCCGACGGGAGTAAACTCATAGGCCTGATTGACCGCGTATTCATATTCGTCAAAGCCATAGCTGGTAAGATAGTCGCGGAAGTCTCCCGGGTCTTCAATGGAAACATAGATTTCCGCAATGACAAGGTTCGTATCGGTTCCTTCCTTGGGGATCGACATGCTGATGCTGACATAGTCATCATTATCATAAAAATCATCTTCTTCGTAGACCCAGCCGTCCGCCTCATCGTAAGTAAGATCCCAAAGGTTGGTATGAATCGTTGTTCCGCTTCCCGCTTCCACGGGCGGCTTTGTCTGCTCGGTTTCTTCCGATGTCGAGCTTGGCTCTGGACTGTCCTTGCCGCAGGCAGTGAGGCTGAACAGCATCAGCGCCGCGAGAAACAGGCCTGATAGTTTTAACTTGGTTTTCATTTTCATTCTCCTCTCTGCCATTTCTTATTTTTTATTGCCGAAAAACGGCATCAACAGTTCAGCCACCTTGCTGAGAGGCATGGTCTGCAGGATGACCTTTCCGGGCCCCCGGACAACGGTATTAAAAATGCCCTCGCCGCCCAGGAGCATGTTCTTTGCGCCCTTGACCATCACCACATCCATGGAGCAGCTCTCCTCCATGGCCGCCAGATAACCTGTGCTGACCAGCATCTCCTGCCCGGCGCCCAGCTCATACTCCGCTGCGTGGCCGTCAATCTCAATAAAGGCGGTTCCGTGTCCACTCAGTTTCTGCATGATGAAGCCTTCGCCGCCAAAGAAACCGGACCCCAGTTTTTTCTGGAAGTGCATGGACAGCTCCACACCAGCTTCCGAGGCAAGAAATGCGCTTTTCTGCACGATCATAGAGTGGCCGGCGCTGATGTTCAGTGCTTTGATAGCCCCTGGGAAGCTGGAGGCAAAGGCGATGGTCCCGTCTCCGCCCTCTGCGGTAAACTTGTTCTGGAACGCGGAGTCTCCCGATACCAGTCGGCCCAGCATCTTCTTCACACCGCCGCCTGTGGTGGTTTCCATTTTCATATTGGGACTCATCCAGCTCATGCTTCCGCTCTCTGTGATCATGGATTCTCCTGCGGACAGTTCACATACCACGACAGGAAGGTTTCCACCCAAAATCTCATAGTTTTTCATACGGTAATTCCCTCCGCTTTTCTTGTTTTCTGTTTCTCGATTGTTTTCTTATCCGTTCACCGCTCCGCCGCAGAACTCGCAGCAGCCGCTGGCGTCCGGTGTGGTGGTGGCGCCGCAGTAGGGACAGGTCACCGCCGCTTTGGGGGCTGCGGCCGCCTCCTCCCGCGCCTGCTGCCGGACCTGGAGCAGTGCATCCCGGATCTCACGGCCCATTTCCTCATACTGCCGGTATTCCACACTGGCACGGACCTCCTCTGCGTTGGATGTCAGGGAGCCGCCTCTCATACCGCCAAATCCTCCGCGCAAACCGCCCCGGGGCCTGCGCATAGCGTCCGGACCATCCAGCAGCGTTTCCTCGTCATTATCTACCGCACTGCTGTTCAGCTGGAAACGGATCTCGCTGAAATAGGGATTGTTGACATTGATCACGATATAGAAATTATAGGAATAGGCGTACCGCCTGGGGTTGAAGCTCTTCCGCTCCCCATCCTTATCCTCGTATTCGATCTCCGTCTTGCTCTCGTCGATGTCCAGTTTGCAACCGGTCACATCGGAAAAGGACAAAACATCCGGATTGGCCTCCTCCCAATTTCTGGCCGAGGTGACCATAAACAGGCCGGCGTCCTCGTCCAGCAACACCTTGGTGCGCTCACCCAGGGTGCGGGTGGTGCGGAAGGCAGCGACCTTCTCCTGATTTGCTTCCCGGTAAGCCAACTGCTCCTGGATCTCTGCCACCGTGCTCTGGCGGCGGTCACTGAACCAGGGAGAGAGTTTGGCGGCGCAGTTTTTGCACAAGTTACCGTCCTCCAGCTTACGGTTGCCCAGCAGCCCAATCTCGCCGCCGCAGACGGAACACTCCTTTTTCTCAAACAGCTTTCCAAAAAGTCCCATGTCCTTCGCTCCTTCCTAAAATCAGATCAAGCGGTGATGCTATTCTTCACCTGCACAGCGCCATAGACATAAAGCCCCGGCAGCAGCAGATTGAGAACCAGGTTGGTGATACTGAAGCTTCCACCGCCCACCAGGCCGATGATCATAGAGATGATTGCCAAAACACCAACGACAACGCCCCACTTGATGCAGGAAGCCGCCTTCTGGGAATCGCTGCAGGCGCCGATCCCCTTAATGCCCGCAATGAACTGAATCACAGAGGCCACCGTTACAAGAATGGAACTGGCATAGAGCAGTCCGATCCCCTCCGTGCTCCCCGACAGTGCCGCCAGAGCGCTGATACCGAGAATGGCGAGCACGCCTACGACCACAGCAATCACGCCGCCTATGATCATGAGAATGGATGTCACTTTCAAAATCTTCTGACCTTTCATTTGTAATACCTCCTGTTTTATGTTTTTATAAAATGATCTGCATGTTGTGGATGGTTCCGTGCTATGGGTCATAGAGGGGGATCTCCCGCCCGATTGGGTCGGCCAGCTCTTTCAGCAGAGCTACCAGCGTCGAAATGCGTTTATCGTTAGGAGAGGAGTACTTTATCCTCTGCTCACCCTCTTCGGTGTCCCAGATGAGGGTGATGCTGGAGGAACTGACTTCGTCCTTCACGCCGCCCAACCAGCGTCCCAGGCTGCTCCACAGGTCTATCCTTGGCTCCGGCTTCGGCTTCATCAGCGGGTAAAGCTCCAGGACGACCTGCTCCACATCGGCCCACTGCTCGGCAGAGATGGGGACATTCTCTTTTTCGAATCGATCATGCCAGCCCACGCCCTTGGGCGGCTCCTCCGGGTAATAGAAGGTCTCCACGATGGCATCCGGGGAAAGCCAGATAAAGAAGTCGTTTCGGACAGTCATACCGCCGGAGCCGGAGCTGTACATGACGCCGGTCAATGTACCGGGCGGCGTGGAAGACTCCGTCTGCATCGGTGCATTGCCCCCTTGCTGCATGAGATAGAACGCTCCCAGAAACAGTAGGATCAGGGCCAGAACTGCAGTACAAAGCACCGCGGCCCTTTTGCCTATCTTCATCCCTGCACATCGCCGTCGTCAAAGGGATCGCCGCACTCCGGGCAGAACTTGGGGGGATGTGCCGGGTCAGTCGGTTCCCAGCCGCACTTGTCGCACTTGTACTGGGGGACGCCGGCAGGCTTTTTTGCCCCGCACTCGGCGCAGAATTTCCCCTTATTCACCGCGCCGCAGGAACAGGTCCAGCCGTCCGAAGCGGGCTTGGGCTTGCCGCACTCAGGGCAGAACTTTCCAGTGGCTGTCGCACCGCAGGCGCACTGCCAGCTCTCTGCTGCCGGCTTGGGCTCCGGCTTTTTGCTTCCGCAGTTAGGGCAGAAGTTGCCGGTGATGCCGCTCTGCCCGCAGGCACAGGTCCAACCGCTGGGAGCGGCAGGCGCGGGAGCAGGGGGCGGAGTAGGCTGTACCTGCTGCTGGGTGCCCATCTGATAGAGATTCTGGGCGTTCATGCCGCCCATCTGTCCGGCCATGCCCATGCCCATGAAGGCCATGGCCGGGCCGGCATTCTGGTTGTTAGCCGCAGCCTGCATGGCACTGGCCTGCGCGCCTACCAGATGTGCAGCCGCGCGGGTGGGGTCCATAAAGGCCGCGTTCCGCTGCAGCTCTTTGATCATCTGCTCGTCTTCTTCGCTCGCCTTTACGCTGGACACCCCAAAAGAAACAATTTCAATGCCGCGCAGCTGTCCCCATTTTGCGCTCAGCACCTGGTTCAGCGCATTGGCCAGCTCCGTTGTGTGGCCGGGCAAGGCGGAATAACGAATCCCCATCTCGCTGATTTTGGCAAAAGCAGGCTGCAGCGCCGTCATCAGCTCACTTTTCAGCTGGCCGTCGATTTCTGCCCGCCCGTAGGCCTGTTCCACATTGCCGCACACGTTGGTATAAAACAGGATAGGGTTTGTAACGCGGTAGCTGTACTCGCCGAAGCATCGGATGGCGATGTCAATGTCGATTCCCGCGCGCTGATCCACCACACGGAAGGGCACAGGGCTGGGCGTGCCGTATTTGTTGCCCACCAGTTCCTTGGTGTTAAAGAAATAAATACGTTGATCCATGGGAGCCTCGCCCCCGAACGTAAAGCGTTTACCGATATTGCTGAACACCGCGCCGATGCTGGCAGACAAATCTCCCGAAAATAAAGAAGGCTCTGTGCCCGTATCATATGTATACTCACCGGGCTCCGCGCAGATATCCACGACTTTGCCCTGTTCCACAATGATCATACACTGGCCGTCTGCCACAGCTACAACAGAACCGTTGGTGATAATGTTTTCGAAGCCTTTCGTGTTGGACGAACGGCCGGACTGACGCTTCTGCCCCTTAACGGCAATGATGTCGGGCGGAAGTGATTCGCAATAAAAATAGTCTTTCCACTGGTCGGCCATCACACCGCCCGCAGCTCCGACCGCAGCTCTTATCAAACCCATGATCGCATCTCCTGTCCATATTAATCATTCCTTGGATTAGCTTTATGCAGCGTCCCGGCCCGGCTGCATGTGCCGTCGGGCCGGTCATCGCTCATGCATACAGAAGATTATTTCTTCTTTTGCTGCAAAAACGGAGTCATCAGCCGTGCAAGCTTACTGATGGTCATCGTCTGCAAATATACCTTGCCCGGGCCGGTAAGCACCGTGTCGAAAAAGCCTTCACCCCCCAGCAGCATATTTTTTGCCCCCTTCACCATTTGCACATCCATCTGGCAGGTGGCGTCCATAATGGCTACAACACCCGTATCACATACCAGTTGTTCGCCCGGAGCAAGATCGTATTCCGGACAATAGCCGTCAACCTCCAAAAAGACCATACCCGGACCGGTAACACGCTGCATGATAAAGCCTTCGCCGCCTACCAGGCCCGCCCCCAGTTTTTTCTGCAGGTGTACGGCCAATTCGACACCAGCGGTGGCGCACAGGAAGGCCGATTTCTGACAAATGATGCTTTCGCCCGGGTTCAGCGCGCGGGCAACAATACGGCCCGGAAACGATGAGGTAAAGGCGATTTCGGCTGGTCCTTGCGCGGTATATCGATTCATGAACAGACTCTCGCCGGTGAACAGGCGCCCCAGTGATTTTCCCACGCCGCCTTCGGCCTTTGTCTCTGTAACAACCGGTCCACGGGACCAGGTACGCCCCCCTACTTCGCTGATAAGCGTCTCGCCGGGATCGAGCTGGATCACAACCGCCGGCAGGCTTCCGCCCTCAATTGAATACTTCATAATTGTTCCTCCTTCAAATATTGTACTTTTTATTTTTGCAGACCCATTTTTCTGCCGTGATACTGAAATTATCCTGCCAGTGTCGCCTTGTATTCCTCATAGCGCGGGGGCAGCGTGTCCCACATCTCGTCCCACTCATCGCCGTCGATGCGCATATAGAAGTTGACGTAGCAGCCCCATGTGCCATCGGGCGATTCATACGGGTAGGACCACACGCTCATTCCTCCGTCATAGGGGTACAGTACAAAATTGTATCCTTCCTCTTCCGGAATCGGCGCGTCCAGCACCCAGGCATCCCCATCAATAATCGGTTCAATGTGGTCTTCATAACCGTTGACCCACATCGTGACGACGGGGTCGTCTGGGGAACCGTCCTGGTATATCTCAAAATACTCATCCCCACTGCTGCTGTAGCCGATATAACCCCATGCATCATAGGTGTCAGTGTCTACACTTTTTTTATCGCTGCGGCCCCAGTAATTGGAATACTGGATCCAGCCATACCAGGTTGTGTTGTGCATCGTGTCCGGGTTGGGCCGCATTTCAAGTGAGGGGTCCGGCCCATCTACGGAAATCTCAGGCTTTACGGCCGTGCGCGTAAACTCCAATGCAGAACCATCCCATGTGAAAGCCAACACATCACCTTCACGCGTAAAAGGAATTGATTCACCTTGCAGCGTCAACGTTCCCGGTTCCCAAGTCAGCTCAAATATATCAAAAAGATAAATTTCGCCCGTACCGTCGGAAAGGAGCTCGATATAGCAGCTCTCCATACCGAATGAAGCGAGATCTTCACCGGAAAGCTCAATTTCGCTATCGGACATCGAGGTAATGACGTAACAGCCTTCGTCCGTATCCACGTTTCCCGCCACTGGTCCGGGAATGTTTGCCGCAGCCGTCTTCCCATCCTTTGTAAATGTGAGCTTCACGCCGGTTCCCATCACATCTTCCAAAACAAGCCTGCCGTTCTGCAGCGTGAACCCGTTCCCCACCCCTTTTCCCAAACCACCCCTGCCGTTCTGCAGCGTGCCGTCGCAATCCACACCGCCGCCTTCTACATGGATCTCACTGCCATCCAGGCTCCATTTTCCATTGGCGCTGACGCCGTCAACCGAAAATGTGCATTTCCCTTTGGCTTTCAGTTCAATGGAAAAGCCATTGCTGAACAGATCCGATACATCGACGGAAACGCCGGACATCTCTGCGCTGACAGCCGTCCATACGCCCAGATTCGGGTCGCTGCTGTTATTGCCCTTGCCTCCGAGCAGAACAACGCCAAGCACAACGGCAATAATCA
>OGPH01001635.1_pt1 | contig 15893 bp, 8 predicted proteins | sample 1552891 | NCBI WGS metagenome assembly OGPH01 (sample SAMEA2580272, study PRJEB22360) | human gut metagenome | biome: human gut; feature: human-associated habitat; material: faeces | place: Denmark | collected 2008/2010 | reverse complement strand
CCATCATCACCATGGTCAGCTGCTGGGAGACCTGGCCGATCGGGTTGATGAACGAGCGGGATAGGGTCAGCAGGGAGACGAGCGTGCCGAGGGTGAGCGGCTTGACGCCGGTCAGACCGATGTCGTTGACGCCGGCCAGCGAGACGGCGGCGCCGACGATGGCAAGCAGGATGTAGAGCAGGTAGCCCATGTTGCCGACGACCGGCATGGTGACGTTGCCCCAGGTGTTCGCTTCGGCGGACGCCTCGAAGAGTTCCTCGTTCTTCTCGTCGAAGGTATTCTGGGTGGCGTCTTCATGGTTGAAGACCTTGATGACCTTCTGGCCGTTGACGGATTCCTCCACGAAGGCGTTCACGTCGCCGATCCACTGCTGCTGCTTGACAAAGTAGCGGCCGGAGCGGCTCACGATCTTGCGCACGATGAAGTAGAGCAGAACGGTGAACACGATTACGAACGCGGTGAATGGAATGGACAGCCACAGCATGGACAGCAGCGCCGCGACCGCGGAGATAATCGAGGAGAACATCTGCGGGAACGACTGCGAGATGGCCTGGCGCAGCGTATCGGTGTCGTTGGTGTAGTGGCTCATGATGTCGCCGTGCTCGTGGCTGTCGAAGTAGCGGATCGGCAGCTTCTGCTGGTGGGCGAACATGTCGTCACGAATCTTCTTGAGCGTGCCCTGCTCGACGGTGACGATCAGCCACTGCCACAGCCAGGACGCCACGATGCCGGCCACATACAGGCACGCCATCAGGCTGATGGCCCGCAGCAGCGGGGCCCAGTCGGGGTTCGACTCCCCCACCATCGGCAGGATGTACGTGTCGATGAGCGACTGGAGGAACAGCGCGGAACCGGCCTGCGCGGCGGCACCGACCAAGATGCACACCACGATGGCGATGACGCGCCACTTGTACTGGAAGATGTAGCTGAAGATGCGCTTGATGGTGCCAGGCTCGGTTTTGCCCATGGCGGGCTTGCGGTTCTTGAAACTCTGGTCGTTGCTCATCGTGCTTCTCCTTCCTTGGTATCGGCTGCATTGGTATCAGCTGCGCTGGTATCGGCCGTGGGCATGGGCACTGTCACCGTCACGGTTTCGGACGGCTCAGCGGTAGATGACTCAGCAGCCTGTTCGGCAGCGGCCAGTTCTTCGGGCTGGGCCTGGTTCTTGGTCTGGGATTCGTAGATGGAACGGTATTCATCGCAGGTGACGAGCAGTTCGTCGTGTGTGCCGGACGCCATGATGCGGCCGGAATCCATCACCAGAATCATGTCGGATTCCTGCACGGAGGCCACGCGCTGGGCGATGATGATCTTCGTGGTGTCCGGAATCTCGTTGTGGAACGCGGAACGGATCAGCTTGTCCGTCTTGGTATCGACGGCGCTGGTCGAATCGTCGAGAATCAGAATCTTCGGCTTCTTCAGCAGCGCACGGGCGATGCACAGGCGCTGGCGCTGTCCGCCGGACACATTGGTACCGCCCTGCTCGATGTACGTGTCGTACTTATCGGGGAATTCCTGAACGAATCCATCGGCCTGCGCGAGCTGCGCGGCATGGCGAATCTCTTCATCGGTGGCGTTCGGGTTGCCCCACCTGAGGTTTTCGGCAATAGTGCCGGAGAACAGCACGTTCTTCTGCAACACCATGGCCACCTGATCGCGCAGCGCCTCGAGATCGTAGTCGCGTACATCCACGCCGCCGACCTTCAGCGAACCGGAGCTCACGTCGTACAGTCGCGGCACGAGCTGTACCAGAGACGACTTTGCCGAACCAGTACCGCCGACAATGCCGACGGTCATGCCGGAGCGGATCTTCAGGTTGATGTCGTCAAGCACGGGCTTTTCGGAACTGTCGGAGTAGCGGAAGGTGACATGGTCGAATTCGATGGAGCCGTCGGCCATGTCAGTCACCGGCTGTGCCGGGTTCTGCACCGTGCTTTCCTCCTGCAGCACCTGGCAGATACGCTCGGCAGAAGCCTGAGAAATAATCACCATGACGAAGATCATGGACAGCATCATCATGGCCATAAGGATCTGCATGGCGTAGGTGACCAGTGCGGTCAGGTCGCCGGTGGTCAGGCCCACGGCGGGGTTGTTGCCGGAGGCGACGATCTGCTGCGCGCCCATCCATGCGATGAGGATCATCGAACCGTAGATGCAGATCATCATCAGCGGGCTGTTGAAGCTCATGATGCGCTCAGCCTTGGTGAAGTCCTTGAAGATGCGCTGGGAGATGCGGCCGAACTTGGAGACCTCGAAGGATTCGCGGTTATAGGACTTGACCACGCGGATGCCCTGCAGGTTCTCGTCGACCACGTTGTTCAACGCATCGTAGGTGTGAAACACGCGCTCGAACACCGGATGCACGAGCACGGCCAGACCGCACAGGCCGATGGCCAGAATCGGGATGCAGGCCAGGAACACCATGGAAATCGACGGGGAGATACGGAACGAGAACAGCCAGGATACGACCACCATAATCGGGGCACGCACGCCCAGACGAATGATCATCATGTAGGCGTTCTGCAGGTTCGTCACGTCGGTGGTCAGTCGGGTCACGATCGAACCGGTGGAGAACCGGTCAATATTGGTGAAGCTGAAGCCCTGCACCTTCTCGAACTGGTCCTTGCGCAGGTTCTTGGCGAAGCCCGCGCCGGCCACGGCCGCGTACTTTCCGGACAGGAAGCCGGCACCCAGCGAAACCATCGAGCACACCAGCAGAATCACGCCGAACTTGACGGTGGCCGGCATGCTGCCACCGGTGATACCCTCATCGATCAGCGAAGCCATGATGGTCGGGATCAGGATCTCCAGGATGCCTTCGACCGTCACGAACACCGGAGCCAGGATGCTGGCTTTCTTGTATTCACGAATCGACTGGCCCAACGTGCGCAGTACATGTTTGGGCTTGTCCGGTTCGACGGCTTTGCGCGCCTGCGCGATTGCCTCTGCGGTATCGCTCATTCGTTCTCCTCCTTCGTGTTAGCAACCTCTGCTCCGTCTTGATCGGGAGCCATCACCACAGGTGACTGAGGGAGTGTTTGATGTTCAAATTCGCGTTGTGCGCGCTCGATGTTCGCACGCATGCGTGCGACGTAGTCGCGCAGAGCGGCCTTCTCTCCATCGGAGAAGCCGCCGACCAGCAACCGTTCGACCCGATCGCCGTTCGCCTTGAGATCGGCGACGATCGCGTCCGCCTTGTCGGTCAGGACGATGCGCTTGCAGCGCGCGTCATGCTCCACCGATTCACGGGCGATCAGGCCCTTCTTCTCCATCAGGGCCAGCACACGCGAGGCGGTGGACCGGGTGATGCAGAATTTCTGTTCGATGGTGTGCTGGTATATCTCACGGCCGCGGTTACGCGCCAAGAACATGATGATATGCGCGTTGCCGCCGGTGGTTTCCCTGGCGGTTTGCGGCATGCTCTCGCCCAAATAGCGGTCGACGGCTTTGGTTACCGCGCGCATTTCGATGCTGAGAATATGCTGATCCATTGTCCTCCGTACCATGCGGGGGCCGTGTGCGTTTGTACCTTCACCCCACATTGTTGTATACGCAACAATTCATGATAAAGAGACCTATATACAACAGTTGCACATACAACAATCGGCGTGTTGTAGTATCTCCAAACAACTGTTGAGCCTAAACAAAGCTGGCTCCCCTCAGGAGAGGGAAGCCAGCTGTATTACGCCGTGCGATTGCCTCGCTTCAGCCCTTACTTCGCGAGCTTGGCGTACTCGTCAACCATGAACTGGGCGATCTTCTTGCCGCCTTCGCCCAGCAGGGTGGGCAGCGAGTTGATCGGCATGGGGTTGAGGAACATGCGCATCATGGCGTTGTCGGGCAGCTTCGTCAGCTCGCCGGCCTCGCCGGCGGCGGCCACGGCGGCCACGATCTTGGCGCCGAACGGATCGGCCTCCCACTCGCCGTAGGTGGACCATTCGGTGAGCGGCTGGGTCTTGCCGTCGCCATCGAGGGCCACGGCAACGGTGTCGGCAATGTCGCGGGAGCTCACGCCCACTTCGATGGCATATTCGCCGGCCTCCACGTGCCAGTCGTTGTATTTTTCGGACCAGTAGGCGAACGCGCGCTCGTCGAGGTCGATGGTCACGGTCTTGGATTCGCCGGCCTTGAGGAACACCTTGGTGAAGCCCTTGAGCTCGTGCTTCGGGCGGGCCACGTCGGCCTTGCCCGGAGCCACGTACACCTGCACGGTTTCGGCGGCATCCACATCGGAGGTGTTGGTCACGGTGGCGGTCACGGTGGCGGTGTTCGCGCCGGTCTTGGCGGCGGCGACGTCATCGATCTCGAATGTGGCGTAGCTCAGGCCGTAGCCGAACGGGTAGTCCACAACCTTGCCGTAGGTGTCGTAGTAGCGATAGCCGACGAACACGCCCTCGCCGTAGTCGACGTGGCCTTCCTCGCCCGGCCAGTTCAGCGTGCTCGGGTCATCGCTGATGTCCAGCGGAATCGACTGGGCGAGCTTGCCGGACGGGCTGACCTGGCCGAAGATCACATCGGCGAGCGCAGGGCCGCCGGCCTGGCCGAGCAGACAGGATTCGAGAATGCCCTTGGCGTTCTTGGCCCACGGGGCCACGGAGACGACGGAGCCGTTGGACAGCACGACCACGACGTTCTGGTTCGCGGCGGCGACCTGTTCGAGCAGGGCGATCTGCTTGGCGGGCATGTCGAGGGTTTCGCGATCGAAGCCCTCGATTCAAAGCATCCGGCGCACGACTATTTCGCGGACCGCGAGCGCCGCAGCGTGACGAACGCGCTCAACATCAACTGGTCAGTACCCGACGGCGCGAACGTGGAGCACGTGCTTCAGGCGGGCCTGTCGATGATGGACGGCATTCAGCTGCGCTGGCTGCGCTCTCCCGGTCGCGATCTCAACGCCATGTGGGTCGACTGCGAGGATGTGCTGTTCCCCTCCCCCTTATGGGACGGATACCGCTGACCCTTCCGTAAATCGCGCGTCTCGCACATCACCTCCGCCACCGCGTCATCAATCACCGTCATCCCGAACCATCACCCCATCCATCCCGCATGCCAGACATGCCGCAGATCCCAAGGGTCGAGGCGCGTGTCGTCCATCACGGCGGCGTCCCCGTCACCCATACCGGGCGCGGGAGGCGCGAGACGGTCAAACTCGCCGCGACCGCCGCGCAGTCGATAGCTCCAGTAGACCTGACCGGCGGAGACGTTCCACGCGTCGAGCTGCATGGCGGCGACGCGGAGGTAGACGGCGCGGCGGCGCGCGGCGGGCGACGGGACGCCGTCCCCGGCGTCGCCCGCGCGCGAACCGACGTCACCGGATGCGCCGTCTCCAACATCCGCACCGCCGTCACCGAACGCACCATATCCGTCGAACGCACCACCAGACGCATCAACGGACGCGACCTCACCTTGCGCCCCGCACTCCCCCATGCGCGCCGCAAGCCCGTTCGCCACGCACCACTCCCCCACCATGACCGGCGTAAAGCGCGCGGCACGGCGGATGCGGCGCGCGCCCCACGCCGCGAACAGCCGGTACCAGCGCATAAGCCATGCGTCCGGCAGTATGCGGAACAGCACCTCGGGCCGTTCCGACATGACGAGATACGCGTGCGTGTCGATGATGACGCCGCGCATGCCCTCACGTACGAACCAGCCGCGCCAGCGGTTCAGGCGGAATCCGTCATGGAACACGATGACCGGCCCGTCGCCCAGCACCGGGCGCAGCCATCGGTATGCCGCCCGATAGAACCGTTTGAGGAAGCGCATCGGAACGTGGCCGCTCCCCCGCGCCTCCCCCCGGATCCTTCGCCCGGGAGCTCGACGGCGACATGAGATAAGTGAGACGGTCGACCGGCTCGTTGAGCACTTCGATGCCGTACAACGCAGGGCGGTCGCGGTAACGTCGCGCGAGACGCTCGAGCACGTCCAGTGCGAACGCAACCTGCCGCGGCGTCGTATGCCAGCGGACCACGCCGGTCAGGCCGCCATTGTCGAACCCGTTCTGCGACCCGGGCACGGTGTGCAGGTCGATGAGCACCTTAAGCCCGGCCCTCTCCGCCCAGTCGAACGCACGGTCGAGGTATTCGACGCATCCGGGATGCCCGGGCACGTCACCGAAGATGAAAAACGGCACGGGGATGCGCACAAGGTTCAGCCCGTGCGCGGAGATGGCGCGGAAGTCGTCCTCGGTGATGTACGTGTCGCGGTGACGGCGCAGCAGGCGCTCCAGTTCGGCCGGGTCCGTGGACCGGTGCAGCCAGATCTCGTCCTCCTCGCCGCTCGCACGGAACAGGCCGGGCGTCATCCACCGTTCCAATACCAGCCAGCCGCCGAGGTTCACTCCGTTGATTCGCCCATCGTCTTCCGGCATGGCCCTCTCATCAGTATTCCGCATCATTGCTCCGTTCCGCACAAACGACACCGCCCGCTCCAGCATACGACCGGAGCGGGCGGAAACATATGAGGCCCACACGAAACCGATTCACACGGGACCGGCTCACGCGAGAGCATCTCACGCAGAGCAGATTCACGCGACGGTGAAGGTGGTGCGCTTGAGGTCGTCGCGGCGCGACGAGTGGCCGATGAGCAGCTCGAACTCGCCGGGTTCGACGATGCGGTTCGCATCGGCGTCGGCGATGGTGCAGTCGCAGACCGGAATGTCGAACACGACGGTCGCGGTCTCGCCCGGTTCGAGCGTGACGCGGCGGAACGCCTTGAGTTCGCGGTCGGCCCAGCTGTATGAGGTGACGACGTCGCCCACGTACGCCTGCACGACCTCGGTGCCCGCGCGGCGCCCCGTGTTGGTGAGGGCGATCTCGGCGTGCACGGTGTCGGTCTGCGCGAACGTGCCGTCCGCGTTCGAGGCCCCGCCGACGATCGTCGGCTCACCGTACGCGAACGTCGTGTAGCCTTCGCCCTCGCCGAACGCGAACGCCGGGTCCTGCGTAAGGTCGGCGTAGCGGTTGCCGTGCTGGCCGCGGATCTGGTTGTAGTAGACCGGCAGCTGGCCCGCGTGGCACGGGAAGGTGATCGGGAGCCTGCCGGACGGGTTCACCTCGCCGAGGATGATCTCGGCGATGGCCTGTCCGCCCTCCATGCCCGGGTTCGGCGCCCACAGGATGGATCCGGCGCCGGACTTCGGATCGTTGCAACGGCCGGCGAGCACGCCGGAATCGCCCACGATGGAACGCGGCAGCACCTGTGGCTTGGAGCTCACCAGCACGGTGACCATCGGCTTGCCGGTCTCGCGGGAGACGTCGGCGAGTGCGTCGAGCAGCGCGTTCTGGCCGCCGAGCAGTTCAAGCGTGGCGGTGGAACAGGTCTCGCCGACCAGCTGCACCACATCGCCCACGACGGCGACGATGAGGTCGGCCTCGCGCGCGGCGGCGACGGCCTCGTCGAGCAGGGCCCGGTCAACGGGCGCGCTCACTCCGATCTTCGGGCGCGGCTGGCCGTCCGGGTAGAACTCACCCTCCGGGTCGGGCACGAGGTCGATGACGTTGGCACCGCGGGCGTAGGTAACCTCGCATCCGTCGCCGGCGAGCGCACGGAAGCCGTCGAGCACGGTGGTGATCATGCCGCGCGGATGACCGTCGGGCATCCAGCCGACTTGGCCGGAGCTGCCGGCCCAGTCGCCGAGCTGGTTCTGGGCGTCGTCGGCGAGCGGGCCGACCACGGCGATGCGCTTGCGCGCGGGCGCGTCACCGGAGCCGGGGATCGCTTCGGCCGGCGCCGCGTCGAACGGCAGTCCGCCGTCGTTGCGCAGCAGGGCAACGGCCTCGCGAGCGAGCTCGAGGTTCACGCGGCGGTGATCCTCGGAGCCGATGACGGCCTTGATGCGCTTCTCGTCCGGCAGACGCGGGTCCTCGAACAGGCCGAGGCGGAACTTGAGCGCAAGGATGCGCGCGACAGCCTCGTCGATGAGCGACTCGTCGAGCAGACCGGTGTGCACGGCCTCGATGGCGCCGTCGTAGAACCCCGGCGTGGTCATGACCAGATCGTTGCCGGCCTTGACCGCGTCGGCGGCGGCGTGCACGTAGTCGGGCTTGACCTTCTGCTCCCATACGGAACGGCCCACGTTGTCCCAGTCGGTGATGAGGGTGCCGTTGTACTTCCATGCGCCGCGCAGCTTGTCGGTGAGCAGCCACTTGTTGAACGTGACCGGTACGCCTTCGATGGACTCGTAGCCGAGCATGAACGTGCCGCAGCCCTCCTTGGCGATGCGTTCGAACGGCGGCAGGAACCAGGATTCAAGCTTGCGGTGGCTCAGGTCCGCTTCGGAGGCGTCACGGCCGCCCTGGGTCTCGGAGTATCCGGCGAAGTGCTTGGCGCAGGCGAGGATCGCGTCCTTCGGCAGCGTCTCGCCGGCCTGGGCACCGCCCTGATAGCCCTTGACCATGGCGGAGGCCATCTCACCGATGAGCATGGGGTCCTCGCCGAAGGTCTCGTCCACGCGACCCCAGCGGGTGTCGCGCGCGATGCACAGCACCGGGGAGAACGTCCAGTGCACGCCGGTCGAGGAGACTTCTTCGGCGGTGGCACGGCCGGCCGCTTCGACGGCCTTCGGGTCCCAGCTCAACGCCATGCCGAGCTGGGAGGGGAAGATCGTGGCGCCGGGCCAGAAGGAGTAGCCGTGGATGCAGTCGTCGCCGATGACGAGTGGGATGCCGAGACGGGTCTTGGTGTTCACGGTTTCGACGGCGCGCGGCAGGTCCTCGGGGCTGGTGTGCAGGATGGAGCCGACGTGCTTGTTCACGATGAGCTCGTCGAGGTCGCCACCGCGGGCGTCGAGCTGCATCATCTGGCCGACCTTCTCTTCGAGGGTCATGCGGGAGAGCAGGTCGGCGATGCGCTCGGAGGCGGGCAGGTCGGGGTTCTTGTAGGGCAGCGTTTCGACTGTGGTTTCCGGTGTGGTCGCGGTCATGGTTGTGTTCGCCTTTCTGGGTTCCGTGCGGTCACTCGATGACGAAGGTGTTGAAGGAGCGCGGGGCGAGCGTGGCCTTGAAGCCACGGGAGGCGTCGGCCGGGTCGGCGAACTCGAACGGGCGTTCGTCCTCCAGCGCGTTCTGGGTCACGACCACGATGGTGCCGTCCGGGTTGCGGAAGGCGATGGCCATGGAGTTGAAGTGGCTGGTGGTGCCGAGCACCTTCGCGCCGGGGCGCACGTACTTGGAGAAGTGGCGCATCACGTAGTATTCGGGGTTGTGGCGCACCTCGTGCGTGTCGGCGGTGATGGTGAACAGGGAGTTCTGGCGCGACCCCGGCCAGCCGACCACCGACCGGGGTTTTCGTAATCCTAGACCAAACACACCCGGCACCTGGCAGGCCGCGGCCGGTACGACAAGGGCCAGAACGCCCGCCAGGACGCTCCGGCCCGAATCACGGCCGGCATGGAACCCGGTCAGCGCTGGAACACGTCGGGGTGCTTCGGATCTCCGGGAATATCGTCGAGCAGGCCCTCGAGGCCGAGGAACTCACGCCAGAAGTCGAGCGGCTGGCCATACGGGTTGGATTCGCGGCCGTGCGCCTGGATGTTCGCCTTGGCTTCGAACACGTCTTCCTCGGTGAGCCCGTCGAAGTAGCTTTCGAGACGGATGCGGTTGGACGGCACGTAGTACAGGGACGCGATGATCTCGGTGAGCCGTTCGACGCGTTCGATCGGCAGCGAATCCCAGTGGCGGAACTCGATGAAGTTCTTGAGACGCACGTCGTTGAAATGCGTGGAGATGATGTGGTTGATTTCGTACGCGTTGAGCTCGCGGTCCGGGTAGACCTCGCCAGCGTTCTCACGGAAGGCGGCGCGATGCAGCTCCTTGCGGCTCAGCCCCGATTCCACCGCTTCGGGCGTGTGCGTCAGGTCGGCGAACATCAGCGGCGTGGACAGCACGTCACGCGCGTAGTCCTCCCAGCCGAAACGCTGGTCGAACAGGCCGGGGGTCACGTTGGTGCGCTGGAAGTCGAGGTAGTCCCACATGCGCTGGCGCAGCAGCGGATACGGGTTGAGACGGCCCTCGAAGTAGGGGGTGTTGCGGAAGAACCATGCGAGAATCGGCCCGATGGCGGTGCCGACGCGCATCTTATCGATCGAATCCTTCTCGTCGACATAGTCGATGCTCACCTGGGTGGAGGCGGAGCAGCGCATCATGCACGGACCGAACTGGCCGACGCGGCCAAGGAAGTCGGTCATCGCGTCATAGCGGCCTTTCGGATTGACCGGCACGTCGACGAAACTCGACTTCGGCTGGTATCCGTAGTTGACGAAACGGAAGCCCAGCTCCTCGAGGATCGGGTCCGCCTCACACCGGAAGTCGGCGTACAGGCCGTTGAGGTCGCCCGGCTCATGAAGCACGCCGATGGAAGCCTCCACCTGGCCGCCCGGTTCGAGCGACACCGCAACGCCTTCGCGCGCGAGTCCGACCAGATGGCCGTTCTCCCAGTATTCCTTGCTTTCGTCATAATACGGAGCGAGCCGTTTGAGGAACGCTTCGATGCCGTTCGGCTCGTAGTAGCTTACGGCCGTGTCGTCGGCGTCATGCACCGGCAGATGCTCAATCTCGACACCTAAACCACCGGTGCCGCGCTTGGAGCGCCCCGCCTCGAAGAACTTCAGAAGGCTCTCGACATGCTTCGGGTTCGGCTCGGCGAGCAGGTGCGCATAGCTGATTCTGGGAGTGACCATGAACGGTATCGTAGGCGAGTCGCGCGACGCGCGTCGCCGCGCGCCCGCGAATCGGCTATATCTTTTTCCGATAACCGGCACGTCGCCGGACATCCGCCATATCACGCCGCAACGCCGCACCGCGCCGTCGCACCACACCGCGCCGCCACGCCCCCATCACCGCACGCCACGCCTCCGCAACGCCGCGCCACACCGTACGGCTTTGCCGTTATGCGCGATGTCGGATACACTCATTGATTTGTAAACCTTGTTTACAGAAACGTCCGGCAGAGAGGCCGGACCACACCATCAACCCACCATCAACCCACGGCGAACAGCCGGAATAAAAGAAAAACAACAGAAAACAACAGAACACGGAAAACAGCAACAACCCATACAAAACACCGGCAACCATAAGCACGTCGGAAGCACACCGGAACGCACACCGAAGCGCACCGGCGACCGCTCCGGTTCCACACCGAAACCACGCCGAAGGCCATACCGGAAACGGACCGAGGACATATCGGACACGCCCGGCACCCCACCGGCACGCCGGTGCGCCACAATCGAAAGGAAGGAAAGCGGCATGACATCCCGTCAGGGCAGACAAGCCATAGCCGCGACGGCCGCAATGGGCGTGGCCGTCGCGCTGGCGTTGCCGACCGCTGCGTTCGCGCAGTCAGCAACGCAAGGAAAGGAGACCGCTACGACCACGTCATCAGGCACCACCTACTACGTGTCGTCGGCACACGGCGACGACGCCAACGCGGGCACCAGCGAAAACGCGCCCTGGAAGTCCCTGACCAAGGTCAACGACATCGCCTCGGACCTCGGTCCGGGCGATTCGGTGCTGCTGGAATACGGCTCCGAATTCAACGACCAGTACCTGCACATCAAGGACACCGCCGGCAACGCCGACGCGCCGATCACGATCTCCGCCTACGGCGACGCCGACGAAGGCAAGCCGGTCATCGCGTCGAACGGCGTCAAAGGCAGCCAGTGGGAGCAGGACTACCGTGCCAACGTCGGCAACCACAAGAACAAGGGCACCGTCTCAACCACGCTGCTACTCAAGGACGTGTCGTACATCACCGTCTCCAACCTGGAGATCACCAACGACGACGCGGACGTCTACGATCCGATCGACACGTGGAAGTGGACCGACACCCCTGATTCCGACGGCACAAAACTCGACCGCAGCGCCTCGCGCATGGACCGCACCGGCGTGGCCGGCATCGCCGAGAACGGCGCGACGATGAGCAACGTGACGCTCGACAACCTTTACATCCACGACGTGGACGGCAACATCTACAACAAGCACATGGCCAACGGCGGCATCTACTTCATGGCCCACTACCCCATGGAGAACACGAGCGCCGAAACCGACGTCTGGCTCAGGGAGCACGTCTCACGCTTCGACCACGTCACCATCAGAAACAGCACCGTCAAGGACGTGGATCGTTGGGGCATCGCCGTCGGCTACACCGCCTACCTCAACTACATCGACGCGAACTACGGCGACGGCTCCATCGACGACGCCCTCATCGCGAAGTACGGTTCCACCAACGTGCGCATCGAGAACAACTACGTCAAGGGCGCCGGCGGCGACGCCATCACCCTGATGTACTGCGACCGCCCGGTCATCGAACACAATGTGGGCGACAGCGTCTCGAAGCACATCAACACGCAGGACTACACGCAGCCCGGCTCCTACGGCGGACGCGTGGCGGCCGGCATCTGGCCGTGGCGTTGCAAGGATCCAGTGTTCCAGTACAACGAGATGTACAACAACCTCAACGCCGAGCACGGCAACGGCGACGGCCAGGCGTGGGACGCCGACTACGGCGACGGCACGCTGTACCAGTACAACTACTCGTACGGCAACAGCTTCGCCTCGCTGATGATCTGCAACTGGTACGCGGTTAACACCACGTTCCGATACAATATCTCGCAGAACGACCGTCAGGGCGTGTTCGACCTGCCGTCGAACGGCCCCGGCAACCACATCTACAACAACACCGTCTACGTGGACGCCGACAGCCAGGTGCTGACTAAGCGTTCCAACTCGCAGTCCCTGTTCGAGAACAACATCTTCATCAACGCGACCAACACGAAGAAGACGGAGACCTGGAACCGCGGCAGCCAGAACGGCGGCCAGACGTACGACAACAACATGTACGTCAACTACGCGAACAAGCCCACCTCCGACGCCAACGCCATCGAGGCCGACGACGTGTCCGCAGTGCTTGCGGGCGCCGGTTCGGCTCCGACATCCGCCCTCAAGAGCGGCGCCGAGCATGCGCGCACCGGCGAGAAAGCCGCGTTCGACGGCTACCGTCCGGTCGCGGGCTCGAAGGCGATCAACGCCGGCAAGGTCGTCTCCGACCTCAACGACTACGCGGTGGAGAACGACTTCCTCGGCAACGCAGTCAAGGGCAGGCCCGATCTGGGCGCCGTGGAAAGCGACGTGGTGTCCGTCACGATGGCCTCCTCCAAGTACGAGACCGGAACCGAAACCGATTCCGGGACCGGTGACAAGACCAAGGTCATCCACGTGACCTTCACCGACAAGAACCCGGTGACCGTCAAGGAACTGCTCTCCAACGTGTCCGCCGACAAGGGCGTGGACAAGGCCGTGTACCGAGTCGCCGACGCCAAGTCCGGCAAGTCCGCCGACGCCAGGTCCGCCGAGTCCGAACCGAACATGCTCGACCGCCTGCTCTCCCTGCTCCCAGGCTCCGACCGGAACGCCAAGGACGACGAGACGAAGCTCGCCGACTCCGAACCGGTCCGCGATGGCGACATCCTGCGCTTCTCCGCCGAAGGCACGGACGAGACCGACGAGTACACGATCCGCCAGCGCATCACGTGGGATTGGGTCGCGGACTACGAGCAAGGCGTCGCCGACTTCGACTGGAAGGCGCAGCGCCGCACGTCCGCCGGCGGCGAGTGGACCACCATCTCCGCATACGACGGCTCGTGGCCGAACACCGTGTACGACCAGTACTACGGTGTCGGCGTCAACGGCACCCTCGCCGAACTCTCCGGCGACCGCAAGCAGACGCACGGCCTGCTGATCGACAAGCCCGGCGACGGCCTGCCCACGGCCATGGCGTGGAAGGCGCCGGAGTCCGGCACCGTCATGCTGTCGCTCAAGACGTTCGCCGACAAGATCGCTGAACCGTACCTGCGTCAGAACGCGGACAACGCCGGCAAGAAGGTCACATTGTCGCTGATGCGCAACGACGAGACGCTCTGTTCGGCCGACGACCTGTCCGTCTATCAGAAGTCCTCCGAACAGTTCGCGCAGTGCCTCGCCGAGCACGGTTCGATCGACGTGCAGGAAGGCGACTGGATCCGCATCGTCGCCGACGCCGAGACCGGAGTCAAGGCGCCGTCGCTGCACATCAGCCCGGTCATCACATATGAGGACAAGGCGCCCGCCGCGCCGAAGCAGAACGTGCGCTACGACGTCTCGTACGCCGCGACGGACGCCGTCGTCGGCACGCAGTCGGCCGTCGCCGCCGCGTTCACCGCGGACGGCGGCGAGGCCGACGCGCCGGACGGCGTCGCGTTCGCCTTCAAGGACGGCGGCGATGAGGGCGAGGCCTCGCCCGTCATCGACGCGTCCACCGGCGCCGTCACCTTCACGCCCGCCGCCGGACAGTACGGCGCGACCGTCACCCGCACCGTCGTCGTCACGTACGCGGACGGTTCGAGCGACGAGACGACCGTCACGTTCCGTGTCGCGCAATCGCACGCGCAGCGTCTCAACGTGCTGTACCCGACCGTGCGCGGCGACGCCGGCACGGACCTGAAGCGCACGCCGAAGTTCACGCTGAAGGCGGACGGCGCGGCCGCGTCTGTGCCGGAAGGCACGACGTTCGCGCTCGGCGCGAACGCGCCGGCCGGCGCGAGTGTCGACATGGCGAACGGCACGGTCACGCTGAACAGCAGGGTCGGCGGCACCGTCACCGTGCCCGTCACGGTGACGTTCGCCGACGACGGCGCCAGCGTCTCCTCCACCGCCCGCTTCGAGGTGACCGCGCCCGCCGCGCTCGGCTCGTCCGAGTTGGAGACCGCGACTGTCGACGGTGTGAACGTCGTCTACGCGCCGTTCTCCGCCGACAGTCCGATGACCGTCGCGCAGCTGCTCGCCAAGGTGACGGCCGAACCGTCCGGCGCCGATAAGGGCGTGTACCGTGACGGCGTGCGGTTGGAGGCCGGCGCAGAACTCGCCGAGAACGACGTGCTCCGCTTCTCCGCGAAAGGTTCCACCGTGTCCGACGACTACGTGGTGAAGTCGAAGACCACGTGGGATTGGGTGAACGACTTCCAGGTGCGCGTGCAGGGTCCGATCTGGTACGGGCAGCGTCAGACCGAGGCCGACGGCGTGTGGTCGGATATCGCCGACTTCGACGCGACGTATCCGAACTGGATGTACGAGACCTACTACGGTCCGGGCGTGGACTACGCGAACCACAGCCTGCCCACCGACCGCTCCGCCATCCATGGCCTGATCAGCGATTCGCCCGCGTCCGCTGGTGGCTCCGCCATGGCGTGGAAGGCGCCGAAGGCCGGCACGGTGAAGGTGTCCATCCGCGAGGACGAGCCGTACCTGCGCCAGGACGGCAGCAACGGCAAGGCGTTGACGCTTCGTCTCATGCACGACGACAAGGTGGTGTGCTTCGCCGACCTGACCGTCTCCAAGCAGCGTTCCGAGGAGTTCGCCAACTGCGTCGCCGACAAGGGCGAGATCGCGGTCGAGGCGGGCGATTGGATCCGCGTCACCGCGACGTCCGCGTCCGGCATGAACAAGCCGTCCGCGCACATCTCCCCGGTCATCGCCTACATGGCCGCCTCCACGCCGGGCCCCGAACCCGTTCCGGTGGACAAGTCCACGCTGAAGGCCACGGTCGAGGAGGCTCTGGGATTGGCCGAGTCGGACTACACGGATGAGTCGTGGGCCGCGCTCGTCGCCGCGCGCGACGCCGCGCAGACCGTGCTGGACGACGATGCCGCCACCGCCGAACAGGTCGAGACCGCGCAGAACGCACTGCGTGACGCCATCGACGGATTGGAGAAGAAGCCGGTCGATCCGGACCCGAACCCGAAACCGGATCCGAACCCCGATCCCGATCCGACGCCCGACCCGGACCCCGACCCCGGCCCCGACACCAAGCCGGGTGACGGTTCCGGCAACGGTTCCGGCACGGGCAACGGTTCCGGCACGGGCAAC
>OGPH01001634.1_pt1 | contig 15901 bp, 10 predicted proteins | sample 1552891 | NCBI WGS metagenome assembly OGPH01 (sample SAMEA2580272, study PRJEB22360) | human gut metagenome | biome: human gut; feature: human-associated habitat; material: faeces | place: Denmark | collected 2008/2010 | reverse complement strand
TAGCATAACATTGTGTCTGACGATAACGAAAGGCCGGGTTTTCGACTTTATTAATCAAGGGCAAGGTCACCGTCTTTTGAGGAGTAAAAGAATATTCATTCTCTCCCCAATAATCGACTCCCAGATATTGTTCCAACAAAGTGACAACTCCATATACAACTCCTTTTTCTTTTCCTGATATCCTTAAAATACCATTTTGAGTAGAAATAGAGAAACCATCTTCTGTCACTGTTTGAGGAGTTTGACCGCCAATCAGTATATCTCCTTTTCGAGACGTTTTATCATATTCAATAGGAAGCCTGCTTTTCGAAATATGATAGAGAAAATGTTGTAAGAGCTCCGCTGATGTCTTACTATTTGGCATTTTGTCCTGCACAATGATACGAGCATTACTCTTGCCATCTTTTACTAGTGTTATTTGTGCTGAAACAGTACTACATACCATCAGCAAAACAGATAATAACCAATGTTTCATGTTTGTTAGAAATTAAGTTTATACGAGTATTTATTATAAATACAGTTCAGAAGAATAAAGTTCTAATAATTTATGAATACTTTAACATATAAAAAAAGGATATGCCCTAAACTGGACACATCCTTCTCTTTTTATATAAATTATTTACCTAGTACATTCTATTTATCAAATCTGATATTATGTTCCCACTTTTGAAGAGCACCATTAGAAGTTGCATCATGTCCGTTGCCTGTTGCATCTCTAAAGGAAGTGCCATCTCCTTCATCCATTGGCCAAAGAGCTATCAAATTCGGATTCTTAGGATTTACCTCAAAATACATATTGTTCACGATCTCCGATTCTGTACGCGCTACTTTCCACAGACGAACCTGGCTCATAGCACAATTATTACGGAAATAGCTACCACTATCAACTATTTTCATAAAATCAAAACGAACGTTTCCACCTTTTGGTGCAGGAGGGTCAAAGAATGTATCTTGTTTTCCATTTCTATAAATAGTAAGTGTTGTTCCATTATAAACGAAAGCCCAATGATACCAAGTATTTACCTCCAAATCACTAGCTGTTTGTTTCTGTCCTCCCAAGGACTTTATCTGTAGATAATTGTATGGTCTATTAGCATCCCCAAAACGGATATAAATTTCATGATCATTACTGCCGGATGTGAAAATAGCTTGGTTATTTATACTATAACCATCCATACGTACCCAAGCTTCCAATGTCCATGCATCCACCGTAATACCCCAATCTGTTTCAGGCAATGTTGTTACATTTCCGGCATTACCACGTAATACTGGAACAGAAACATTCAAAGGTTTTGCCAATACATAAATGAATCTACTCTGAACTTTTGATTTTGGAATATCACCTTTTAGAACATTTCCTAATGTGAGAGGAATGGCATAAGTGATACCATTAGTCACAAAATCATCTACATGAAGTCGATAACTGGCACTAATTTCACCTGCCGGAATCGTCACTGTAGCATTCTTCGGAAGCATATTTTCGGGCAACACTTCATATTCTGTACCGCTGGTTTCATTGTACTCGGCCAATAATTCAGGAGAGAACTGAATTTCCACTTCTACGTCTTCCTCAACTTTTTGGGCCAAACGCACGACAACGTTAATGTCTGCACCGTCATCCATAGTAACAGTAGTGGCAATGTCTGTACCAGCTGCATCTGTTATGTAAAGACTATTTGCCTGTACCTTGTATTCTGCATTCTCACATCCTGTAAGAAAGAATGCTGACAATACAATCATAAGACTTGATAAATAGATATATTTCATAATTTTCATTCTTATAAAATTCATTTAATCATTATTCCTCACTAACCGCATTCATGCGATCATAGAAATTTCTGTATATATTCGTAATTCCCTGGCGTAAGAAGTAATATTCCGGTGAGCCATCATAATCACCCTTACCCTGTGCATAGTCAAATCCTACCCTATAAAGACCACATCCGCCAATCAATTGATCTATCTCATAAGGTTTTCCATTAACAGTATAAGTACTTTTATATACGTAATTTGACATACCGAGGAATCCTCCTCCAGAATTGGCATAGGATTCAAAATTTTCGGTTGCTATGGTTCTGCGGACAATTTCATCCGGAGTGATAATCCCTTGCTGTATCCAATCATCCATATCACGTAACACTCCCGCCATTCTGTAATCTGCCATTCCACCATAAGCCTGCAATACAAAATAGTCTACATAATATGAAAGCCATTCTTTATCCATACCGGTTCGGATTCCGACCTCACCGTCAATTAAGAAAAGGAGACGTTTCTCTGGCATAGGACGGTCTCCACGATCGCGATTAGGATCCATAGCACCATGTCCAAACCAATAAGAGAGTTCCTCTACAAAGATGGTTCTCTGTACTTTATTTGACCAAAGCGGACCTACTCCCATTCCACCACCCGGTTCATAGTCCCAATCATAGCCATCATATCCACATTCGAGACAAGCTCTGTAAAGATCTTCGGCATAGGCTTTAATTGCAGGTCTTACTTTTTCCGGATCACTGCTAGTTCCGGCTTCGTGATAAATTTCTTTATCCGGAAGGTCATCGCCAATGTTTTGAGAAAATAAAGTAACGACCACCTTTGTACCTTTCACTTTTTGCACATATTCCATATCAGCCTTTCGTTCCGGAGTCAATTCAAATTTCGGATGTCCCCCCCAGTTGGAAGCAATGGTTACGGAATCAGGCAAACCTCTCAAGCTATTTTCACCGGTAGGAGAAGTTCCCGTCCAATTGTCGAACCATACAAACACTTGTGGAAGGCCCGGTGTCTCTTTCCATTTACGCAAAGCAGCAAAATATTCATCAGTCTTGACGGTTTGATTCAAATCAACATCATTAATAGATTCCACATCCGTACATCCAACGAAGAATGTTGCGGCAAATGCAAATCCTAATGCATTCTTTATATGCTTTATATTCATATTCTATATTTTATCAGGTTAAAAATTAGTTCTTTTTTGCCCACCACAAATCCGTAGCTCCAGTGTCCGGACCACCTAACATCGTTGCAATAGCTGCCGATACATTAGCAGAATTACTGGATTTTTCTGTTGTAGGATATGGCAAACGGCGAACCATACGTTTACTATCAATGTCACCTATATAGCCAACAGAGCTTAGATTGTCACGTGCAGTGAACAGCTCAGGATAGCCGGTACGACGATAATCACACCAAGCTTCAATTCCCAATGGATAGTTGGCAATCCATTTTTGAGTAATAATCTTCTGGAGCTTATTACTTCCGTTTTCCCACGCAACAGTAGGTACATCAGTAAATGAAATATTGTTTTGAGAATTCCATCGATCTGTATACCCTTGAGGAACAACTGTGCTTGAAAGGTAATCACCAATCTCTACACCATGTTGATTCATTGAAACCTGAATGCCCTGTTCATAGTAACTCTTAGCCGCTGCTGCTCCACCTGCAATCCATCCCTGTAAAGCTGCTTCCGCTTTCAAGAAATATGTTTCTGCCGCATAGAAAACCGGCATAGGAGAAGCTTCTGTAACAGCTGGTTTGGAATACCTTGCGGCACTACCTTCAACACTTTTACTTGTATCTTTAATGCCCATACGTACACCACGATACTCTCTATATGAAGTCGAGGTATTCATATATTTGCTAATACGCGGATCATTATATCCATTCATGTATGCGGAAAGTGTCGCATTGATAGCTAAGTCACCCCAATCAGAAGCGATCCAGAACGGATTATATGGCATAGAGGGGAAAAAGGCATTATCCTCATTAGATTCTATTACTCCCCCGTTAATCGCTTCCGCCATCATTTGTTTAGCATATTCCGTATCTTCAGTATTAGAGGCAATACGCACAGCCATGCGAAGTTTCAAAGAATTAGCATATTTGATCCATTTGCTAAAATCACCATTATATATGATATCATATTCGGCAACAGGCACTTCTTTTCCTTCATTTTCTTGAACAAAAGCCGAAAGCACATTAATACTACGTGTCAAATCATCAAACATATTATGATAGAGTGTTTTCAAATCATCGTATGCCACCTGAAATTCTCCTTTTCCCATTTCAGAATAAGGAATAGGACCATAAATATCGGCAACACGAAGCATAACGCCTACCCGAAGAATAGATGCCCACGCATAAATATACCCGGTACCCCCGGTAGATTCTTTTATTGTCTGGAAATTTGGATAAAATTCCGTAAACATATCTTTGTAAGGAACATCTACCCAGTCGGCACTAGGATTGAATGTTCCGAAATTAGTGCCATTCCAAGGAGCAGTTGTCGCGAAATACCCGCCATACTGTCCCACCATTTGTTCGGTGTGCTGACTGTTATTTTCCTGGCAGGCATTCAATAAACGAGTCATAGACACAAACAACGTACCTACCCGCTCTGTCGGAGTCATATCCTCTGGATACACGTCCGTTGGATGTGTATTTAATTCATCAAAGTTTCCCGTACACGAAGCGAATAGCAGAGTAGTAGTAAAAGCTGCCACGCTTACAGTCTTGATTATCTTGATTTTTTTCATTATTCGTTGCTTTATTAGAATTGTACTTTTATACTAAATCCCATGTTTCTCAAGCTAGGCTGCATGAAATAATCCACACCAGTATAGAAAGTGCTGGTAGATGACGCAACCAATTCAGGATCGAACGGTGCCTTGCAATATATCATAGCGAGGTTGTTTCCAATTAAACCTAATGTCACATCAGCAATGTTATATAACCATTTTTTAGGAAGTGTATATTCAAGACTAACCTCCTGCAAACGGATATTGGTTGCTTCGTACACATAATGGTCACCTTCACCAGTACCAGCCGCTACTATACCCAAATAATCTTTAGCAGACACATTTCTGTTGTTGATCATTACACCTCCAGCCTGACGAAGTTGCGCGCTATATTCGGAAACGCCACAACGGTCAAGAAACGCTTGTGTATTAGACACAACCAAACCACCAAAACGTCCACTTAACAATACATTCAGACGTATACCTTTATAAGTAAATGAATTTCTCCATCCTAAATTAACTTTTGGAAGCAATGAACCAATTTTCCGATATTCAGTCTCCACCATACTCGGCAAACCAGTCTTGGCATCCAAATAAATATAACCATTATTATCGCGTTTGAAGTCACGGTTGATATACAAGTCTCCCATAGAACCACCCTCTGTCAGACGTACTACCGGTGAAGTTGATCCTCCTAATCTAGCTTTGTCTACATAAGGCATTTCAATCGGTTCACCTGTTATTCTGTTAGTTACACCATCTGCCAGCCTTTTGATTTTATTTTTATTATAAGTAAAAGTAAAATTACTGGACCAACCAAAATCACGCCATTCATTTTTGTATCCCAAAGCCATCTCTATACCCTGATTCTGTACACTACCTGCCTGGATGTTGACAGCTGTATAACCAGAACTTGCCGGAAGAGGTGCAGCAAACGTTTGGTTACGCGTATCAGAGTTGTAATAGGTAATATCAAAATTCAATGTATTTTTGAAGAAACGCATATTCAATCCCGCCTCATAAGATTTGGTAATTTCAGGTTTCAAATCAGAGTTCGGATACAGGGATTCTGCTTTGTATTGATCTAGTTGGTCGTCATACGTATAACGCACCTTTGTTAAATATGGATCATAGGCATTACCCACAGAAGTGAAAGAGAAACGCGCTTTCAAGAATGAAAACCATTCGGGCAAATCAATAACTTCACTCAAAATACTTGAAATACCAATAGAAGGATAGAAGAATGGTTTATTTCCTCTTTCAGAAAGAGCTAGAGAAGAATCCCAGTCAGCACGTCCGGTAAGACTTAAGTAGAGAAAACTTCTCCATCCAATTTCCGCATTGGCAAAAACTGATTGAGTCTGACGCTTTAAACCATCAGCATTTACTTTATAATAACCGCTGCGTGTCAGATTTTCGATAGTAAAATGGTTAGTCACATTATTCAAGTCTCCATGTAAAGAAGTCAATTCCATACGGAGATCTTTAATAGAAGCACCCAAATTGGCTGTTACATTAAACTCATTGAATGTTTTGTTGAAGTTCGCCAATACATCCGCATAAACTTGTCTGTCCAGACGGTTTTCTTCTTTATATCGCCCTTTCGAACCAGCAAAGTTACCAACTGTACCAGCGTGGAATTTTTCTGTATATTTACTTTCGGTATTATCAATGCTCACACGTCCTTGCACATTTAACCCATCAATGATGTTATATTGTAGGCTGGCAGCCAACTTATAACGTCTTCTATCATTCTCACGGTTCATGCGATTCATAATCCAATAAGGATTCTGAGATGAAACACCTCCTAAATCACCATATGGCCAATACTGTGTATTTACCCCCGATAAATCATCATAACGTTCATATACAGTTACATCAGAAAAGTCCTCACCACGTGGAAACAAATACAAAGAAGTAAGCGGGTTGAAATACTGTCCTTGAGATACCATATTCTTATCGTTTTGAATAATATAGTTGGCACTTGTATCCAAAATAAACTTATTATTCAGAAAATTGGTAGTATTACGAAATGAGAAATTATATCTATCGTAGTCATTATTAGGCATAATGCCTGCTGCATTAGTTGTAGCTACAGAGATATAACTTTGACTCTTATCATTGCCAGTGGAAAGAGAAAGTGTATTAGATACATTACTTCCTGTGTTAAAGAACTTTGCAGGATCGTATCTCTTATCCGTTTCCAATCCCCAGCTCATCACTTCCCCCGTCATATTACCATAAGTATTCTGAAACTTTGGCATCATCATAGGATCGCTGAATGTAGTATTATTACTATAAGTCACAGTTGTCTTGTCAGCACGCCCTTTCTTAGTAGTAATTAAAACAACTCCATTAGCCCCTTCATATCCATATAACGCAGCTGCAGAAGGTCCTGTCAGCAATGACATACTTTCAATATCATCCGGATTAATGTCAGCTATTGATTCACTGCCCGGTTGCGTTGCCATCGCTCCATCACCACCAGAAGAAGCGCGATTGTACATTGGAATACCATCAATCACATAGAGTGCATTATTGTTTTGCGTGATAGATTTAGCGCCTCGCATTACCACCTTTACACCACCACCAGGACCTGAAGCACTAGAATTAATCTGCACTCCCGCTGCCTTACCAGCCAGTGCTCCCATAAAGTTTGTACTTTTTACAGTTGTAAGTTCATCCCCTTTCACCTGTTGTACATTATACGTCAAAGCTTTCTCCGAGCGCTTGATACCCAATGCAGTAACAACAACTTCATCCAATACTTGCGTATCTTCTCCTAAAGTTACTTTCAGAGGTTGAGCATTGGCAAGCGTGATTGCTTGGGAGAAAGGTGCACGATTAAAAAACTGTTCTTGAAATTAGATGACTTACTTGCTTTTAATAAGACATCTCTTTTTACTTCATTTTCACTTGATACTCACTTAACCTTCTCTATATTTATTCTTTCACTTCTTGCCGATATCGGCAAAAATCACTATCTTTGAAGCAAATATTTAACTTTAAACTTGCCGATAAACTTTAAATATGAAATATTTTTCAGTTAGCGAATTTGCCGAGAAGTACGGCATTTCGGAACGTACGGCACGCAATTATTGTGCAGCCGGAAAGATTGAAGGAGCATTTTTGACGGGTAAAACATGGAATATACCGGAAAATTCCCCTCTTCCCTCGCATCAGAAAGTTAAGAGAAAGATTTCTCCTTTGCTCGCTATCTTGCGCGAACAAAAAGAAATGAAATTGAAAGGCAGTATCTACCACCGTACGCAAATCGACCTGACCTACAACTCCAACCATATAGAAGGAAGTCGCCTCACACATGACCAAACCCGATATATATTCGAGACTAACACCATAGGCATCACAGATGAAAGCGTAAATGTGGACGATATCATCGAAACAACGAACCACTTCCGCTGTATTGACCTCATAATTGACCGTGCCGAAGAAAAATTGACGGAGTCTCTTATTAAAGAACTACATAATATACTGAAATCGGGAACTTCGGACAGCCGTAAAGATTGGTTCGCAGTAGGTGATTACAAGCGTCTGCCTAATGAAGTGGGAGGTATGGAGACATGCTCTCCGGAAGACGTTCATCGTCAGATGAAAGCCTTACTCAAGGAATATAATGCGAAGAAACAGAAAACTTTTGAAGATATAATCGACTTGCACCAACGATTTGAAGTCATTCATCCTTTTCAGGACGGCAACGGACGTTCGGGCGGTTGATTATATTTAAAGAATGTTTGGCGAATAATTTCGTTCCTTTCATTATTACAGACGAACTAAAGAGCTTTTATTATCGCGGATTGCATGAATGGAATCATATCCGTGAATACTTGCTCGATACTTGCCTTACCGCACAAGATTATTATAAGGCGATATTGGATTATTTCAAGATTAAATATAAATGAAAACAGCTCTATCGCTTTCAAATTGAAACGCAGATTAACACAGATTATCGCAGATTTAAATAGAAAGTCTGCGATAATTTGCGTTAATCCGCATTTTAACTTGATGACAATTTACTCTTTGGTTCTTGGAAATACCAAGTTAATTATTCACCAAATTCATACGTTGTCCAAGCATAAGCCTCAGCCTTCGTACCCGTATTACCAATTGTCACATTATGACCGTTTCCGGTTATATCATGCAATAGACTTCCGCTTCCTTCATTCATCGGCAAGTAAAATACCAAATCTTTGCTTTCGGGGTCTACAGCCTTATCCATGTTAGCTTTCAGTTGAGTCGCCGTACGCGTTGTTTTCCACAAGCGAACCTGACAGAGCTCACATTTATTCTGGAAATAAGGTGCACCGGAGGAAATCATATTCAGCCCATTAATCGTCAACGCATTACCGGCAGTGGTAAGAGATGCAATCTGCTCTCCGTTTTTATACATCAAAGCAGTTTTTTTCTCCGCATTATAAGTAAGGGCAAAATGATACCATTCGTTTGCATTCAATCCAAATCCTGCCCTCGGGTCGCCTGTATCGAACTGAGAGTTCATAGTTTTTATCTGTAAGAAATTATAAACCCCTCTACCGTAAACTTCGTCTCCGAAACGGATATATAATTCTTCAGAAGCAGGGAAACTAAAAATAGCCTGGTTGTTTATCCTAAACCCATCCATCTTACACTTCCATTCCAATGTATAATTAGGAAGTTCTATTCCCCAGTTTTCGTCGGTTGGCTCTGCCTTCATCTTATTGTCATATCCAAACTTAGGAACAGGCTGTATCAATGGCTGGTCGAGAATAAAGAGGAACTGGGAAGATGCCTCCGCTTTGCCCACCGGTCCGTCTACCGAAGCAATTTTCACAGGAATTGCATATTGAGCACCATTCATATTAAACGGTTTCACATGGATGTTGAGAGGTTTGGCACTGATGTTACCTGCCAAAACTACGGTAGATTTATCAAAGTCCACTTGGGATGCATCTATCATTTTATAGGTAGTCTCATTTCGGGCATTATAGTCATTAAGTACAGCTTCATCAATATCTATCGTTGCTGTCACATCAGTTTCTATTGCTTTTGCCAACCGAACAGTTAAAGCGACAGTCAATTCTTCGCTTTTCAGCGTGACAGACTTCAATTTATTGGATGATGCTTCCGTAAAGTATGCCAAATTATCAATAGCGGAATTTTCCGCATTCTCGCAAGAGGTATTAACCAGTGCTAATAACCCTAGCGCAAAAACGCCGATAATAAATTTAGTTTTCATTGTCTACTCCTTTCTCTTCATTTTTAGGTGCATTTTGTGCGGCAATTGCAGCACGTACTGTCGGATAATCCGGATTGCCGGGATAATCATATTCAATATGATAAGCTCCTATCCCTCCGACATCTTGTCCGTTATACTGATAGCTTTCCATTACATCACGCAACCAGTGTTTATCCCCTCCCCGCTCGAAAGTAGCTGTAATAATGGATTTCTTTAATACGTTATCAAATATTTCCGGCTTTCTGCGCTTCACGTCATCAAAGAAATAATCAAGTGGATTGTAGTTAGGTTCGTATGTTTGCCAAACAATGTAATCCAGACTTTCTACGACGTCCTCAGCTAAAATATCATAATAACGCAACCAGACGTTACCACCAGGGATATCACATAATAACATCTTACCAGTTTTATCAAACTCTTCGCGCAGTGTCCTCATAAAAGTATTGGCACGTTCGGGATGCATGGCAGTCATCAAAGTTCCATCATCTTCGATATCATAATCGAACCCGTCGATGTTATATTTATTACAAGTATCCACAATAGCCAAAGCATATTTCTTTGCGGCTTCCAGATAGCTGTTTTCATCGTCTGGTACAATTCCCCAAAACTTCTCTTTATTGTCACGAGCGTTTCCACCGGGCGTCAGATTATCTCCGATATCACCCGCACGCCAGCAGAGCACAGCTCTTGAACCTTTTGCCTGAAAGTCTTTCAAATCAGCCTGCTGTGCAGGTGTCAGATTTCCCCAACACAACCAGAGACTTACGAAATCCACACTATCCGGCAGTCCGCACAAAGCATTCTGCATGGAGGAGCCGGCTTTTCCTATCCAGTTGCCATACCATCCGAACATCACCCTGTGAGGTGATTTAAAATACTCTTTCAAATCTCTATAATATTGCTCCGAATGTGGTTCCTCCCAATAATCCTTTGCCTCCATCTCCGTCCAGTCACTACATGCTGAATAAAAGAATCCTTGGCAGAAAAAGCAGATTATTGCTGCAACATATATCATCTTTTTTATTGTTTTCATATTCCATTCTTTAATTTAAAGGTTAATCTTTCTTAGCCCACCAAAGGTCGGTTGCCGCAGTATCCGAACCTTCCAGCATGGCAACGGCAGCCTCCACATTGGCAGTATTCGTGTTCTTCTCCGATTCCGGGAAAGGTAATCTGCGCATTCCCCGGCTCGAACTTACCGTACTATTGCTCTTATTATCCACGATAGGGAAAAACTTTGGATAGCCCGTCCGGCGAATATCCGCCCATGTTTCCCATCCGCTCGGATAAGTGGCAATCCATTTCTGAATGATGATGCGTTCCAGGTTCTCCTCAAATCCGGCAGCCGTATCCCACTTCGGAGAAACAGTAGACATAGCACTATACTTGTAGGATTGTTCATAATCCGCATAATCGGCCGGATGTGCAGTAGAACTTAGATAGTTGCCCAACGTGGCTTTCTTCTCTTCCATAGACACCCGGATGCCTTGCTCATAATACTGTTGGGCTGTCTGACCACCCATATTCCATCCTCTTAAAGCTCCTTCCGCTCTCAAAAAACATACCTCAGAGGCTGACATCACAAGCAAAGGTTCCCCCTCTTGCAATCTTATCCGGGAATAGTTGAGACAAGTAGCACGCTTGGACTGATTCATATCTATACCATTGCGCACACCTCTGTAGCCGCTTCTGCTATCTTTATCAAAATAGATAGTTTTGCGCGGGTCATTATACCCCTCCATATAAGAAGTGATATTGGCACTTGCTCTAAATTCACCACCGTTATTCCAGGTATATTCCGCACGGTAAAAAGGATTCATTCCGTCAGAGAACGTGCTATATGCTGCATCTCCTACGGTAGTCATCACACCCGTAGCATCACTTACAGCCTCTTCAGCCATCTTCTGCGCCAGATTTGCATCGCCTTTCGTCATCGGTGCGTTAGCAATACGGATGGCCATGCGCAACTTCAATGAATTGGCATACTTCACCCATTTATTGAAATCTCCCTGATAGATATAATCAAAATCTTTCAACGAAGAGAAGTCTGCATTTGCTGCCACAGCTCCTTTCAATGTCTCGATAGCAGCCGTCAAATCCTTGAACATAGCTATATACAGCTCTTCCATCGAATCATACGCTACCGTATATTCACTACCCGTTACTTTGGAATAAGGAATGGGGCCATAGCAATCGCTAACCTTTATCGAAGCAGCCACTCTGATGATTTGAGCCCAGGAATATACTACACCTTTCCCCTCGGTCTTTTCTTTAATCTTAAAATAGTTGGTGTAAATCTGAGGCATGATAGTCGTAAACGGAGCACCTACCCAGCCGATAGCCGGATTGTAAGTCTGGAAGTTCGTTCCCTGCCAGGGTTGAATCATAGCAGCATGTCCGCCATATTCCAGACCAATCATCTGGTCAATCATCTGCGAATCATTCTGGCCTCCCTGCACGATAGCCGGTGTCATGCTTTGAATAAGCACACCAGTTTCCACGTTATCTCCTTTCATGTCACCGTCGGTGGGACCATAGGGGTTCGTGTTGTAATCTTCAAATTTTCCCGTGCAACCGGCTAGCAATGCAGCGGCAGTCACACTTAGTATCATATATTTTCCTAATCTTTTCATGTCCATTAAAATGAAAGTTTGACATTAAATCCCAAGTTACGCGTATTCGGTTGCATAAAGTAGTCTACACCCTGGTAGAAAGTATTGGAAGTAGATGCTGTATTCTCCGGGTCGAAAGGAGCCTTGCAATAAATCATCCACAAGTTCTTGCCTGTAAATCCCACCGTCATCCCGACTCTATTGTTGAACCATTGCTTCGGCAGGTTGTAACTTAAACTCAATTCCGACAGGCGGATATTAGTCGCACTGTAAGTATAATAAGTACCGATAGCATTGGATATTTGATCGTAATAATTGCGGGCAGACACATAACCACTGTTGACAGGTATTCCTTTTCCGTCATTTCTGTCGCGCGCTTTCGCCGATTCTTCCGAAACTCCGTATTTGTCAAGGTAAGCTTGCGTATCCGATACAACCAATCCTCCGAAACGACCGGTAAAGGCAAATGTCAGATTCAGGTCTTTCCATCCGATGCTGCTCGTCCAGCCTAAATGGAATTTAGGTAGAATCGTGCCAATCTTCTTATACTCAGTAGTTTCAAGTGCCACTTCATCCGATTCTACCCAGATATAACCGTTTGGCGACTGGCGAAGACGCTGGTTCGTGTAAAGGTCGCCCATCGTTCCTCCTTCGGACAGTCGGATAGTGGGACCGCCACCCGCGCCCAATGTTCCTTTAGATAGATAATCCATCTTGATAGGTTCGCCCGTATCCGGATTAAGAGCCCCGTTAGCCAGACGTTTAATCTTATTCTTATTCATTGTATAAGTGAAATTGGTAGAGAATCTCCAATCTTTATTATACGTATCGCTATATCCCAAAGCCATCTCTATACCTTCATTCTGAATGTTACCGGTTTGGATAAGGTTGTTTTTATAACCGGAAGAAGCGGATGCTTCCACATAGAAAGTCTGATTGTAGGTATTAGAACGATACCAGGTGAAATCCAGATTAATCTTGTTCTTCAGGAACTTTGTATTCAAACCCACTTCCCATGATTTCGTATTCTCTGGTTTCAAGTCGGTGTTGTAATGGCTGCTGGGATATACATACGTATCTCTCTGATCATCATAAGAATACTGTTTCAAGGTAAGGAAACGCTCCGGTGCCGAACCTACTTCCGCCCACGAACCGCGTACTTTCACGTATGAAATAAATTCCGGCATCTTCACCATCTCACTGATGACGGCGGACAATCCGACAGAAGGATAGAAGAAAGAGGTCTTTGAAGTCCTTGCTAGACGTGAATCCCAGTCGTTTCTTCCGGTTACCGTGAGATAAATGCTATGGTTCCATCCCACTTCGGCACTGGCAAACACACTTTGCACTTGTTCGTGCCAGGCAGTTTCTCCACGTTTGGAAGAAGGTATGGCGATATTTCCGATATGGAAGAAGTTCGGAAGCGTTTTCAATCCTCCGGAGTAGTAAAGAACATCCGTGCGGGTGTCGTTCAGCGAAGTACCCAAGTTCACATTGAGCGACAATTTATCTTCCAGGAAGTTCTTTGAAATATTCGCAATGGCATCGGCATAGATATTCCGGTTGTTCTGCTTCTCATGACGGTAAAAACCTTTGCTACTACCTTCGGTAAAAGTCGCATTGGTACTTGCATAAAGTTTTCTGTAAACATCCATGTCCTGATTATCCACCTTCACACGGCCGATGATATTAATCCAGCTAGTGATGTCCCATTTCAAACTGGTATTGAATATGTAGCGTCTCTTGTTCGACGTATTATTCATCCTGTTCATAATCCAGTATGGATTTTGCATATTCAGTGAAGTTCCGAAGATATTGTCCGGCCAGTATTGAACCATGATATTACGTGCTTCGTCATACCGTTCATACATCTGTATCTCTTCAAAATTCTCTCCTCTGGGGAATAAATAGAGAGAGGGTAGCGGATTATAATATTCTCCGTTTCCTACCATATTCTTATTATTCTGGATAATGTATTGTGCACCTACATCAAGAGTCAGCTTGTTTCTCCAGAATTTCGCCGTGTTGCGAATAGAGAAGTTGTAGCGATTGTAGGAGTTATTCGGGAGAATACCCGTAGAATTAGTTGTGGCAGCAGAAGCGTATGTTTGATTATTTTCCGTGCCGGTTGTAAAGGTAAAAGAGTTAATCTCATTGACTCCAGTGTTGAAGAAATCAGCAGGGTCGTAAGAAGTGGGTGTTTCCAGTTTCTTTCCCCAACTTTGGCTGTCACCGGAAGTGTTACCGTAAGTATTCTGAAACTTAGGCAGGAAAGTAGGAGTAGAAAAAGTAGTGCTGTTGCTATAAGTTACTTTTACTTTTCCTGTCACTCCTTTCTTTGTAGTAATCAATACAACTCCATTCGCTGCGCTCGAACCATAAAGTGCTGCTGCAGAAGGACCTGTCAGAAGACTCATGCTTTCTATATCTTCCGGATTAATATCCGCCACACTGTTTGTTCCCGGAGGAGTTGTCATCGTACCACCACTTTCTGCGCCAGAATTTACATTAAACATCGGGACACCGTCTATTACGTAAAGGGCATTATCGTCTTTCACCAACGATTTTGTTCCACGCATAATTACGCGAACGGCTCCACCGGCACCTGCTGCAGAGGAGTTGATTTGTACACCGGCTACCTTTCCTGCCAAGGAATTCATGAAGTTGGCATCCTTGATTGTAGTCAACTCATCCCCTTTCACCTGTTGCACGTTGTAACTCAATGCCTTTTGTTCACGCTTGATACCTAATGCTGTAACAACTACTTCATCCAGCACTTTTGTATCTTCACCCATTGAGATTTTCAGAGGTTGAGCATTGGCAAGCGTGATTGTTTGGGAGAAACTGTGCATTATTATGATTAGGGAATAAAATATATAACACCTTTATTATTTATCAATAAGTAATTGTTCAAAATTAAACAGCATTATGCATATGATTGCAGTGTCTTGTCTCTACAATTCACCACCACCAATAATATTTATTATCTTTCACCTTTCTTCCAGACTCCCGATAAACAGGACGTTTATGGGTGAAGGGCGATTCTTTCACCTTACTTGGAAATGAAATTTGCTCATAGATTATTTTTTATTGGGATGTTTTTTTTAACATTGGGACGATTGTAAAAAACATCACAGTGTTTTTTACAATTAACGCAATGATTTTAGAAAGTACTGTTACAACATTCTTTCGATATGAATGTAACGATGAAGAGTCCCCCTTCACCCATAAACGGCCTAGTCACCGGGTGTTCAGAAAAAAGGTGAAGGGGATAGAAAAAAACATATATGTAGGAAAATCAAATATTGTTTTACCAAGTCTCCAAAGCATAGCTTTAGCCTACCTAAAGCATAGCTTTTCGTTCCCTAAAGCTATGCTTCTTCAAGGTAAAACAACCTACATTTATAATCAGTGTAAGCGCTTCCATATACCTCAAACTCATAATCAAAAGCCCAGGCAAGTATTAATGGTCCTAAAATAAGAAAAGAAAAGGCAGCTGAAAGCGAAAATACCTTATTTCAGGATTCGCTTTCAGCCGCCTT
>OGPH01001627.1_pt1 | contig 15926 bp, 19 predicted proteins | sample 1552891 | NCBI WGS metagenome assembly OGPH01 (sample SAMEA2580272, study PRJEB22360) | human gut metagenome | biome: human gut; feature: human-associated habitat; material: faeces | place: Denmark | collected 2008/2010 | reverse complement strand
GCGCGTGAGATTGCGGTGCGGTTGTGGCGTGTCGTGTTTTGTGATGTGATATTATATGAGTATCAAGTTAAGGAAAGGAAAAATAAAATGTCGAATTATAAATCTAGAGAATTTTACGAAAAAATGTTTATCGCATATATTGATGAGTGCGGACTTGATTCGAATATGTGGAATTACTGTAAAGCCGGTTTGATTCTTTTCAATATCGCTAAGGGACATAATTTTGAGTGGCCTACTGCGTTTGATGATTTACCTAAGGGTCAAATGTCGGGTATTGTACGGGATACGGTATGGAAGTATTAAAACAAGGGAGTATTAAAATGAGTTTCATGAATATTGAAGCATTGTCTAATTCGATTGATTTTAACGTGAATAGCATTTACGATGTGCTTGTGTATTTCGTTGATATTGCGTCCGATTGCTTGATCGAAACTCGGTTTGTCGATTGCATTGATGCATACGGGCTTAGGGATGTGCTTGACGATGGCGTGTTTTATGTTCCGGGTGCTGTATGTTTGGGGTATCGGATTAACAGGTGATTACGAAAGGGCTTGTAATGATTAAGGATGATAAGAAAATCGCCACATTTCACTCTATGTTGAAGAACGGTGATATTGAACTGTGGTATTGTGCGCATTGTGACGTGTATGAATTACGCTACGATGTTCAGTTTTACACACCGGACGGGCTAGGCGATGCTACCGCTTTATGTTCGTATGATGCGGGTGATTATATTCAAGTTGGCGATATGCTGACCGATGCTATCGAATTGGCTGATACAGTTTTGTTAGAGAGAGATTAATCATGTATTGTAAGCGTAATAAATGCGACTATATCAAAGGGTATAGGGTTTATGGCGAACGTCGTACTAAGATTGTTGATATGAGCACGAAGTGGTTTACATGTGATTCGACCGTATCTGATTATGTGTTTATGCATTGTCGTGATATTGTTGATTTGATGCGGCGAGGTTTATGGACGGGTGAGGTAATGGCCTATTAGCTCAGTGGTTAGAGCGGCATTCTTATAAAATGTGCGTGCCGGGTTCAATTCTCGGATAGGCCACGCGATTGTGATATATTGGGTTATGGCATGTCATTCGATGTGTCATGACCTTTTTTATTTGTGAGGTGTTTTGATGGATCTTAGTTCGATTGTAACCGTTGTCGGAAGTGTAGGGTTCCCGATTGTCGCGTGTTGTGGTATGGCGTGGTTTATCGTTACGACGTTTAGCGATTTTAATGATTTGATGACTAAGAACAATGTGTTGACTGAAGAACTTATTGCATTACTTAAGAATAATAAGGGTGATAGTGATGATACGAATGTGGCGTAGCGTGTCGGCGTGCGTATGCGCGTTATCCTTGCTTTTTGTGCCATCTGCAAGCGCGGATATGCGCGGGGTGGATGTGAGCAATTGGCAGTGTGATATTAATACGTACGCGCTTGACGCTGATTTCATTGTGGCGGGTGCCACATGGGGTGTTGGCGGTTTTAACAACATGTGTCTGATCGACGGTGTGAATCAGGCGGCGAATTATCAGCTGGGAGGTGCAGTGGACAGCGGTAAAAGCATTGGCGTATATCATTACGCGATGGGGCGTGACGCGAACACGGAAGCCGACTTTTTCGTTGACAACGTGCGCGGATACGTCGGAAATGCCGTGCTTGTTTTGGACTGGGAGTCTCAGGATAACCCGAGTTTTGGTAATGGCGCGTGGATTGAAACGTGGGTGCGTCGCGTGCATGACCGTACACAGGTGTGGCCGATTGTCTATGTTCAGGCGTCAGCGCTGGGGCAGCTTACCTCATACGTGCGGGAGCATTGCGGCGTGTGGGTCGCACAGTACGCGTCTATGAACGTGACCGGTTATCAGGAAACGCCGTGGTTATACGGTGCATATGGTGAAGCCATGCGGCAGTACACGTCGAACGGGTATGTGTCGGGCTACGCTGGACGTTTGGACTTGAATTATTTCCGGGGCGAACGGTGGCAGTGGGATGCATACGCGCATGGTGACGGGGCGAATGTATCCGCGCCGGAAATGAACGTCGGTGGGAGTGCGTCGCAGTCTGCTTGCGTGGTGGTCGCGTCGGGTGATACGTTGTCGGGCATTGCCGAGCGCACCGGACTGTTGCCGTGGCAGTCATGGTACGGGTATGGGTCAGGCAATCCGGCGATGATTTATCCGGGTGAAACCGTGTGCTATGGCGGTGGCGTGGCTACGCAGCCGGATACGGCGCGTACGCATACGGTTGCGTCTGGTGAGTCTTTGTGGTCGATTTTCGGCGGTGATTGGGCGCGTGTCGCGTCGCTTAACGGTTTATCTAATCCGAGTTTGATTTATCCGGGTCAGATTTTGCGTTATTGAGAATCAATATCAATAATCGGCGTGTCGCTTTTTGCGCACGCCGATTTTTGTGCTATAAAATATTTATGTCGCCAAAATGGTTGACAGAAAAAAATAGATACAAAGGATAACAAACATGCGAAAGATTCGTAAGGTAATCGCTGACAGCACCATAAGCTATTATGACCGGGACGGTGTAGCACAGACGTTCCACACCACCGGAAACGTTCGTAACGTTGAAATGGCTGTTAAAGTGCTTATGGACGCCGGTATCGTCAACGTATTGGTTGACGATATTACGGTTGATAAGATCGTGTACGTGATGGACGTTGAAACGTTCATCGAGCACGCCGAGCGCGTCGCGACTGACGTAACCGGTACCGACAACGACAACGACAACGATATTGAATTCTGAAAGGAATCGAAATGAACGAGGAAAACGAACAGCTGAACGACAACACCGTGAATGAAACCGCACAGAACACCGTTGGCAACTATCGTTATATTTGTACGGTGGATAACAGCACGTTCGAGGGAAAACGCGCCATCGTCAACGCACGTAACAGCGCGTTGTCGCTGAATGGACGCGGCGCGGAACCGTTGACGGTTGTTGGTGCCTACATCGCTCCTGGCGTGCGTTCTCAGACCGGGCAGAAATGCGCGAACGTCTATCTTTTCGCGAAGGACGGCAACACGTATTTCAGCCAGTCACAGGGTATTTACCATAGTGTGTTGGATATCTACGATGTGTTCCCTGATTTCAACGCACCGGACGGTATCACCGTCGCGGTCAAGCAGACACCGTTGGGTGGTGGCCGTTCCACGAAATCGCTTGAAATCAAGTAGTTTGGAATGAAACAAAAGTGTCATACATGCTATGGCACTTTTTTTTATAAGGTGGTGAACATGCCTAGAGCGCATAAACAAGCGGACTTATTGACCGCGAAACGCAAGCGCGTACGTCGCGCGATAAACAGTTTGAAAAAAAGCATTACCGACACCATGCCCGAAAGTGAAGCGAACGCACGGCGCGCTTACATACAACGGCTTGAAACGCAGCTGAAACACACGTATGTTGGCCGTGTCCGTAATAGCGTCATGCGGAATGAACTGTATCATCGCGCGAATGAAATCGCCGATAAACTCGTGCAACAGGTGGGCGAGGTGCGTGGTGGTAAAGGGCGTGCGAGGGAGCGTGCGCGTTCGTTCAACATTTTTCGCGAGGAAATGCGCGTAGCATCTAGAGGAATGCCGAGCGCGTTGGGCGATCTCGGGCGGGAAAAAGTTAAGGTGTTTTGGCGATACACACAAAACGTATGGCAGAAATCGAACGTGCCGCCGAACAAACGATTAGAAACCATTATGCAAGCATATGACGCCGGTTCGCTCAGCGAGCTTTTTGATACTATCATGCAACGAAACGAAAAGGTGCTGGAGTACGCCAAAAACATGAAAATGCACACGGGCGAATTAGAAGATTTCACGGACGTTGACGGCGGAAGCCCGATATGGTTATTAGCGGTTTCACCCGACGTGATGCGATGAAAGAACGCAAGGAATTTAAGGTAGCGGCGATATTCGACACCGAAACAACGAACATCGGCACGGGTGCCGAAACGCGTGCATACCCGATATTGTACATTTTCAACGATTTGCGTGACACGCCACTGGAATCGTACACCCCCGATACGGACGATGTACGGTTTTACCGGCACACGTCTGAAGCGTTGACCTATATTGACACTCTTATCGAATATGGGCGTACGCACGGTTATATCCCGATAATCGCGGCCTATAACCTCATGTTCGACATGCAGACTCTCATGTTGGAATTGGCGCGGTCGTACGCAATCGAGGTCAACGCGCAGACCGCTACAAGCGTGTATACGCTTGACTTGCTTGTTAACGATACCGTGATATGTCGTTTTTGGGACACGTTTTACCTTGAAACGGGCGGCTTGCGTGCGATGGGCGAAACATGCGGATTGCCGAAAGCGGTGGGCGATTGGGATTACTCGCTTGTACGCACGCCCGAAACGCCGTTGACCGAAGAGGAAATGTTTTACGCACGTCGTGATGTGCAAGTGATACCCCAATATTTGCAATGGTTGCTACGCGCTAACCATTGGCTTACGCCGGAAATGCTGGGGTGCCGCGTGCTTACTAAGACGTCGCTTGTGCGGCAGATGGCGCGGCGTGAGATTGGCGGGCGACGTGTCACGTTGCAAGGTGGTAAGAAAATTACATTGCAACGTGCTTTCGAGATGACGTGCAATCAGGAATTTCCGAAAGATTACAAGTCTTATGCGTTGCGAAAGGCATGTTTCCGTGGCGGTTTGACTTTTACGAGTGCTAAAACCGCTAGTGTTGTCGTGGATAACGTCGCGTCCTTGGATGTTACATCGATGCATCACGCGTTCATCAACGGGCGGCGATTGCCCGTGAAATTCGTTCCAACACCTACGGATCTTCTGCAAATCGTATGCGAACGCATTATTGGTACGTCGTTTGAAAATGTGTTGTCGAATTATGATGACCCGTTTCTCACGGGATTACACGTAGCGGTGAGATTCGTTAATCTCAGGTTGCGCGAAAACACATGTTTCGACGCGTGGGGCATTGCGATATGCCCACGTTCCAAGTTTGTGAAAACGTTGCAAGCGGACACCGATTACAGCAACAATGAACGTGCGAAAACACAGGAAAACAGCGTTAGGGCGCATGGTTACGTTGACAGTGCCGTTAACCCGACGTACGCGTTCGGCAAATTGTATCGGGCGGACGAATGCATATTGCATGTCAATGAAATCGAATTATGGAACATGGCGCAAGTGTACGAATTTGACGAAATGCATGCATTGTATGGGGAAGCCACCACTAAGGCGATTGTCCCGCCCGATTACGTGACCCTACAATCAAACATGCTTTTCGCACGAAAAACCGACGTTAAAAATCTGATTAAACGTTATCACGAGGGCACGGCGTACGCGGGGGAAATACCCGATTCGATACCCGAGGGGATCGCACGCGACGCGAAAGCGGGCACGTTGAGCATGAAATTTCTGCAATCCTATTACGGCAGCACCGTTAAAGGACAATTCAATGGAATCTATGGCACGCAAGCTCAGGACGTGATGAAAGCCGATTACCGCGTGACGGAAACCGGCGAGCTTGAAGTCGATAAGACTACGGTCTGTACTCCTGATAATTTCGCGAAAAAGCGGCCGAAGACACCGCGCGTTCTGTATACGTACGGTATGCGAATTGTAGCGGGCAGCAGAATGCATCTCTTGATAGCCATGATGTTGATATATCGGCATTTCGGCGCGCGCGTCACCGTCACGGGCGGCGATACCGATAGTCTGAAAATCAGTTGCGACAATGACGTAACCGACACGGAACTATTGGCCGCGCTCAAACCGCTGCACACCGCGATAGAAAACGCGATCAACCGCACCATGCGACGCGTCCGAAACACCGCGCCCGACATGGCGTCAACGCTGGAAAATATCGGAAAATTCGAGGTGGAGGACTGTGGCGGTGCCACTCGTTACGCCGAACATGTGGAATTGTGGAACAAGGCACGCGTCAGTTTGGATATGGCCGGCCGCGTGCATGTCACTTGTGCGGGACTCCCGCGACCCGATGGCATGTACACCATTGAGGATTTCGTGGGCGAAATCGTCCATGCCGGACATGATTTTGCGACAACGATACGGTTGGCGCTCGGTTATGACGTGTTGGTAGATTATGAGATTTGCCACACGCTGCAACGTAACCGCCCGCATGTATGGGATAGATACGTCGGCACCGTCACCGATTATCAGGGCGCGACATATCATGTTGACGCGCCCGAAGCGATAGCGTTGTATCCGTCCGGTAGATGGCTGGGCGAATCGGACAAACAGGCGAACGGCGAGAATCTAGCGTACATGTCATGCACGTATAATCGAAATGTGGAAACGACACCGCGCGAACTTATTGTGCGGGACGGCAAACCTATGATTGTGAGTATTGATGGCGAAATATTATTATGACAGGCTTAAAACCGTAATATTGCCGCGAAACGCAGACGTTAACATGATTATCGGCGCGCGCGGTTTGGGTAAAACCTACGGTATGAGAAAATACATGATAGAGGATTATTTGAAAAACGGATATTGTTTTGCGGAAATCGCCCGTTTTCGTGAGGAAAACAACGATGTCGCCGCAGACTATTTCGACCGTATTATAAAAGACAATATTTTCCCCGATTATGAATTTCGCACAACAAATAAAACGGCTGAAATACGACGGAAGAAAACCGGCAAAAAAGAAAACCCGTGGCGGATATGCGGTTATTTTATACCCTTGACCATGCAACAGCGAAAAAAGAAAAGCACATACGTGAACGTGCGCAATATTTGCATGGATGAATTTATTATCGATAATGACGATAGATATCACACGTATTTGAAAAACGAGTTCGAGCAATTGGCGAAAATCGTAGATACCGTGACGCGTGAACGCGCCGACGATACCGAGCGACGCAAACCGAGAATATTCCTTTTGGGTAACGCGTGCGACGCGTTCAACCCGTATTTTCGACGTTATGAAGTGCCCCTTAATCCCGAGTATGGCTTGCAATGGCTTGACGGCAAAACATGTTTGTTCGATTACGTGCGAGACGATGACTACGCCGAGCAAAAGGCAAAGAACACCGTTGCGGGGCGCATGTTGAAAAACAATGATGATATGACAGCGAAAAACAAGTTTCGGCAATTTGATACCGATTTTATCGAAAAACCGCATAAGCACGCGAAACTCACTTATGTGTTCCGTTGGTTTAAGCAAGAATATGGAGTATATGTCGATATGCGCTGTGGATATGTTTTTATCTCCACGAAATACGACGGCGGCGCACATGTGCCATATTTTGCAATCACACGAGATGATAATAAACTGAACTACCTCACTGCGAATATGGCAAAAGAGCTGATTAAAAACCTTACATCGTATTACGCGTTAGGCTATCTGAGATACGACATGGTGGAAACGCAACACGCCATGTTTGAAATGCTCAAGAATTTCGGTGTAAAATAAACACGGTATACGTGAGGTGCCATAGTGGTGTCGCTAAAAAACGCATTGTCGATAACCACGGTTGACTCCGGCGACGATGCGGCCGTGAGGGAAAAGCGCGCCGATTACCGCTATGAAACATGTCACAAGTATGCTATTCTTAAGTCGTGCCGGTTCGGTATTCGTTCGCCGGTACGACTTTTTCATATATGAAAGGAAAAATAATGGATGACGAAACTTCCGAGGAAAGGGACACCGCCGAACGTGATGACCTTACGGAAAACGAAGCGCACCGTGTGGGCGAGTTCGATGATTTGCGCGACATGCTGCGTGACGTGCTTGACAAGGTGAGCGCAATCAGCGACCGCACGGACGCAATCAGCGAACGAATCGACGGCATATACGACAATTTCACCGATTCCGTCGCGCAGATGGTCGAAAACGGCGCGACCGTCAAGGAAAACGACGATGACGTGGCGGAAGCAATCGCACAGGCCGCGGCGGAAGACTTGGAAAACCTCGATTACGCACTCTGAAAGAAGGATGAATCATGGCAGTAGATAACGCGACAATTTTGGATAAGGTACGACTCAAGGGCACCGATGATTACCAGCAGCGTGTTCCGAGCGCAACGCAGACCGGTGTTGCTAACACCATGCGCTATCTGTTCGACCCCATGAACAGGCAGTACCTCAACGATTGTGTTTGGAGTATGGTCAATCGTATCGGACTTACCGTGATGGCGCAGAACGCGCCGTTTGAAAACCCGTTTTCGGTTTTCAAAAAGGAAAACTTGTACTGGGGTTCGACTGTGCAGGAAATCGCGGTCAAGTGGATTAAGGCGCACGGGTACAAGGATGATGCGGAAGATCTTTTGAAGATGCACCGTCCCGAAGCGGCGGTGTGGTTCTACGAAATGAACCGCAAAGATCAATACCCGATTTCATGGACGGATGATGAATTGCGTCAGGCGTTCGTCGATGATTTCGGCCTGAACCGTTTTATTGCGCAGATTATGGAAACGCCACGCAACAGTGACAATTACGATGAAATGAACATCATGCTTGCGTTGATTCGTCATTACGAGCAAAATCTTGGTTTCTACAAGGTGCATCTTGATGCGGTGCCGAGCGACGAAACCACCGCTAAGACGTTGCTCAAGGCGTTGCGTGCGACCGCTGGACGTATGCAGTTCCCCAGCACGCAGTACAACGCCTTGAACGTGACCGACATTCCGGCGTATGCTAATCCGCAGCAGATGGTGTTATTGGTCGAACCGGAATATCTTGCGTCGCTCGATGTCGATGCGTTGTCGGCTGTATTTCAGTTGGATAAGGCCGACGTTCCCTATCGTATTATTCAGGTGCCGACTCTCGGCATTCCGGGTGCGGTGGCGTTGCTTGTGTCTACTGACTGGTATCAGGTGCGCGATACCCTTTATGGAACCACGCAGTTCTATAATCCGCAGACGCTTAGCAACACGCTGTATCTCAATCACTGGGGTATCTATGGCGTGTCGCCGTTCACGCCGTGCGCATTGTTCACCACCGACGCGGGTACTTCCATTAAGGTTGTTACGCAGACCGTCACCGATTTTACGCTGACCGCAGACAATGCGCAAAAAGTCGTGCCGGGTGCCGTGATACAGCTCACGCCGAAACTCACCGCGACCATCGAACCGACCGGCACCGCCGTTCAGGTCGCACCGAACGCGGCTACGTATATAGTGACGGCGAAACGCGGTGAGAACGCTTATAAGCTCAATATCAATACGTTTGTGGATGATCAGGCGCGGCTGCATATCCAACGCGATGATATTGCGGCGGGCGATGTAATTGCGGTGAAAGGCACCGCCACGTATATTAATCCGAACGGTACGACTGAAACATATACAGCTGACCTAGTGCTTGATATTGAGGAAGCTGCCACGCACCAGGTAACGTCTGGTGGAAAGTAATAAAGCGGCATGTTAGAATCGGGGTATCGGAAAAACCGGTGCCCCGATTTTTGTATATGAAAGGCGTGAATATGGAATTTCCACATTTGCAGAGCGCGACAACGTTTCCTAGTGCCGACGCGCATACGTACGCGCAGTACCGCAACGTTTTCGATTACAATGTTTGGACGCCAAACACGGTAATCAAGCTGTGTCGCGTGAATTGGTACGATGATTACCACGACGTTGTGAAATTCACCGATGACATTGCAAGAGACACATGGTTTTACGAACTGGACGGCGAAAACGTCAAACTGACAACGAACATGTATATCGCACGCGCCGACGCGGACGGCATAAAATTGCCCGTGCCTTACATGACGGCGCAACAGTATAATTACATTGTCGTTGACTTTTCACATGACATTATCAATACGCCGTATCAAAAAACCGACGTACAGACACGTTATCATTTTTTCATTACTTCCGTACGCGCGGAAGCGCCGAACACGACAACATGCACGCTTATGCGCGACGTATGGACGGACTATATCAACAGCACCACAATCAACGGTCTACTGTTGTCACGCGGGCACGCGCCGTTAATGGAAACGACACCGGCGCAACTCTTGGAAAACCCGCGTGCGAATTGTCGTGATTTCACGCTGCCCGATGTTGACTATGGCAATGCCGCATCGAATATTAGGAAAAGTGCGCCGTTTAATCTGCAAAACGGTGCAAAATACATCTGTGTTGCCGCGACGTTTTCACCCGGACAATTGCAAGCCATGAGTAACATGCGCGGTTCGAGCATCACGGACAGCGACCCGACATACAGCAATAACGACGGCACGGTAACGGGTTTCTCATGGGGTGCCGGTGACATTTACACGTCAAACGTTATCGGCGCGGGCACATCATACAATTCAATCGATAATCTTACTGCAAGCAACGTAAGCATGTATGCGCTCGAATCGTCCAAAATCTCGGGCGAATATTTCGATACGCTTTTCGCATATTATCCACATATCATGTCGCAGATTACAGCGGTTTTCGTCGCTACCGCAAACATGCTGCATCTTGGTAATGCTGTTAACGTGAATGGCGTTGAATGGCATACGGTCAGCGGAACGCGAACGAAACTATCCGATATTGATTTGACTATCGACGATTTCGGATACGCCGACGAATACGCGCAAATAACACGCTTATATCTTGCACCTTACGCGCACTTGGAAATATCCGACAATATCGGCAATAAAGCCCGTGTGGAAATCGCTGATTGCGGACAACTTTCGGTACAGACCGTCACATCCCTCAGTTATCCGATATTGCGGCAAATAGCCTGGCTTGACGGAATCGGAAGCGACGGCGACGCGTCCGTTACCATTGACGCTATCGACGGGAGTAGCATTACCGGCGACGTGCCGAACGCGGACGTGCTCAAAACGCTCATCTCGCACGACATACCGACATACGCGCTGCAACGTCGCGCAATTGATGCGCACCGCGCCGACGCATACAATCAAGAAGTCGCGCAAGCTCGCGAAAACGCCGTTATATCGTACGAAAACGGCGCACGTTCGGCAAACACGGCACAAAATAACACGTATCGCAGCAGCGCCGCGGCGGTATCGAACACGGCGCGTGCCAATCAGCGTGACACCGCGGTGAAAGACGAGTCCAATAGTGTGCGTACTGATAATCTGACATATTCAACCGCGCGGCAGAACGATGATTTAAACACCGCCACAATCAAGATAAATCTTGATGTCGCTCAGGACAACACATTGCAGAACAAGGCGTTTATAGAGGGATCTCAAACACAAGCGTTGTCAAGCGTCGCAAGCGCGATAGGCACAATGGCCGGGGCGGCGCTAGTAATCGGCACCGGTGGCGCGGCGTCACCGTTGGTAGCCGGTTCCATGGCTATCGGCAGCGCTGCACTGCAAGGTTACAATACCGGTGTCGCCATAACCAATAACGAAGAACTCAACCGCACAGCCAACGATGTCGCCAATACGAAAGCGAAAAATGCAAACAGAGCTAACAGCGAGCAAACACAGCATTCGATAACGCAAGCAACCAACGTGACAACGCGCGCGAACACGCAGGCTAACCGTAACAACGAATACGCTACAAGCGCTGCAACCGACATGACCGCCACAAGCGCGAACACGGCGAACGCGAATGCGTCGGCGTCACGCAATCAGAGCGTGGATAATGCGAAACGTGTAATGGTAAACACGCGGTCTAATGTCAGCATGGCGTGGCGCGATTTGCTCAATCATCCCGCGCGACCCGTTGGCGCGTATGGCGGCGACAACTTCAAACAGGCTACGGGGCTTGACACCATGACCGTTAAAATCGTCACCGAAGACAATGGCGCGATAGCGGCGGCGGGCGATTACATGCTGCGTTATGGTATCGCAAGCAACAAACTTTACAGCCGTCCGTCGTTGACGCCTTGCAAGCATTTCGCGTATTGGCAGAGCACGGACATATGGCTTATCTGCCCATTTGCGCAAAACGAACAATTGCAGACAATCAGGGATATTTTCAGTTCCGGTGTTACAATATGGAACAGACCCGAGGAAGTCGGCGGCGACTTCGTACACGACAATCTATAAGGTGGGAAAGTATGGGACGTAAACGCACGCACAAAAGGCCGTTGACCCGTGCGGAAATGGGCGAACGCGGCGCACCGATGTGGCAGCAATCACAAGCGCTCAATTCACAAGCGTATTCGATGGCGTATTCGCAAATGTTGAATATCGCATTATCTCGTTTCAAGTGGCTGAATCTGCCGAAAACTTGTGACGCATGGTTTCTCGAATACAATCTGTTATATTTCGGTTACGCCACAATCGCGTTCCCGCATAGCAAGCCGGGTGTATTTTTCAGTACGCAAGCGGTGACTACATCGAATTTCAACGTGTATTACAAACCGAAAAAATGGAATAGTTACGGTATCAACGGATGGCGTTTTCCGGTTAACAATTCCAACGGTGTGTTCATCTACGCGAACCGTGCGCGTACGCCACTCATTCCGACGATTGAGTTTTTCGCGCATGAAATAGAAGATTTGTACATGACGCGGCGGCAGAATCGTTTCAATCAGAAAACACCGTTCATCCTTGAGGTTCCAGCCGGACAGCAGACGGCGGGTATCAACGTTATCAAGCAAATCTCAGGCGGCGAAATGGCAATCATGACGACACCGGGTTTCACCGATTCCATGAAAGCAACCGTGCTGAAAACCAACGTCGAATACGTCGGCATGGAATTACAGAACGACATACAAAACACCTGGAACGCGTTTTATCAATCGTTGGGCATTAAAAATCTCCCGTTGAAAATGGAACGACAAACCGCCGACGAAATCAACGACTATGGCGAACCGACCGACCTACGCGCACTCAGTGAACTTGAGGAACGGCGCGCCGCGTGCGACATACTCAACACAAGATTCAGAAAATACCTCAAGAAACCGATACAAGTTGTATGGAACGAAGACAATGTTTCCCGCAATTATAGTTACTTGACGGACGTTGAAAGAATGAACGACGATGACCATGCAGAATGACATAGACTATTATCAGCCGTACGAATCGCGCGACGATTTCCACGGCGTGATGACGTACACGTTTGGCGAACTGCTCGATATACCGGGCGGCGTTGACTGGGATAACACCGCGTGGTCATGGCGGAACGTCGCCTATGATGACACGCAATACGTGCGATGCTGCAAGAAAATCGAAAACCGTTTCTACGATCGCGAACTAGGCGTATTGCCCGCAAGCCGCTGGAAACGGCATTTCCTACGATTGATAGCCGAAATAATGCCGACCCTGAAACCATTATACGCAGCGGTTGACGGCAATTCCGGTATCATGCTATCCGATATGGACACATGGCATAAAATGCGCACCGTGTTTTCCGATTTTCCCGCAACGCAATTGGCCGAAAACCAAGACTACGCAAGCAACGCGACCGACAACCAATACGAAACAATCGCCAACGGTGACTTCATGACCAAAGTCAATCGCATAAGAAACGACGAATACGTCGATATTGACGTATTGCTACTTGAACATCTTGAAACATGTTTCAGCCCATTATGGACAGTAAACATAAACAACTATTGAAAGGATAATACACATGTTTCCACTGCTGCCGTTTTTCTCGGTATGGCCGTACACACCCGCCATACCCGCATTCTATTGGAACGCTAAAAGTCAAGAAGAAATAATAAAACACATCGCATGTGAAATCGACCACATAACGGCATATCTTGACGAAATCGTAACCGACATAAACAAAACATTAGCCGACTATGATACAAGAATAAAAAACATTGAAGCGCACATAAACGACTACGGTACGGCCATAGCGCAACTGCAAGAACAAATCGAACACATAGGAGACACACAACTAATATGGAACGTCACTAAAGGCGAATACACTGACAGTAAAACCGCGCTCCGCGATTTGTACCGCGAACTAGCGGTGTACGGCGCGCGAGTCACGCAAATAGCCGATATTAACACCGGCAAACTAGCGAAACACCGAACGGCCGAAACGCCCGCAATCGGCAACCTTACCATATTCAATGACGCCACGCCACGCGTCACTAATCCAACCACCGGTGAACAATACCCACCGTTAGCATGAAAGGAAGTATCATGGTTAACACCACTAATTATGAACTGGAAAAGTATGAAGCGGGAAATGCCGCAAATCTACTTGACCAATACAACGCGTCAATGGATAAAATCGACGCTGCAATAAAAAGCGTCAGCGATAAAGCAGACCTAGCATTAAACAACAACGTACTACCGGACGGCCTGGCCGCGTTCATAAACGCGTTAGGCCTGACCGAAACTAACGCACAAACACTTGGTACCACTCTCAACCACATATTAAACCGTACCGGCACGGAAATATTCACCGTCACCGACCTAAGCAAACTCAAAAAAACCGCGGAAGGTTATCCAATTCCACCGACCGAATAAAGGCGTACAACCATGTCATCACAAACACCGTTCTACCATCTACCACTATACGAAACCGGCGACCTAGCCGACCTACGCGACGGATACAACGCGGCAATGCGCACGCTCGACCGCGTAATACATCAACTAAAAGTACAGGAAGAAATAAATCATCCAACAAACCTCAGAAAGGACAACTAACGTGACCGATTACACAACCAACTTCAACCTAGAAAAATATCAAACCGGCGACGCGGCTAACCTTACTGACCAATACAATGCGTCAATGAATATTATCGACGATAACCTTTACAAAATCAACACTAACGCAAACACTGCGGGCGGTAAAGCCACGCAAGCACTAGAAACAGCACAAAACAACAACAAAAATCTGACAGCATTAGGCGTAACCGATACCGAAACCGCAACACAACTCAAAAACAAAATAGACACAACCGCAACAAACCTCGCTACCACAACCAAAACCGCGAACAACGCGGCTAACAACCTAAACGCATTAGGCGCGAACACCGTAGAAAACGCGACCAATCTAAAAAATCGTATAAACGACACCTACACAAAAAACGAAAGCGACAATCGATATGTACAAATACCGGTCACACAAGATACGCTAATCGCAATAGGCGATAGCTATTTCGAGGGTTTCAGAACAACTAACCCAACAACCGATAGCATGATAGTAAAAGCGGCGCAAAAACTGGGCTTGAAATGCAACAATTACGCAGTCGGCGGTGGCGGTTTCATCACCGGCACAACATTCCTACAGCAATTACAACGAGCTAACAGCACAACAACCGATAAAACTAAAATCAAATACGTCGTAATCGGCGGTGGCCGTAACGATGCATACGACAAACTGAAAGAAAGCGACGTTATAACAGCGCTCACCTACGCTAAAACCAATTTCCCATATTCAAAAATCGTTTTCATTCCAATGATGTACGATAACACTTGGCCTACACGCGAAGACGGCCAAAAATACGGTGTAATGTGCGCCGGTGGCCGCAACGCAAACGTATGTACCGTCAAGGACGCGCCATCATGGGGTCTCTACTATCACACCGGAATGACAGACATACACCCAAACACTGAGGGATCGGAAGTATACGCACAATACATAGCAACCGCAATTCAAACTAACGCAACCGCAATGCCGCGCGTAGAACGGCACATAGACGTAACACTTTCGGGCATAACGAACGGTACATTATCAGTATTCATTAACGGTCTAGACATATCCTACGTATTCCGAGGCAACAAAACAGAATGGAATCAAAATATTTTCGCCACCGTAAACAAGTCAAACAAATGGGGTGCATGGATTATGATAATAGGCGTTCTTGACGATGGAACACCACTCAAAATAAAATTCAACGGTATGAATTTCAATATCGAAGACGTGTTAACCGGAACAGGAAAAGCCGGAATCGTCAATTTCGCATACAATATGAATATATTCGAGCACAACTAACAAATAACAAACAACCCCGATAGGTTTTTCCTATCGGGGTTTTATATGTCAATCGCCGTTATCGACCGATTCGAACGCTTCTATAAAATCAT
>OGPH01001617.1_pt1 | contig 16012 bp, 6 predicted proteins | sample 1552891 | NCBI WGS metagenome assembly OGPH01 (sample SAMEA2580272, study PRJEB22360) | human gut metagenome | biome: human gut; feature: human-associated habitat; material: faeces | place: Denmark | collected 2008/2010 | reverse complement strand
CGGCCGGGCGTGGGGGGGTACGGGCGGGGGGTCATGGGCCGCAGGGTCAGCACCGCCAGCGCCGCGCAGGCACGACTGGCCGCCGGGATCACCAGCAGGGGCAGCAACGGCAGCTCCTCCCGCGCCATGGCGAAGCTCCACTGGCTCAGCGCCAGCAGCACCATGGAGATCACGGCGAAGGCGCCGCAGTGGGAGTCCTTCAATATCTCCTGCCGTCGGGGCAGGTCGCGGCGGCTCAGCACCGCGTCGCACACGTCCATGAAGCCGTCCAGATGGAGAAAGCCCGTGGCCAGCCACGGGGCAGCGGCGATCAGCAAGCCTGCCGCGCTCTGGGGCAAAAACCGCCCCACATACGCCGCCAGCAGCCACACACCGCCCACCACCAGCCCCACAAGGGGCAGGCAGCAGATCATTTTGCTGCGGGCCTTCTCGTTCCATAGCTTCAGCGGACAGGGGATGGCCAAAAACATGCCCCACGCCATGAAAAAGCCGTAGATCCAATCCTTCACAGGGGCCACGCTCCCTTCCACACACGGGGCAGGCCCGCCGCCATGTCGCACACCACGTCAAATTCCGCCGCCAGAGCGCGGCACACCTGGGCAAGGCCACGGACGTAGACCTCCGTCCAGTCTTGATAGTCCTCGCCGCCCCGCCACAGGTCGTCGCAGACGCAGACGAAGTGGGCGCTGTGACGGCTGACGGCCAGCAGCTCCGCCGTCACGGTCTCCGCGGCGTTGGCGTCAAATTCCGGGCCGAACATGGTCTCGGACAAGGCTGCCGTCACGCTGTCCAGCAGCACCGCGCCGCGTTTGTCGATGTCCGGCAGAGCGGCGGTCAGGCCGGTGCTGCGCTCGATAGTCCGGAAGCCCCAGCCCTCCCGGTCGGCAATGTGCCGCAGGACACGCTGGTGATCCTCGCTGTCACGGGGCGTCATGGTGGCCCAGTAGTAGAGGGGAGCGCCCGCCGCCAGACGGCGGCACAGACGCTGGGCGGCGGTGCTTTTGCCGCTCTTGCTGCCGCCGATCAGTAAAATTCTCATGATTTTTCCACCGTAAAGCTGTCGCCGGAGCGGATGGGCTCCAGATAGTCGTCCTGAATGGCGGCCTCGGCGAAGGTGGCCATGTTCTTCATTACGCCGCAGGCACCCTCCAGCACCCGGAACAGCAGGGGACATCCGCTGCCCTCCCCCAGACGCATGTCCAGCGCAAGGCAGGGCGTCAGGCCCAGCGCCTGGGCCGCCCTGGCGTAGCCCAGCTCGTAGGACTGGTGGGACAGGAACAGGTAATCCGCCGCGGCGGGGCACAGATGCACGGCGCACAGAGCGGCGACGACGGAGATGTAGCCGTCCACGGCGGCGGCGATCCCCTCGTGGGCGCAGCCCAGAAACGCGCCGGTCATGGCGGCGATGTCCAGTCCGCCCACCTTGTGGAGCACGTCCAGCACGTCGTTTTTGTCGGGACGGTGCAGCGCCAAAGCGCGGCGCAGCACCTGCTTCTTCCGGTCAAAGCCCTCGTCGGTGAGGCCGCCGCCCCGGCCGGTGACAGTCTCCACCGCCGCGTCCAGCAGCACCGAGAGCACGGCGGCGCTGGTGGTGGTGTTGCCGATGCCCATTTCGCCGATGCCCAGCACCGAAATACCGTCGGCTTTCGCCTGCGCGGCGGCCTCCATGCCCACCGCCAGCGCCTGAAGCGCTTCGGCACGGGTCATGGCGGGCTCCGCCGCCATGTTGGCGGTGCCATAGCGCACCTTGCGGTTCACCACGGCGGGGCAGGGCACGTCCACGGCGATGCCCACATCGTACACCGTCACGTCATCGCCGAAGGTCTGGGCCAGCGCCGACATGCCGGTTTTGCGGCGGGTCATGTTCACCGCCTGCTGCACCGTGACGGACTGGGGCGCGCAGGACACGCCCTCCGCCACCACGCCGTTGTCGGCGGCGAACACCGCCACACGGCACTTTTTCACCTCCGGGCAGACCTGGCCGGTGACGCCCGCCATGCGGACAGCCATGTCCTCCAGCTTGCCCAGACTTCCCGGCGGCTTGGCCAACTCCGCCTGACGGCGGCGAGCGGCGGTCATGGCGGCTTCATCCGCCGGGCGGATGGCCGCGATATAGGCTTGCAGTTCCTGTTCTGTCATCGTGTGATCTCCCCCAGATAGCCCTGCGCCGCCAGCCAGTCAAGAGACGGGGCGCAGTTCATGTTTTCGATGGTAAAGGTGGCGGCGGGGCACTGGGTCAGCAGCGCGTCCAGCGCCTGCTCCATGGGGATATTGCCCTCGCCCAGCGGGTTGTGCAGATCCCATTCGCCGAAGTTGTTGTGGATATGGACGTGCCGCAGCCATGGGGACAGAGGGGCAATCCAGTCCAGGGGCGGCGTCTTGCTGACGGTGGTGTTGGCGTGGCCCACGTCAAGGCACACCCCCAGCCGGGGATCGTTTACGCCCTCCATGATGGCCGCCAGCATATCCGGGCCGTCGTCCATGACGTTTTCCAGCGCGATGGTCATGTCTTGGGGCACCTCCGGCAGAAAGTCCCGCCAGAAGTTCACCGACTGCTCCACGAACCACTCCGGGAAGTAGACGAAGGGGACATACCCGTCGTGGATAACGATGCGGCGGATCCCCAGCCGCCGGGCCATGGCGATGGTCTGGCGGTAGCGCTTCACCGCGATGTCCCGCACCAGCGGGTCGATGGCGCAGGGATGCAGCTCGGCAAAGGGCGCGTGGAGCCACAGGCGGGCAATATCCGCCGTTTCCGCTTCCGCAGCGGACACGGCGGCGCTGTCCTCCAGCGCTGCCGCCATGCAGAAGGCCGTGACCTCGAAGCCCAGAGCATAGCGGCGGGAGAGCTGGGCAGCGGCGCTGTCGATGCCGGACAGATGGAGTTTTTCGCGCAGATGGGCGCGGTTCATGGGCAACACCTCTTTTCTGACAGTATAGCATGGTCGGGGGAAAAAGGAAAGCGGTACGTTTTGGCGTACCGCTTTCCTGTGGTTATTCCCCGCCGGCGGCGTAGCCGCCGCCTACGTCCTCGCCCAGATCGCAGGTATAGACCCAGCAGATCACATCGCCGTCCTGCAAGGTGTAGCCGGAGCAGCCGTAGTTGGGGAATTCCCCGTTGACGCTGTACATCCAGCCGGACAGCTTGCCGCAGTCGAACTCGTAGAGATTGGCGATGCCCTCGATATAGGCGGTTTTATACAGGGGCGACCAGCTGGACTCCATGGAGATGCCGTTGTCCCGGCAGACCCGCTGGAGCAGGTCGAAGGCCGTCTCCCCCTCGGTGAAGGAGAGCTCCGTCTCCGGCAGGATCACGCCGTCATCGGGCACAAAGTCCGCCTTGGCGGCGTTGAGCTGGTCAAGATTGTCCAGAATGGTGGCGCAGGAGATGGAAACGGTGCAGCTGCCTGCCGTCTCTGTTTCGGCAGAGGAGCCGCCGCAGGCGATCAGCAGAGCAAGGCACAGCAGCCAGCACAAAAGGGCCGCGCTCCATGGGGTACGGTGTTTCATAGGTCGCCTCCGATGGAAGGGAGCGGCGGAGCCGCTCCCTCCGGTTGGGTTTTCAGGGGAGTTATTTGGGGGGAAATTACGCGTCCTGACGGCGCTTTCTGGCCAGCAGAGCCAGCGCGGCGGCGGACACCACCACGCCGCCCAGCCACAGGGTCAGGTGGCTGTTGTCGGCGGTGTTGCCGGACTTGACGTTCTTGCCGTCGGTCTTGCTGTCGGTCTTGCCGTCGGCGGAATCGCTGGTGGAGCCGTCGTTGGCGTTCTGCTTATCCCGCAGCTGCTGATAGCGCTTTTCGGCGGCCAGCAGGGTGTTGTAGTTGGTGACCTGTGCCTTCAGCTCGTCGTCCAGCGCGTCGTAAGCGGCGCGGGCAGCGGTGATCTTGGCCTTGCTGTCCTTGTCCAGCTTCACCTTGCCGATGGCGTCGATCTTGGCGATCACATCGTCCACGGCGGCCTTGTCGGCGGCTTCCTTCTTCAGCTGGGCCAGCTTGGCCTCGGCGTCGGTCAGGATATCCAGCTTGCTGACCAGCGCCTTCTGGGTGTCGGTCAGGGCGTCGTAAGCCTTGCGGGCAGCGTTGATGGCGGCCTGGCAGTCGTCGGTCAGGGTCACGTCGCCGATGGCGTCGATCAGGTCGTCAACCGCCTTGGCGGCGGCCTTGTCGGCGATCTCCTGTGCGCGAACGGCCAGATCGGCCAGCATCTGGGGATTGAAGGGGTTCTTGTTGGCTTCAATGGCGGCCTTCATCTCGGCAACGGTCTTGGCGGTACCCAGACCGGTAACGCCGTACTTGGAGCTTTCCTTGCTGACGGTGCCGTCCAGATAGAAGCAGTTGTCCACATAGTGCTCCGCCGTCTTGTCCGGGGACAGACCGCCCAGATAGGAGGCAGCGCCGCTGGTGCCGGTAACATCACCGATGCTGTAGCAGTTGGTCAGGGTCGCGCCATTCGTGTTGCTGAAGCCGGAGCCGCAGATACCACCCAGATAGCACTCGTTTTTGGAAGTGGTGGTGATATTGCCGCTGGCGTAGCAGTTGGTGATGATCGAGCCACCCGCGGTATAGCCCGCGATGCCGCCTGCGTGCTTATTGCTGGTGACGTTCACGGCGCTCCAGCACTGGGTAATGGATGCCTTGTCGTACATATAGCCCACGATGCCGCCCGCCTGCGCAATTCTAGTATTGTTGGTGCAGGTCACGCTGCCGGTGATGCCCAGCCCCGTGACGGAGGCGCCGCCCTGCAGATAACTGATCAGGCCCAGAGTATTGCTGGTGCTGTTGATGTACAGGTTGCGGATAACGTGACCCTGTCCATCGAAGGTACCGTAGAACTTCTTCAGCGGTGTCCAATCATAGCCCGCCAGCTCGATATCGGCGGTGAGCTTGGCGCTGCTTTTACCGTCCGTGGCGGCGAACCATGCCAGCTCCGCAGCGGTGCCGATCAGATACACGCCGTTGCCGTCCTTCTTGGGCTCGGTCTTGGTCTTGCCGTCCCAAGCGTTTTCACCGACCTTGGGCAGAACGGCGGTCTTGACAGTCAGGACGCCGTCCTTCACATTGGCGGCGTCAGCGCTGCCCAGAGAGAAGCTGCCACGGGTGACAACATAGCCATCCTTCACCAGCGTGTAGGTATAGGGGCCATAGCCCAGCGTATAAGTGCCGTCCTCGTTGGCGGTAATCGGGGTCTTGCCATCGCGGCCCAGCAGGGTGACGGTCACGCCGTCCACGGCCTTGCCGTTTTCATCGGTGATGTTCAGCTTGGTCTTATAGGTGACCTTCTGATACACCGTAACCACCGCGTCAGCATAGTGGTTCATGTAATAGTTGACGGTCACAGCATTGAAGTTAGTGCCCACGCCGGTATCGGTCATGCTATACAGGAAAGCGAAGGGGTTGGCAGCAGCATACATGCTGCCGTAGGTGTAGCCGTTGGTAAGGGTGTACTGCGCGGTGGCCGCGCCATCGGCGAAGGTCACATCCTCTGGGATGGTGACGGTGACGGTGGCGTTGTCCATCTTCTGGTACTGGCCCAGCGTACCCTCGTACTTGGTCTCACCGGCGAAATAGGTGGGCTTGAAGATAGTGGGATTGAAGATGCCGGAGATCTTGTTGACGGCGCGGTACATGCCGTCAAAGCTCAGCTTTACCTGATCGCCGGGCATGATATTCTCGCCGGGGTTGGAGACATTCTCAGCGGTGATGGTGACCTTGGCCACGCGCACCAGACGGTAGCTGACGCCGGTGGAGTCGGTCATCTTGAGGATAACGGTGCCGCCCTTGCCGTTGCCGATGGTGTTGAAGCCAGCCAGAGGAACGGCGTAATTGCCGTCAGCGTCGGCGGAAACGGACTGGAAGCCGGAAACGGTGGTCTTCATGCTGTTGTCGGTGGCAGCCAGCGCGTATTCCACCTTCACGCTGCCGGTGGCGTTGACAGTGAAGTCCAACGCAGGGTTCGTCTCACTGGTTTCATAGAACCATGTGTCGTAGTTATAGTCCCAATCCTCGGAGCGGGTAGTGGTGACGCCGGAAGCCATGTTGTACTTCACCTTCGCGTCGGCGGTGCCGTGGGTCACGCCGGTACCGCCCACCACGATGACGCCCACACGCTCAGGGCTGGTGGCGGGGAACAGGCCGCCGTGGCTGCCGTGATTGCTGGGGTTCACGTCCACGCTGTCATAGTAGACGGCGATGATGGAATCCTGCGTACCGGGGGTAACGTCCGCCCAGTTGGCGGTGGTGTTACCGCCGTTAACGGGGCTGATCGCAGCATCGCCGATCAGGGTGTTCCAGTGGAAGTCAGGCTCCACCATGATGTTGGCGGCGTCGGAGTTGATGAGCTGCCAGTGACGGTAGGCACGGATACGGGTAGTGCCGGTAATGGCTTCGTAGCCGCTGGGGTCCAGATTGACCTGCAAATCGGCCTCGTCACGGTTGATGACCTGAGTGCCCAGATTGCTGAAATCGTGAGAAACGCGATCCGTGGCGGCGTTCTCGGCAAAGGAGAAGGTCAGCTTGCCGCTCTCGCTCTGGCTGGCCAGCCAGCCCGCCTGGGTCACATGGGTCGCATCGCTGAGACGCCAGGTGTAGTTGCCGTTGCCCTTGGAGATGAAATACTGGGCGGTCTTGGTCTTGCCGTCCTCGCTGGTCGTCCACTCCGTCGTAGGCTCTACCTCAGTGGTGTTGAAGTTGTTCCACTGGAAGTACAGGCCGAAGGTGGCGTCGGCGGGAACGGTGACATCCAGCGTAATGCCGGTGTTGATGGTCAGCACTTTTGCAGTAGCCGCTCTGTAGCTGGCAGTGAAGGTCTGGTTGATGTTCTGGGTGAAAATGTAGCCTTCGATATCGGGATAGGCGTAAGTGTTGTACAGGCAGGCGTTGCCGGCCGCGTACAGCATGGTGGGGTAGTACGTATAGTTATCTTTGATATAGGGGTCGCCCATGGCCGCGTCGCACTTCATGATGGGGCAGGTCACGCGGACATGGTACTCCTCAGCAGTGAAATAGGTGTTGTCGGCCTTTTTGCTGTTGGTATAGAAGGAGTTGCACTGGAGATAGATCTTGTTGCCGCCACCAGCGCCGCCGTCCACGTTCTTGTCGGTGGGCAGGTTCAGCGTCATGCCGCCCAGCGCCTTGCCGTCAGCGGTAAAGGCCCGGTAGGCATAGCGGCCCGCCGCCAGTTTGGCATAGAACATCTGATATTTGGTGCTGTCCAGCTTGCCCATGGCGGGGTCATACTCCTCCTCGCCCTCAGGCAGGGTATCGGTGAAGTTGCTGTACAGGAACACATCCTTGAGCTCGTCGCCCAGCACCTCGTTGCCGTCGGCGTCCTTGGTGACGTTATACAGCTTGATGACGGGATAGCCGCCGGTGTAGTCCTTGCCCACGAAGAAGCTGAACTCCATGGTGGGGTTGTCCTCCACGGTCAGGGTCAGCGTCCATGTATCGGTGGAGAAGTTCTCGCCGTCGAAGGAGGCATAGAAGCGGTAGATATACGTGCCCGCCTCAGTCTCGGTGAGCTGGATCAGGGTGCCGCCGAAGAGAGCCTTCTCGAACTTCTGCCTGGTGCCCCAGCTCTGGCCGTTGTCGGCGGAGCGCTCATAATAGTAGTTCTCGTAGGTGAGGCCCTCGCCGTCAAAGATCTTGCCCGCCTGCAGGTCGCTGAGCAGATAGGCGGTGCCGGTCTGGACGGTGGCGCTGGCGGTGGGGGAAACGCCGTCCTTCAGCTTGGGAACGGCCACAGCGGGGGTCGTGTCCTCGCCCTCGGCGGGCACAGGCTCGGCGTTCGCGTCGCCGTTGGCGGGAGCAGGCGTCTCGCCGCCGCTCTTATCCGCGTTGGCGGGGGTGGTCTGGCCCTCGTCGGGGGTGACGGGGGCGGTGGGTTGGTCATTGCCGTCGGTTGTGACGACAGTGGGGGTAACTTCCTCCGCGAACGCCGCCACGGACAGGTTGCCCATCAGGGACAGCACCATGGTCAGCGCCAGCAGCAGAGAAAGCAGCCGTTTGCTTGTTTTCATGTGTTTTTGGTTCCTTTCTATGATTTTTCTCTATATAAAGCCTTTCGGCAGAAAGCACTCCGAGGAAAGCTCCCGCCGAAATCGTCATCGCCGACTTGACAGCGTCCCGGTGCAGGCAGGAGCTTTTCCGGACGGCCCTGGGCGTATCTGACTGATCCCAAATTGGGTTTCACAGTGACCTGTTCGCGGGGATTTGCACCCCATTCCGCTTCCGGCGCAGTGCGCCGGGCGGGCCGTCCGGTATGCAGTTTTGGATGGCTGTCAGCTCACGCGGAGGCGAGCGGTGGCCGGTGCGAGGCGGGCGGCGTCGCTGCCCGCCTTGGGATCGACAGCCAGCAGGTAGTAGGTACCGGGTTTCTCGTTGACGACATACTGGAAAGCATCGCCGCTCTCGTCTGCCGGGATCTCCGTCAGCTGCGTCCATTGATCGTCGTAGAGGTAGACCGTCATGCCCGCGATAGACTGGAAGCTCTCGCTGCCGCCGTCGGCCACGGATTTGGTTTCGTACTTCAGGGTGTTGAAGGTCAGCGTTTCCCCGGCCTTGACGGTGTATTCGTCCTTGTCAAAGCAGGTGAACGCGCCGCCGTCGCTCCAGAAGTTCCAGTCGGTAAACAGGGCCACGTCGATGGTGTCGCCGTCGCTGAGCAGGATGTAGTCCGCCGTGGCGCCCCAACCCGGCCCCATCAGGGGATATACGTGGTTGCGGTAGTACATGAGGTTTTCATCGTGGCCCCAGAAGTTCCGCATGTACATGCTGGTGGCAGAGCCGCTGATGGTCAGCGCCGGGCCGGTCCAGCTGGCCGTCTGCTTCCCCAGAATGTCATATACCTCTCGGTATCTGTCGTTCTGGCCGTCGACCACCTTTTTCGTGCCGGAGGTTACTTCCTCCGGGGTATAGCCCTTGCAGTACACGCCCAGCAGATACAGATACAGGTGCAGAACGGTAGGCCGCTCCACCACCACATTGTCGATATAGCTGCCGCCGCCTTGGCCGTTTTCGGTGTGGTAACGGTGGAATTCCTCAAGTCCCTGATTCTCCAGATCGAAGTAGGGCACCTCCACCTGCAGGTGGGCCATGGGGGTGCCGTCGACGCCCCTGATGGGTACGCCGTCGTTGGAAACGGTGACGTAGACGGTCACGCTGTCGGCATTCTCCTCGTCATAGTCGTACTGGCCGGGGTCTCCGGCGGCGCTCTTTGTAACGGTAACCGTCAGGTGATAGACTGCCTGCACCGCGCTGTCGGCGCCGCACACGGCGGTGATGGTCAGGAGATAGTCGCCTGTCTTGCTGTTGGTGAAGGACAGGTAATCGCCCTTATCGTCCGCGGCCAGCTTGGTGTGCTTGCCCAGTCCCTCGCCGGACAGCGTGTAGGTAACGCTGTCCGGGCAGGTGTCGAACACATCGCTCATGTACAGGGTATACATCCCGCCCTGCTCCACCTGCGCCGTTTCGGGCGCGGTGCTTTTTACGGTGATGGCGTGGCAGGGAACGGGCCACTGGCCCTCGGTCAGATAGCCGTACAGCGCCGCTGCGTCCGCGATATCCTGCTTGCCGTCGCCGTTGACATCCAGCCGGGCGAGGGTGGCGGGGTCGGTGATGGTGTTCTTATCGCAGCAGTACTCATACAGGTATTGCAGGTCGTACACGTCCACCGCGCCGTCGCCGTTGATATTGCCCCGGTCATAGGTCTTGCCGGTGACGGAGATGGGAATGTCGGTCTTGGCCGCCCGGATCACAGGCTCGCCGTCCGCGCCGCTCTGGTACATGACGGGCACGTAGGTCAGCTCAAAGTAGCCGTCGTCCGCTGCGGTGAGGGTATCGCTGTAGGTGAAATATTCCACCTTGACGCCGCTGATGGTGCGGCTGACCGGCAGAACGCGGCTCTCGCCGTTGGTGTAATAGACGGTCAGCTCCATGCCGGTGGGGTCGAAGGCCTCGCCCTCGTTGTAGCTCATTTTATCCGGCAGCTTCGTCACCTCCACCTTATCGACGGTGCTGGTCAGCGCCATCAGATAGGCGGAGTCGTTCTTGAAGAACACCGTGCCCTTGCTGTCGGCAATGGGAGAGCAGATGGCGTACTGCGCCTGATCGTTGGCGGGGGTGAACAGGGCGTAGGCCGTCTCCACCGTGCGGGTGCTGCCGCCCTCCTGATAGGTCTCGGTGGTGGTTTTGCCGGGAGCCGTTCCCGTATCCTCCAGCAGCCGCAATGTGCCGGGGGTGAAGTTATCGAAGAAGTAGACGCTGGGGTATTCATAGGCGGTGGTCAGCAATCCGGAGGTCTGGGGATAGCCCTTGGTGGGCACACTGTAGAGCACGCTCATGGAATCCAGATCCACCACGGTGATGTTGTGGCCGGTATACGCGCCGAACTGGGACGTGCCGGACACGCCGATATAGGCCCGGCCCTTATACAGCACCGGCGTACAGGTGCTCATGGCCGGTGTACTCGGGTCGCCGCTGCCGTTGCTGAGGGCGCAGGAGCGCGTATCCGTGATCTTCCAGCCGTCCGCCGTCTGCGTCACGGCGGCGGAGTAGAGATACCCTCCCTTGGAGGCGAAGTAGAAGCGTCCGTCCCCGTCTCTGGCGATGGAGCTGCGCACGTCGCCCCGCAGGCCGTCCCAGCGATCCAGTTCTTCACCGGTGGAGGGGTCAAGGCACAGCAGCGCGCCGGTGGAGCTGAAATACTGATCCTCGCCGTCGTCAGCGCCTACCAGAAGGTAGTCATCGCAGACATACGCGCCCGCCCAGTAGAAGCCGCCCAGACGGGTATACGTCCAGCGGGCCAGCTTTTTCTCGCTGCCGCTGGTGGGATCCTCGTCGGTGGCGGACAGGCAGACGAAATTGGCGTTCTCCTTCTCCTGATTCCAGAAGCCGGTATACACATAGCCGTCATGGTAGGTCAGGGGACAGTTGGGCTGGCCGCCCAGCATGTCCTGATAGATCCACAGGGAATCCAGCGTGGCGGCGTCAAAGGCCTGCACCGTGCCGCTGCTGAGGGCCACGAACAGCATGCCGCAGTCGGGGCCGTAGGTGGCGGAGGTGATGGCGAAGCTGGAGGTATCGCACATGGCGCCGGTGGCCACCACCGTACCGGTGACGGATTCCACCTTGTACAGCGTCCTGCCGCTGTAGACGATCAGGAACTCCACGCCGCCCTCCTCGATAAGAATGGGGCAGCCCAGCGCGGAGGTGCTGTAGCCGTCGCCCAGCTTATTGGCCCAGCTGAGCACGGCGGTATCGCTGGAGGTGGGGGTCTTGGCGTTCACCACGCCGTTGGCGTTGTCATTGCCCCGGAAGGAGGGCCAGCTGGAGGTGACGCCTGCGCCGTGGCTGGAGACGGGAGCCGCGGCCAGCGAAATGACGATCTCCTCCGCCTTGCCGGCGGCGATCTCCTGCGTGTCGCCCACATAGCCGGAGCAGGTGGCCACGCAGGTGTAGGTCAGGCCCTCCACCAGCGAGAACGTGCCGTCGTCATTGGGCCAGACGCGGGAACCGCTGCGCATTTCGTACACGGCGGCCAGCGCGCCGTCAATGGTTTGTTTGGTGTCCTTATCCTGAATAGTGACGGTGGTGTCAATAGGCGCGCCCTTTTTCAGCGTCAGGGTATAGGCGCGGGCCTGATGCCCCTCCGCGGTGCAGGCGGTCAGGGTAAAGGTCTCCTGCTTTTTCGTCTCGTCCAGCGGCAGGGTGACGGTAACGGTCTCCGCCGTTTCGCCGGTCTCCGGATCCACCTTCGGCGCGTAGATCTGGTCGCCGTTTACCTGCACACTGTAGCCCGTGACGAAGGGTGTCACCGTCAGCACCGCCTCCTGGGCGGAGCCGAGGACGGTGGTCTGATAGTCATACTGCTTCCAGTAGAAGCCGTCGTAGTCGGCGACCTCGCCCTTGATCACCGGATAGTACGCCGTCTCCATGCCGTCCACCGACAGCGACATGTCCGCCAGTGTCAGCACTCTGGCGAAATCCACCAGATAGTCCTGCTCAAAGGTGACCTTCTTCTCGCTGTCCTCCCGGGAGACGAGGAGGGTGAAGCGGAAGGCTTCCGGCCCCGTCTTTGCCAGACTGGACGCGAATGTGCCGGAGGTTATCCCGCTGGGCACGTTCGTATCCTTGCCATCGGTACGCGGCACGCGGATCTTGCAGCCCTTGTCCTGAACGGCGACAGCCCAGACGTATACGCTGTTGTTCCGGTCGTCCATCTGCGAAGCATAGACGTGGGTGCCGGCACGGAACTGTTCCGCGGGCAGATACACGCTGGAGGTGCCGACGGCGCTGGCCGCCAGCTTCAGGCTGGTCAGGTAGTCGTCCGTCTCCGGCGTGACAGCCGTGATGGTCAGGGACGTGTCGCCCTCCTTGGGAGCGGCGAAAATGCCCTTGGCGTGGTAGTACTCGTTCTTTGTGGCGATGTAGGTATAGCTGCTGTCGCCGGGGGTCAGGGGATAGGTGCCGTCGGCGTCCACGCCGATCTCCGCACCGGCGGCGTTGAAGATGCGCACCGTCACATCATCATCGTGCTTTACCGTCAGGGGGACGGCGGCCTTTCTGGTGACGGTGAGGGTATAGGTGGTGGTTCGTCCGCTCTCCGGCATGGTGACGGCGATGGTGGCTGTGGTGTCGCTGTCTTCCGCCAGCGGAAGGGTATACGTGCCGTCCCCGTCAAGCTGACCGCCGTTCACCGTAACGGTATAGCTGCTGTTCCGGGCAGGCCGCAGCACCACCGATTCCGTAGTGACCACGCAGGCGTATTCCGTGGTGGTGCCGGAGAAGTCCAGCTTCTGGTCAACGCCGCCCGCCATCACGCTGAGACCGTAGAGGGTAGGGGTGCGCTCCAGCGTCAGCTCCCACGCCTGATACATGGTATAGCCGTCCATGTCGGCGCGGGCCTCCAGACGCAGGTCGGCACCCTGTGTACCGGCGGTCAGCACATCCGCCAGCGCCTGATGGGTGGATTCCCAGCTGCGGCTCTTGTCGACCTTCTTGCCGTTGACGTCGGTATACATGGCGCAGAGGGTAACCTTGCTGCCGTTCCACTGGTAGGTCTTGCTGTCCAGATCAGCGCCGGGCACACCGTACAGGTACAGCCCGCCGGTGGGGCCCACTGTGTCGGGCACCAGCGCCACCGTTCCGTCCTGTTCCATGGGGTAGCGGTTTTCCGCCGCGTCGCCGCCGTTGACCGACCGCAGCACCGGCTGAGCCATCCACGCCACGCCCTGAGGAACGCGCAGGGTCGTCAGCGTCTCGTCCGCCACGGTCACGCTGCCGTCCTCCGCCACCGTCATGACACCGGACGCGCCGTTCAGGCCGGAGGTCAGGGTGAAGGTATAGCTGCCCGCCGCCAGCGCGGGGTGTTCGTTGGTAAAGGTCTTTTCGTTGCCGTAGGGATCCGCCGCCGTGAAGGTGTAGTCCGTCAGCAGCTGGCCGGTAAGACCCAGAAACCGCACGTTCAACGGCTTGGTCTCCGCGTTTTCGTACTGCGTATAGGCCTCCATCCGCTCCGTCAGCGCCGTGGACAGCGCCGTCAGCTCGTCGGCGGTCTTTTTCACCGTCAGCGCCTTGGCGGCGGCGTCATACTCCTGCCGGGCGAACTTCTGCATCTGGGGCTTTTCCGCCTCCTGCCACGCCAGCATGGCGCGGCCCAGCGCGCACAGCGCCGAGGCGGTCTCCTCGTTCAGCGTGTCATAGGCGGTCAGGAACAGGAACGCGCCCACGCTGTCGGCGCGCTGCTCCAAATCAAAGCTGCCCTTGTCGTCGCTGCGGGAATAGTTGGCCGACACGCCGTCGATGGCGGTGACGAAGCCGTTGACCGTTTCCAGCCCGTCGAAGGTGTGGGGCGTTTCCTCACGGTTCTGCAGCGCCAACAGCGCCTCGCGCACCGTCTGGTTCGGCTGATAGGGAACGCGCTCCGGCGCGATGAGCACCTCCACATTGGTGGCGGCAAACAGCAGGAAGCTGTTAGCGTCCGTCAGCTCCGTATCGGCACTCTCCGCCGCAGGCTGGACTTCCGCCGGGGTGGTTTCCTCCGCGGCGGACGGCTCCTCCGCCGTCTGTTCCGTCAGGGTCTGCTCTGTGGTCTCCGGGGACGGCTGGACGGCCCACGCGGTGGTGGGCAGCAGGCTCAGGGTCATGACCAGCGCCATGAAAAGCGATACGATCCGTTTTTTCATCCGCTTTTCCTCCTTAATACATGCATTGGATCCATTTCTGGTATAGCTTCTGCCAGGGCTTCAGCCTCCGGCGGAAGCTTTGCAGCGTGTCGTCGGCAAAGTACCGCATCTGGGCACGCTGGGTCTCGGTGATGGGGTGCGCGCTGTAGCGGGCTTCGGCATTCAGCCAGGCCAGGGCTCGGAAATCCACCGGCTTTCCCGCCCAGGCCGACACGGCCTCGTCCTGCTGAAGCAGGGAGCCGTTTTCCCGGGGCAGGCCGCCGTGCCACATCAGCTCCATGGCGTAGGCGAACAGGGCCGCGGTGGCGGCGGCGCGGTCAGCGCCGTCAAAGGCGGCGGCGCGGCGTTTGCACGTCCGGTGGCGGCGCAGCACCACAAACAGGATGGCCGCCAGCAGCGCCAGCGCCAGCAGGAGCAGCAGCCACCGGCCCACATGCAGCCGGGACAGGCTGCTGCGGAGGGTGGAGGAAAGCTCCTTCCAGATGGTGATGACCTGAGGCTGATCGGCGGTCTGATCGGGTATTTCCACGGTGCTGTGGCGCACCGTACTGTTCTGATTTCCGCCGCCGTCCTGCGCCTGGGCGCCGGTCAGGTCGGCGTCGTTATCCGGCTGGAACCAGCGCCAGTCGGACTCCGCCATCACGTTCAGGTAGGGGGTGGCCGTTTCAAAGGGGATCCAGCCCACGCCGTCCTCGTAGTACTCCGCCCAGGCGTGGGCATCGTCGGCGGTCAGGGTCAGGGTAGTCTCGCCGGTCTTGCCGGACACCATGTCCGGCCTGATGAGATAGCCCTCCACGTACCGGGCGGGGATGCCGTAGTACCGCAGCATCATCACCGCCGCCGTGGCGTACTGCACGGCGCTGCCCCGGCCCGTTTCCTGCAAAAAGCTGCTGACGGGATCGGCGTCCTCCGGCAGCGCAACGGGGGACTCGTCATACTCCACCATTTCCGCGAGACAGGTGCGGATGCGGCTCTTGGCCTCGTAGGAGGTGATGGAGGAGGGTGCTTTGCCCAGAAACGCCGTCAGCGTTTTCTGGGTGTCCTCCGGAATGGTCAGGTAATTGTCATAGACCAGCTGGCGATAGACAGTCTCCTGCGCCAGATAGTCCTTCAGCTGGGGATCCTCCAGATGCTGGCTCAGCACGTCCAGCAGCTCATAGGCGCGGGCGGTCAGGTTGCCGGAGGTGGTGTAGGCATAGCGCCTTCCCCCTTCCGGCAGGGTGTCCCGCAGCTGATAGGGGTCGCACACGCCGCTGTCCGACAGCTCGTAGGGCAGCAGGGCAAAGCGGCGGCACGCACCGGAGACGGCCACCTGCACGTCGAGCTGCGGCGTGTCCAGCTTCAGCAGCGCCGCCAGTTGGCTCAGTTGGGTCTGGGAGAAGAAATCGGCGCTTTGCAGCCAATATACGTCGTTGGCCTGGTGGGACAGGCCGTCCGCGTCCAGCGCCGTCCAGCCATCGCGGGTATAGCGCTGGCCGATGAAGCCCCGCAGATACAGGGACTCCGGCCGGGACAGGGTAACATCCAGCATGGGAGTATCGGAAAAATCCACACCGGTGGAAAAATCGCCCTCCGGCATAGCCTGATCTTTGCTTTCATAGCGCAGGGCGTGAACCGCCTTGCGGACAGTCTCGTCGGCGGACGCCGTATTCCACGACGCGCCCAGCCCTGTGATGACCGTGACGCCCACGGTCAGCGCCGCCAGCAGTACCGCCAGCGCCGCCGTCCATAAGGACACGGCGGGGGAGCGGCGGCAGCTTCTCCGGCTGCCCAGACACAGCAGCGCCGCGCCCAGACACAGCAGCGCCAGCCACCACGCGCCGTCGGCGC
>OGPH01001611.1_pt1 | contig 16053 bp, 12 predicted proteins | sample 1552891 | NCBI WGS metagenome assembly OGPH01 (sample SAMEA2580272, study PRJEB22360) | human gut metagenome | biome: human gut; feature: human-associated habitat; material: faeces | place: Denmark | collected 2008/2010 | reverse complement strand
CATTGAGTTTGGGCGGAATTATTCTGCTTGTGGTATCCTCCATTGTTTTGCTGCGCTCACCAGAGGCACTTGCAAGACAAAGTTTCCCGGATGGTGACTATAAAATATATTTGGATTCAAAGTTGCCAGAACAAGAAGTTATGGCAGCAGGAAATCCACTGAATGAGGAATTAAAGCAGGAAATTTTGGCTATTGAGGGTGTAATCGATGTGATTGCAAAAAGGCAAAGTCTTTTTGTAAATTATAGCATCAACGGAATTGAGGATGGTGGTATGTGTGACATACTGACTGAACAAAATTATTCTGCGGTTGAAGCTGCATTGATAGAGGGAACCATGCCGCCGGATGCACACAGCATCATAATTGATTCCCATACAAGTGACCGTGATAATATAGGAGTAGGAGAAACGGTTGAACTTACCTCCGGGAAATCAACCATTCCAGTTACTATATCCGGGGTGTTTAACAATGCTCTAGATAATGGACATGGAACACATCACTTTGACGGTGCATTGGAATTTGCACCGGAAGCATTATTCCACGAACTGCACCCGGAAATCACCTCCTTTGATTATTCATGGAGCATTGTAAGTAATCCAAAAAAAGCGGATCATGTGAGGGATGAATTAAAAAATATTATATCCGCTCATGCGGATATTGCATTAGATGATATTAACACTGTAATTGAATATGAAAAAATGATAAATTCTATTGTTTTTGGAAGTATGGAAGCGTTTTCATGGGTGGTATTCCTCTTTGGTGTTATAAACCTTATCAATACGACCCTCTCTAACCAGATGTCCAGAAAACAGGAAAACAGTGTTTTGCGTTCCATTGGCCTGACCCAAAAGCAGCTATGTAAAATGAACATTTGCGAGGGGCTGTGCTATGCGTTCTTTGCAACATTGGCAACTCTGATCGTTGGGCTTCCTGTTTCCATTTTTGCTTGTAGCAAATTTAGTGTAGGGGCTTTTGCCGGAAATGTAGTGCCTTACAAATTCCCAGTTTTGGAAATGGGTCTGTTCATTCTGGTATTGTTTGGAATGGAACTGATCTTGTCTGTATGGACAATCCGCAGGCAGAAAAAACAATCTCTGATTGAACAAATGCGGGCAATGGAATAAGAGAAAAATGCTTTTGCTTAAAAGTGTGGAACATTTCGGCAAAAGCATTTTTTATGGAAAACATTTTTTCCTGAAAGAAAATAGGATATAATCAATCTATGCTTTGGAATGACGAACATCAGAAAAACGATATTTAGGACATTTCTGTAACATTTGAGGTTTAAAATAGGGACAAGTTTAGAAGATGGGAAAGGAAGAATCTGGATTGAGGAAAATTTTAATTGTAGAAGATGACAAAGTATTAAATAAAACGCTGGCTTATAATCTTACTGCAGATGGTTATGAAGTAACCTCTGCATACAGTTTTCAGGATGCAGTAGAACGATTGAAAAAGAGTGAATTTGATATTGCTCTGTTGGATATTAATCTGCCGGATGGGAACGGTCTGCATTTATGTGATGAGATCAGAGGAAGAGGGCAGCATACCTATATTATGTTTATCACAGCAAATGATAAAGAAGGTGATATGCTGAAAGGCTATGAAGCCGGATGCACAGATTATATTACAAAACCATTTTCAGTGATGGTTCTCTGCAAAAAGGTAGCCGCTGTTTTTGCAAATATGGAATTGCGGACACCAAAGCATGACGTATTTGAGGATGAAATTTTGAAAATTGACTTCTCCGAGCAGAGTGCAGTTTTGGAGGGAAAGGTGATAGAGTTTACACCAAAAGAATACCGTACCTTATTTTTATTTGTAAAAAATCCGCACATTATATTAACGAAGCGGCAACTGATTGAGAAATTGTGGGATATTGATGGGGATTTTATAGATGAGCATACGCTTACTACTATCATCAGCCGCATTCGCAAAAAGATTGAAACAGATGAGCGAAAATATATTAAAACTGCTTACGGAATGGGGTATCAATGGATAGGCGGTGAAGCACGATGAAATTACAGAATTTATCAACCAGAACTTTTCTGCGGCTGATCGTGGGAAGTGCTTCTCTGACCTCGATTCTTTTGTTGTTCATCCTTTATGCCTTTACAAAAGATATAAAGGTGATACTTGGCGGTTTCAGTGTGATGATTCTTCTATTTTTCTGGGGTGTAATCTTTTTGCATTATTTTCAAAAGAAACTATCGGTATTTACAGATGGGCTATGTCGGACATTAGATGAAATGATGGATAGTACCGTTCGGCCGCAAATAAATTATGAAGCGGAAACGCTGTTAGCGCGCATCAGCCATCGCCTGGAAAGGCTATATCATGTGATGCAGGAAACCAGGCATAAAGTAGAAGAAGAAAAAGCAGAATTACAGTCCCTGGTATCGGATATTTCGCATCAGACCAAGATACCGATAGCAAATCTAAAAATGCTCAATGACACGATGCTGACCAGAAAGATTTCTGAAGAGACACGTGAGGAATTTTTATATGCTACTGCCAGTCAGTTAGATAAACTGGATTTTTTGATTCAGGGAATGGTGAAAACATCACGATTAGAGACGGGTGTGATTACCCTGGAAAAGAAAGAAACAGTTATTGCGGATACACTTGTCGATGCGATCAATGGGGTTCTTGCTCCTATGGAAAGAAAACATCTTCATTTATCTGTAGACTGTCCTGAAAATTTAACAGTTTCACATGACAGCCGCTGGACTTCGGAGGCTTTGTTTAATCTTTTAGATAATGCAGTAAAATATACACCGGAAGGCGGTAATATTCACGTAACGGTACAGGACTGGGAGATGTATCTGGAAATTGCAGTAACGGATACGGGAAGAGGCATTCCGGAAAGTGTCCAGGCAACTATTTTCAAACGATTTTATCGGGAAGAAGCTGTACATGATGTGGATGGGATTGGAATAGGATTATACCTGGCACGTGAGATTATCACTATGCAGGGTGGCTACATCACAGTTGAATCAGAAGTGGGAAAAGGCTCAACTTTTTCTATATTTCTTCCCCAACGATAACAATATGGCGGTCTGTTTACTCAGGCTGCCTTTTTTTAAAAAATTTTAGAAAAAAAGAATTTTAGGACATTTCTGCAACATTTGGGAGTTAGGATAATGGCGAAAGGAGTGAATGGATATGACTTTACCATTTGAAAATGATACAAATGCAGTTGTCAAAAAACTTGCCAAACAAAATATAAAAGCAAATCACAGAACAGCACTTTCTATTATGTCTGCCATATTAATTGCAGCTACTTTTTTATGTACCTTATGTACTCTTACTCAGAGCTATTGGAATCAGAGAGTGCAACAGGAAATTTTTGACTCAGGGGATTGGGATGCACAGATATTAGAAGTTCAGGCCAATCAGATTGAACTTATCAAAAAGAATGATAACATCAAAAATGTTATGGTAAAAGGAAATAACCAAACATTCCTATTATCGTTTAAGGAAAATGATTCGTACCTTTTAGTCCAAAACTGTGATGAACAATATTGGGAATCCATGCACGAAAAAAATTTAATTATGCGTGGAAGAGTTCCAAAGGCTCCAGGTGAAATTGTCGTTGGAAAAAAATTTTTTGAGGATAATCCTTCCGTTAAAATTGGTGATACCATTGATTTAGAATTAGGTGAACGTAAAAAAGACAATAGAATTGTTGATTTTCTGTCTCCATTTCAAGATGGAGAAGTGTTTGTAAAAACAGATAAAGTACAATATACCATTGTGGGAGAAATTGATAGGACTGTTTCTAGTGCATATAATGGTTATCCTGCATATGGTTGGCTCAATCTGGCAGAAACGCCAAAAGATGCCGGTGTAGTTGTATATATGCAGGCAGAGAATCAAAGAAAAATCTATGAAACAGTTCCTCAGATTGCACAGGATATTGGTTTGGAGCAAGATGAATATGGTGACTATCCATATCGTTATCATACAGCTCTGCTCGGAATGTATGGAATTTATGAACCGGGACACTTCTGGAGCAGCGATTTACCTAAACTTTTTCTTTCACTTTTTATAGTTGTTGTTGCCTCTATGACGGTATTTGCCTATATTATTCGTGGTGCTTTTTCCATTTCTGCTAAACGAAAGATAAAGGAACTTGGAATGTTAAAATCAATAGGTATGACACCAAAGCAGATACGGAAGCTAGTTATATATGAGGCACGTTGGTTATCGTTCTTTCCAATTGTTATTTCTATAGGACTTGGTCATTTGCTTTCTTACGGAGTATTGACCGCATATTCTGCATTGATACAAGAAGTAACAGGAAATCAGATTTCGGTTTCTTTCTCACTATGGATTGCAATCATTTCAATACTGCTTTCATTTTTAACAGTGCTTTTAGCAGCATCTGGACCTGCAAGACAAATGGGGAAAATACGTCCGATAGAAGCTATAAAAGAGAATTGGAATAATGTTTCTTTAGAAAAATCAGCAAAGCATACGTTTTTAAAAAGGTGTTTTGGATTTTTAGGGAAAATCTCAGCTAACTCTCTTATTGCGAATAAGAAATTATTTCGGACTTGTACTGTAACATTATGCTTATGCATGGTACTCATGTTTAGTTTTCTGGCTGTATTCTCTGTTTCAGATGTTAATAATACGAAAGCAGAACATGATAATCCTTTCGATATAAATATTACATTAGAATCTGGTCAGAGGATAGAACCAGCGCTTGTTCAGAAGTTAAAAGATCTTCCTGATGTGAAAGCACAGACAACTTATACAATGGCAATGTGCGCAAGTTGGCTTTCAGAGAAAGAATTATCTAAAGAATTTCTTTCATATGGAGGATTTAATACAAAAGCAGCAGGAGAATATGTTGTTAAACGTGATGGTAAATATAGAATTCCTTGTACATTAATAGGTTTAGAAGAAGATACTTATAATGCCTATCTTAAGAATATGGGAATTTCCGCTCACGAATCCGGATCAGCTGTTATTGTTAATTCAGTTGTAAAGAATCCAGAAGCAAAAGAGCAGGTATCATATCTGGATGTAAAAGAAGGTCAGAAGTTACAACTAACAGAAAAATTTTTAGACTCTGTTCAAGGAAATTATAGTTTTGATCTTCAAATATCTTCTGTCCTTACAGAGATGCCAGACATAGGTTTGAATGTTGCTTTTTATACGTTACCTATTATTGTACCCATGGACGAGTATTATGAGATTATAAACAATTTTGGGAAAGATCGTGCAGTATATAATTATAGAACCTATATGAATCTTCGTACTGAGCAAGGGAGAGATCTTGCAGTACAAAATCAGGCGGATCAACTTTGTGGTCAATATTTGAGCAAGAATGATTTTTTTACTTCCAGTAAAACACAAAGAGCAGTTGATAGAGATAAACTGACAAATGCTACAATGTTAATTGTTTATAGTTTGACAGCACTTTTCGGGATTGTTGGTATTACATCGGCAGTGGCAGCTATATTGAACAGTTTATATCAAAGAAAAAAAGAGTTTGCTATGTTGCGCTCTGTTGGTCTTGATAAAAAAGAACTCTGTCATTTACTTTATACAGAAGGATTTCTTCTTGTGAGTAAACCTTTGTTAATAGGGATCTTAATACTAATTTTAGTCAGTACCATATTAATTTGGATGCAGGATATAACCGTTATAGAATTTCTTAATGTTTTTCCGTTCTGGGGGCTAGTAGTATATATCATACTCACATTTGCCATCATCAGAGGAATCTATATGGTAGCATCCCGGAAAATTCGTCGGGATATTATTGTTGAAGTTTTGAAAGATGAAACCGTTTAGGATTATTTAATTTTCTGAAACATTTGACTTTTACTATTATTCATTGAACAAAGAAAGGAAGTCGTGATTATGACAATTTTACAGACAAAGGATTTAAAAAAATATTATGGCACAGAACCGAACATTACTCGTGCTTTAGATGGTGTAAATTTTTCTGTTGAGCAAGGAGAATTTGTAGCAGTGGTAGGAACTTCGGGTTCCGGAAAATCCACGTTACTTCATATGATGGGAGGATTGGATACTCCAACATCAGGAAGTGTGGTCGTAGCAGGGAAGGAACTGGCTAAGATGAATGATGAGCAACTCACTATTTTTCGCAGGAGGAATATCGGTTTTATCTTCCAAAATTACAATCTGGTTCCGATTTTAAATGTTTATGAAAACATTGTTCTTCCGGTAGAGTTAGATGGAGATACCGTAGATCAGAAATTTATGGACGAAGTGGTTGCTATGCTGGGATTGGAAGATAAGCTAAAAAGTATGCCGAATAATCTTTCCGGTGGTCAGCAGCAGAGAGTGGCGATTGCAAGGGCTTTGGTTGCTAAACCTGCAATTGTGTTGGCCGATGAACCTACAGGCAATCTTGACTCGAAAACCAGTGCAGATGTTTTGGGATTGCTTCAGAGAACCAGCAGGGAGTTCGATCAGACGCTGGTAATGATCACACATAATAATGCTATTGCGCAGCTTGCTGATCGCATTGTGAGGATTGAAGATGGGAAAATAGTAGGATAGGAGTTGAGTTGTATGACACTACCTTTTGAAAACGATACAAGAACCATAATAAAGCGTATTTCGAGCAGGAATATATCGGCAAATCGAAAGAGAAATATCTTTATTGTTTTGACGATTGCACTTGCCAGTGCATTACTATCTGCCATTGTCCTTTATGGATTTGGAGTGCCGCAGGAAACACAAAAACTTAATCAAAAGACAGCGCAGATCGTATATCATGCTATTTCTGAACAGCAGGGGAAGGAATTGTACAATCAAAAAGAAATTGCGTGGGTGGGAGAGTTTTTTAATGCATTTTCTGAACAGGTAAATCATTCAACCGTTAATTTTACTTATGCAAATGCAGATATGCTAAAATCCCAAAGTATGCCCTATTCAGGAAATTTGCCAACTTCGAAAGATGAAATTGTAGTGCAGGAATCCTTTTTGGGCAGCTTGGGATATTCCGATGAATTAGGACAGACAATCAACATTCCGTTTTCGGATGGCACTACCCACGATTTCAAATTAACTGGAATCTTAAATGTGAAAACAGGAGATATTGGACGCTATACCGCCATTATATCAAAAGAACTGGCAGAGCAGCAGTATGGAAAGAATATAGGGATGGACTATTATATCGGCTTAAAGAACGCCCAAAATATGAGTGAAGAAGAAGCTGCCAGTTATGCCAACACTCTGGCACAGCAATTAGAAATTTTCGATGATAATGTGATTGTTCGTTCTACCTATTTTAATTTAAAGGATGAAAATCGTGGAAGTGATATGCTGTTTTATTTCTTGATCGGCTTTATCACTTTTGTTGGCTCTGGCATTGTGATTTATTCGATTTTTTATATTTCAGTAGCAAACAGTATTCGGAATTACGGACAACTTCGCACCATCGGAACAACAAAGCGACAGATTAAAAAGATGGTTTATCGCGAGGGAAAATTGCTGGCTGCCATTGGGATTCCGATAGGTTTGGTGATTGGAAATGTAATGGGCTATCTTCTGGTTCCCGATGGCTGGTACTGGCTGACTACTCTCAGTGTGACAGTTGGAGTTGGGCTTTTTGCATTTATGATTGTGATGCTTTCCATTCGCACACCTGTAAAAAAAGCGGCGGCTGTCTCTCCCATGGAAGCCTTGCGATATTCCGATTATCAGGGAAAGATGAAAGAAAGCTCTGCGCTGCACCGTAATATAACCCCTGCTTCACTTGCGAAAAGGAATCTGTCCAGACAAAAGACAAAATCCATTTTAACAATACTTTCCCTTTCCCTTGGCGGAGTGTTAGTTGTATTGATTTCCACCATGTTGATTTCTTATGATGGTGCTGCAGAGGCGAGAGGAAGGGAGTTTCCTGTTGGTGAATTTAATATTCAGCTTAACGCAAATCAATCTTGGGATACCGCCGATGTTTCTTTGGCTGGATTGCAGCAAAAGGATTTACTAAACGCCGATCTTGTAAATGCAATAGAGTCTATGGATGGCGTTACAGGAACCAAACGCTGGTATTACACAGACGCAGAATATCGTGTCAATGATTACGATGACAACTGGATTTACGGATTTGCCAAAGAAGATGTTTCTGTATTGGAAGAAAACCTGATCGCCGGAACTGTTGATCATCATGAATTGGTATCAAAAAATGGCATCATTTTGATAAAGGATACAGCAGAAAATTTATCGCTGTCCGCACAACTTGGTGATGAGGTCAAAGTTGATTTTTTAACGAAAGACGGACAGACCATAACCAAAAGCTATACGATTATGGGAATTGTCAGCAATTTCAATCACCCGGCATTTAATATGTGTTTTGCTATGCCAGAAGAGCTTATGAATGAAGCGTGCAAAATGGATTGTTCTGGAACGATATCGGTAATATCGGAACCAGATAAAGCTGATACGATTGAAGCTTCCTTAAATCAGCTGATAGATGGAAATAGTGATTTGGTCATGGATACCATAGAAGAAAGTATCACTTATTATAGCAGGAATCAGCAGCTTCCCTTTGGAGCATTATTGATAGTAGCCATCATTGTTGTATGTTTTTCTTTCATCAACCTTGTGAATACGACAATTACGAACTTTTTATCGCGAAGGCAGGAAATAGGAATGTTACAGGCGATTGGTTTAAGTAAAAGGCAACTGATGAAAATGCTGTGTTATGAGGGAATGCTTTATTCCGCTTTTGCTACACTTGTGACCTTGCTTTTGGGAGCCGGACTTGGTTTTCTATGCGTACAGGCAATGAAAACAATGAATCCATATTTCGATTATTCATTCCCTTGGCTGGTTATCTTGCTATATTTGGCAATCCTGTTGATTGTGCAGTTTATCTTGATTTCTTATACAACGGGGAGTCTGAGAAAAAAATCTCTTGTTGAGCAAATCAGAGTGACGGAATAATTATTACATGAGATTGGCAGGCAAATATATTTCAAAAGAACTTTTGTAAATATATCTGCCCGCCATTTTTTTAATCCTTTTATCTTCAATGCTTGTTCTGAATATTGTATAATGTATGGTAGCGGCTGTGATTTCATAGAAAGTTGAGGAATTTTTGAGATTTACCATATATCATATAAAGAACGGAGGTGCATGATTTTGAATCCTAAATTACTGATCGTTGATGATGAACGCGGTATTGTTGATATGATACAGAGTTATTTTCAAACACAATATGATATTCTGACTGCTTATAGCGGACAAGAAGCACTCAAAAAAGTAGCCTGCAAACCAGATCTAATCTTATTGGACATCAATATGCCGGGAATGGATGGTCTGACTGTATGCCAGCAGATACGGGAACACATTGCCTGTCCCATTCTTTTTTTGACTGCTCGTATTGAATCCAGCGATAAGATCATTGGATTTCAGGCTGGGGCGGATGATTATATCGTCAAGCCCTTTGATTTGGATGAATTGGGGGCGCGTATTGCCGCACATCTGCGCCGGGAGCAGCGACGCCAAAATAATTCGGCAGTGCGCTTCTTTGGTGAATTGATACTGGATTATTCTGCCCGAACAGTTACAATCAATAATCAGAACATCCCGCTATCTAAGAGGGAGTTTGAGATTGTAGAACTTTTATCCCTCAATGCAGGACAGGTTTTTGACCGTGAGCGAATTTATGAGCTTGTGTGGGGCTTGGATGGGGACGGAAACAGCGATACAATTATGGAACATATTCGGAAAATACGCGCTAAATTTGCAGCACATACATTGCATAATTACATTGAAACGGTTTGGGGGTGTGGTTATCGGTGGAACGCCTAAAAAATATGGGACTAAAGAAATCTTTCCTGCTATTATCCCTCTCCTGTTTGGCAGTGGCATTTCTCCTGCTTGGGGCAGTTATCTTCCTATGCCGAGGCATTGAAAACCATTATCCTTTAGGCGGTGTAGAAATCTTGTCGGATGGCTCTGTTGTACCTTTGCCATCTCCTACGGTGTCACAACAGCGTATTTTGGCTACCCTAAACATTGTGCAGACGGTTTCCTGTATTCTTTTTCCAGTAGGCGGATTGATTGTTTCAGCCTTTCTTTTTTATTATCTCAAATTGAAACAGCCTATTTCCTGCCTGCAAAATGGCATTATGCGGATTCAGAATAATGATCTGGATTTTTCGCTGCCGATTTTGTCTAACGATGAAATGGGACAACTATGTGCTGCCTTTGAAGAAATGCGGAGTGAACTTCTGAAATCGAATCGGCTGTTGTGGCAACAGGCCGAGGAACGCAAACGGCTCAATGCCGCATTTTCCCATGATCTGCGTAACCCGATTACGGTATTAAAAGGAAGTGTAAAACTTTTGCGGCAAGGTATTCAGGACGAACAGACCATAGACCGGCTGGAAAGTTACACTTTACGGATTGAGCAGTATGTAGAAGCTATGAGCAGTGTTCAAAAGTTGGAACAACTCTCTGTTAAGCCAAAAGAAATCAGACTATCCGTTTTGCAGAGTGAATTGCAGGAAACAGCACGACTGTTGGCACTATCCAAAAAAGTTTCTGTTTTAGTCCCATCAGGCGGAACTGTTTGTATAGATCACGGGCTATTTCTTACCGTAGCGGAAAATCTGATTGGAAATGCGGCGCGATTTGCAGAAAAAGCAATCTCTATTCAAATAACGCTGCAAAATGATTCTATGACCTTGAATGTAGAAGATGACGGTGCTGGTTGTCCGCTGTCTCTCGTACAGAATGGGCCAACCCCCTTTGAAACGACAAGTAGTAATTCCTCACATTTCGGAATGGGGCTTTACAGTAGCAGAATTTTATGTGAAAAACATGGTGGCCGATTGATTTTGGAAAATCGGGCCGGGGGCGGTGCATCCGCAACGGCTATTTTTCATTTTGTGTAATCCTTGAGCGATTTTTGAGATTTATCATTTACACTCTCCTTATACCACAAATAAGGAGAGTGTTTTTTATGAATATTGAGGCAAAGAATTTATCAAAGATTTATGGTGACGGTGAAAACCGAGTGGTGGCTTTGAATCGTGCAAATCTCGAAATTGTATCCAGCGATTTTATTTCCATTATGGGGCCATCGGGAAGCGGAAAAAGTACCATGCTGCATTTGCTTTCCGGCTTGGATAAGCCATCTTCCGGCTCGCTGACCTACAATGGTAAAGATATTTACAGTTACAGCGATAAGGAATTGTCGGCATTCCGCCGTAAACGGATTGGATTTATTTTTCAGCAATTTAATCTGCTTCCAGTTCTGACGGCGAAAGAAAATATTATCATGCCTCTTTTGCTGGATAAACAAAAACCGGATGAAGCATACCTGAAACAGCTTACAGAACTACTTGGCATTCAGGGCCGCTTGGAACATCTGCCCCATGAGTTATCCGGCGGCCAGCAGCAGCGTGTAGCCATCGCCCGCGCTTTGATTGCAAAGCCGGATGTAATTTTTGCTGATGAGCCTACGGGAAATCTGGACAGCAAAAGCGGCGGCGAAGTCATGGAACTGCTTCAAAATGTATGGAAAAAGATGGGGAAAGCTCTTGTTGTCATTACCCATGACAGCCGTATTGCACGAATGGCAGACCGGCAGTTTCAGATTGTAGATGGTGTGCTTACGGAGGTGACAGCGAAATGAAATCTTATCGTACATTAGCATTGAAAGAACTGCTGTCCCAAAAAGTCACTTCTATTCTTATTTTGATTGCCGTTGTGCTGTCTACTATGATGACAACCATTGTAGGACAATCCATTGGCGTACTTAGTGCAATGCGGGAACAGCAGGCCATCGCTATCGGAGGAAACCGATATGCCACTTTTTTGCAGATGAATGCAGATCAGCTTCACGCACTGGAACAGGATGAGCGTCTTTCCTATGTAGGGAAATCTATTTATATGGGAAGTTTACAACTCTCCCCATCTCTTACCCTTGGTTTGATGGAATATTTGGATGATACTGCCGCTATCTATCCATCCAGTACCAGTGTAGAAGAAGGTCGTCTGCCGGAAGCCCCGATGGAAATAGCTCTTTCGGAAGATATTCTAAAATACCTTGGCTTTGAGGGCGGTATTGGAGATAAGATTACACTTTCACTGCAAAAAAATCTTCGCCACAACATTGCGGACAGCTATTCCTATACAGCAGAATTTGTTCTTACAGGGATATTGAAAAATAACTACTTAGGATATACAAGCGGTACTGTTACGGGAGTTGTAGGGAAAGGAACTGCCGAACAACTTTTAACGGAATCTTATATTTATTACAATGTGGATATTCGGACTGCCGATAAAAAGAATTTTCAAGCAGTTGTCGATGACATCAATAAGGAATTGAACATCCATGAGCTTGATACCAGCTACAATATTGTATATTTGAACGCTTTGGGAATTTCCTATACTGCAAATTCCGAGGGCACTAATGATAAGGGATTCTCTTTTATGACAGTCGCAGGGGTATTAGTGGGTACTTTGATTTTGCTGGCTGCTGGTCTTGTGATTTACAACATTCTGAAAATATCTGTATCAAAACGGATAAAGGGATATGGAACACTTCGGGCTATTGGAGGCGAAAAAGGACAGCTTTATCAGATCATTGTAATTGAGGTAATCCTATTATGCTTGATGGGGATTCCTATTGGTATGCTTCTTGGCTTCCTGAGTGCCAGAGGAATTTTAGAGGCAGCTACCGGCTTGGTTTCCCCTGAATTGTTCTTGGTTCAGGATGCTACTGAATTGAAAACTCTAATAGCAGAGAACAGTTCTTTGAATGGAACCTTACTGGTTTTAAGCGGAGCAATCACTTTGGCGTTTGCGTTGTTTGCAGCATTACCAGCAGCCAGATCAGCCGCAAGGGTATCCCCTATTATGGCTATGTCTGGAACAAATCTGAAAATTCGCCGCAGAAAGCGTAAAACGAAGAAAATCCATAATTTTGAAGCATACTATGCCCGTCTGAACTTAAAGAGAAATAAAGGCCGTACTGCAATTACAATTTTGTCCCTTGTAATGAGTATCACGGTTTTTATAGCCCTGCAAGGGTTTTCCTCGCTCCTGAATGCTGCAAGCGCACTGCAAGATAACCATTTAGGAGATTATCAGATCACAAATGAAAGTGTTGGATTTACCACAGATGATCTGAACACTTTGCGGAAAAATGAAGCTGTGCAAAGTGTAGCCGCCATACAATTTTCGCTTTACGAACAAAATGAAAATGGGCTGCTCGATGAAATCAGTCTTGAATTTCAACTGAAACCCGGCGAAACTTTTCAGGTTGTCGGATTGAACGATGAGTATTGGGATTATTTTATGGGGGATCAATTACCAGAAGAACAGCTTGGACAACTGAAATCAGGGAACGCCTGTATAGTAAGGAATCCTATTCCCATGAGCTACGGCGAAGATGTTCTTGAATTTACAAATATAGAGGCCGGAGAAAACATCTGTGTTGCGGGAATGGAGCTGAATGTTTTGAAAACCTTGGATGGCTATGACGGTTATCTTGGTATTGGAAATGGCGGTTTCACAAATGGTGTTCAGGTGATCGTTGATGACGCTATCTATGAACACCTGACGGGAAAAGATACCTATTCAGAGTTTTTGCCTACGCTGAACGAGGGCGCAGACAGGGAAATTTTTGATACATTCATCGAGGCATTTTGTGATAGGACGCCGGGTACAACATTCTTGTCGTATGAAGAAAGCGACCAGCAACTGAAAGAGAGCTTTGCACAGATTCAAATGCTGGCATGGGGGCTGATCCTTTTCGTTGGCCTGATCGGTATTCTTAATATCATCAATACCGTTTACACAAATATTCACATCAGAGTAACAGAAATCGGTATGCAGCGGGCTATTGGAATGAGCGCCGGTAGCCTTTATAAAACTTTTCTTTGGGAAGGTGCATATTACGGGATTATTGCCTCGGTGATTGGAAGCGTGCTGGGATATGTTTGTACGATCTTCATTGAGGCGGCCACGAGCGACACCATCCAACTTGTTGCAATCCCTGTCATGCCCATTCTTGAAGCAACCCTCTTGGCAGTAGGAGCTTGCTTGCTGGCAACAGCAATTCCGTTGCGGAAAATTTCAAAAATGAATATTGTGGATTCGATTGAAACGGTTGAATAAGTATTTTTAAGATATAGAAGAAAAGAAGAAAGTCCTATAAATAAAAAATGGGAAGGAATCAATTAGTTCTTGTGTGCCATTATAGAAATTTATTTGATATGAAATTTCAATAAATGTGATAATTATTATGTTTTAGGACATTTCTGTGACATTTGTGTTTTACAATTAAGCTATAGAAAAGAGGTGTTCTTATAATGAAAAGAAAGTATGAAGTTATTGGTATTGTGATTGATACAGAAAAAGAAACAGAGAAATGTTCATTTTTATCCGCTGTATTGGATTGTAAAATGGAAAACTTTGCAAAAATTACTGATTTTTTTGGGGAGGGAGATAGAAAGGTAAGGGAATATTTTTCTAATCTTCCCACATTAAAAAAAGATCCACTTTCAATTCAGCGATGCTGGAACTTGCTGGTTTGGAAATGAAAGAGAATTGTGGAATAGAAGAATTAACATTGGGAGAGAAAAAATTACTGCTTTTGATAAAACTTGTTGCCGATACTTCAGAGCAATATATACTTCAAAGTTTATTTCAAGATATGGAAGAAAACGAAGTTCAAAGCGCCGCAAGAGTAATAGCACAAATGTCAACTTATGAGAATGTAATTCTGCTCAGTTCATCCTCAGAAGGGTATGAAATCTGTGATAGAGTGATTCAGTGGTCAGGGAATGATGGAAAAGGACACATTACGCGCAGTAAAATCAAAGATATGTGCATCATGCCGCCTTTTGTTATGCGCGATATATTGAAAGTAATAAGGGCAAGTGAAACTGCTGAAGTTGTAATTCCTTTATGGGAAGTGATTTCCGGAGAGTATGAGGAATATGCACATCAGGTCTTAAATTCGAATGCAGGAAAGAAAGGATTTGTTTACCGTTATATTTCTCATAGACCTTTTAGAAGTGGAGATATTTATTGGATTATGGAGCATCAATTGCAGGAGCTGGAAGTTGATGGCAGACCATGTTTTGAAAAAGTGAGCCTCATGACGGATGAGGCAACCATTCATGTAACGTGTAGTGAATATTTCTTCCGGTGTTGTAAAGAACTGGAAACTATTTTTTATCATTATACAGAAAATCATGTGGAGGAATTGTGATATGAGGAACAGAGAGATGGGGGTGTGAAGAAAAACAGAATTATAGTAATTGCGGATGAAGGAGAAGTGATATGGGAAAGCCTGGTTTTGTCGGAACAGCAGACAGAGATTTATCTGGCAAAAAATATTCAGGACGCTCTTTCTCACTTGACAGTATTCTCTTATCATTTGATTTTAATTGCAGTAAAGCAAGAACCGGAAATCATATGCCAACTTGTAGAAACCATCCGAAAAATGGTGATAACACCTGTGATTGTTTTATTACCGGATCATTCTGAAATGCGAAATAAGATCATTCAGGCCGGAGCAGATGTAGTATTGACACAACTGTGTACAGAAGAAATCAGCCTGCAGGCGTATGCATTGATCCGCCGCTATACAGAGTGGAAATCGGAAAGAAAAGAAGAAATTCCTGTTATGGTTGGGAAACTGGAAATCTTTCCACTTCAAAGAACCGTAGAATGGGAGCATAAAAGAATCCCCGTTGTAAAAAGGGAGTTTGATTTCCTATATCTGTTAGCGTCTACACCGGGAAGAGTATATACATACGGTCAGATCTATCAGCTGGTATGGCAGGAGTACCAACATGGAGATATTACAAATATTATTTATTGCATGGTACATCGATTGAAACGGAAATTGAAAAATGTAGATGTAAATGCAGGACATACAATCATCAGTGTAAAAGAGGTTGGATATTGTTTAAAAATATAGAAAGAATCATAGAAGGCAGGTTTCCGAAATGGAGCCTGCTTTTTGTATGGGAAGATTTTTTTGGGGGAGACTGTCCGAAAACTAAGTTAGGCAGTCATCCGTGAACATCAGATTGA
>OGPH01001602.1_pt1 | contig 16117 bp, 9 predicted proteins | sample 1552891 | NCBI WGS metagenome assembly OGPH01 (sample SAMEA2580272, study PRJEB22360) | human gut metagenome | biome: human gut; feature: human-associated habitat; material: faeces | place: Denmark | collected 2008/2010 | reverse complement strand
AATGTCGCTAGACATTATACCGGCCCGGAGCGAAGCGGAGTGGCCATCCACCCCGGAGGGGCTATGTCCGGAGGACATAGTATAATGTCGCTAGACATTATACGGCCCGGAGCGAAGCGGAGTGGCCATCCACCCCGGAGGGGCTGCGTCCTACGAAAGCTGACTTGGGCGGACGGCCCAAAGACAGGCCTCGTACGGTTTAAGCGCAAGGACAGAACGAAAGATGAGGCGCGTTTGGCAAAGGCGCGCGAGATAGAAAAATAAGGAGGTAGCAGTAGATGGGATTTATGGATGCATATCGTTTCTGGAGAGAGGATTCTTATTTTGACCAGAAGACCAAAGAAGAACTGGCTTCCATCGAGGGAAATGAGAAGGAGATCGAGGATCGGTTTTATAAGGAACTGGAATTCGGAACGGGCGGCCTGCGCGGCGTGATCGGAGCCGGAACGAACCGGATGAATATCTATACCGTGAGAAAGGCAACGCAGGGACTTGCTAACTATATCATAAAGCAGGGTGGACAGAAAAAAGGCGTGGCAATCGCATATGATTCCCGCTATATGTCCCCTGAATTTGCGGATGAGGCGGCGCTGTGTCTGGCGGCGAATGGAATCAAGGCGTATGTATTCGATGAACTGCGTCCCACGCCTGAACTTTCCTTTGCTTTGCGCACGCTGGGCTGCATCTCCGGTATCGTGGTGACGGCCAGCCATAATCCGCCGGAATATAACGGATATAAGGTATACTGGGAGGATGGCGCGCAGGTTGCATCTCCCAGAGATAAAGAGATTATCACCGAGGTGAAGGCTGTAACGGATTACCATACGGTAAAGACAATGGACAAGGAAAGCGCCATTGCTGCCGGGCTGTACCAGGTGATCGGTTCTGAGATTGATGACGCTTACATGGTGGAACTGAAAAAGCAGATCATCCATCCTGAAGTGATCCAGGAGATGGCTGATGAGATCCGTATCGTTTATACGCCTTTCCATGGAACGGGCAACAAGCCGGTAAGACGCGTGCTTTCTGAACTCGGTTTCAAGCATGTCTATGTGGTGCCCGAACAGGAACTGCCGGATCCGGCGTTTACCACGCTGGATTATCCGAATCCGGAAGATCCGAAAGCGTTTACCTTGGCTCTGGCGCTGGCAAAAGAAAAAAATGCGGATATCGTGATGGCAACGGATCCGGATGCGGATCGCCTGGGAATCTATGCGCTGGATACGAAGAGCGGAGAGTATGTGCCCTTTACAGGTAATATGTCCGGCATGCTGATCGCGGAGTATATTCTGCGGGAACGCGCTGCCACCGGAACCATGCCTGAGAATCCGGCTATGGTGAAGACCATCGTTACCACCAACATGGCGGATCCGATCGCGGCGGATTATGGAGTGAAACTGATCGAGGTCCTGACGGGATTCAAATACATCGGCGAACAGATCAAGCTGTTTGAACAGACCGGTTCCAACAATTATGTGTTTGGGCTGGAGGAAAGCTACGGATGCCTGGCAGGAACCCATGCCAGGGATAAGGATGCGGTTGTGGCCGTGATGTGCCTGTGTGAAGTGGCTGCATGGTGCAAGAAGCACGGAAAGACCCTCTGGGATCAGATGCTTGCGCTGTATGAGAAATATGGATATTATAAAGAAGATCTGTATACCATTACCTTAAAGGGAATCGATGGTTCCAGGCAGATCGCTGAGATGATGGATAAGCTTCGGAAGAATCCGCCGACCCGCTTTGGAGATCTTGATGTAGTGCGCGTGCGCGACTATGCTACCGGAATCATGAAGGAATTGGCAACAGGAAAAGAGGAACCTACAGGGCTGCCGGAATCCAATGTTCTGTATTTTGACCTGACCAATGATTCCTGGTGCTGTGCAAGACCTTCCGGAACGGAACCGAAGATTAAGTTCTATATGGGCGTGAAGGGTGACAGCCTGGAGGATGCAAAGGCAAAGAACGAGAAGCTGACGGAAGAACTGAAGGCTGTAATCGGACAGTAAAGACGTTGTATGGGAAAACAAGGGGGCATCTGAAGCGGATGCCCTTTTGACTGCCCCGTGGGAGTATGCAGCATGGGACGAGCGGAATGGTTTCTGAATAACCTCAAAAAGACATGCCGGTATCTGAAACGGAACGGCCCAATGGCCGCAGGATGTGCAGCCATTGAACGGATTTTGCAGGAGCGGGAACAGAAAGGCTATGTATATATGCCGCCGGATGAAGAGGAGTTGAAACGGCAGAGAAGCGAAACGGAGGGAATTGCGGATCCTCCGCTGTTTTCCGTGGTGGTTCCCGCCTATGAGCCCCCTGTTGACTTCCTGAACGCGCTGCTGGATAGTATGCAGGCGCAGAGCTGGCCGCATTGGGAACTGATTCTGGCGGATGCGGGAGAGGGCCGGAGGGTGAAGGAAGCCGTTTTGAGCCGCGGCGACAGCCGCATCCGATATATAAAGCTTGCCCATAACGCAGGGATAGCGGGCAATACCAACGAAGCGATCAGCCATGCGGGAGGAAGATATATCGGCCTGCTGGATCACGATGATTTCCTGTCTCCCGATGCGCTCTATGAGATGGCAGCGGCCGTGAGAGCGAGTGAGGAAAAAGGAATTTTCCCGATTTTTTTATACTCCGATGAGGATAAATGCGACGGCGTGGGAAAACGATTCTACGAACCGCACTGGAAGCCGGATTTTGATCCGGATCTGCTGCTTTCCAATAATTATATCTGCCATTTCCTCGTCATGCGGTCGGATAAACTGAAGGAACTGAAGCTGCGTTCCGGATTTGACGGAGCGCAGGATTATGATTTGGTGCTGCGCGCAGGAAGAGAGGCTTTTGACGGCGGGACGGAAAAATATGTTCATGTGCCGAAGATCCTGTATCATTGGCGCTGTCATGGAACGTCTACCTCCCAAAACCCGGAGAGCAAGGGGTATGCGTATGAGGCGGGAAAGCGTGCGCTGGAGGATTTCTGTGCGACGCAGGGCTGGCAGGCACAGGTGGTTCATACGCAGCATTTGGGATTCTATCGGGTTCATTTTACGCAGAACCTGTTGGAAACACGCAGAGATGTGGGGGCGGTGGCAGGGCCTCTGCCGCCTTGCCGCGGAAGGATGTGCAGCGGAATCTATGATCAGACTGGGGAAGGGATATCCATGCGCTATGCGGGACTGCGAAAGGGTTTCGGAGGTTATATGCATCGGGCCAGATTGCCCCAGGATGTGAAGGCTGCGGACATTCGCCGCATGCGGGTGCGGACTGAATGGAAGGCGGAATGGGAAGCGTCGCTGCTCCGTGTGGAAAAGGGAGCGGATCCGGCAGAAGAGAGCATTGCGTTTGGCAGGAAGCTCGAGATGGCGGGGCTGCGCATCCTGTGGCTGCCTGAATGGAAGGAAGAAGCGGATTGAAGACCACAGTGGTGATTCCCAATTATAACGGGAAAAAATATCTGAATAATTGTCTTAAGAGCCTGGAGGCGCAGGGGAGAGAAGGATTCCGTGTGCTGGTGGTGGATAATGGCTCTGCGGACGGCAGCGCGGATGAAGCGCTGAAGCGGTTTGCCTGGATAGAGATGATCCGTTTCCCCAGGAACGAGGGCTTTTGTGCGGCGGTAAACGAGGGGATAAGAAGGAGCAGTACGCCCTATGTGCTGCTGCTCAACAATGATACGGTGATGGAAGCTGGAAGCATCGCGGCTTTGGAGAAGCGGATGGATCAGGATGCGAGGCTGTTTTCTGTCTCCGCGCGCATGGTGGACATGGCGGATCCGTCTGTTATGGATGGGGCTGGAGATCTCTACAGCGCATTGGGCTGGGCCTATGCGGTTGGGAAGGGGCATCCCGCGTCCGGATATGAGAAGCCGCAGCGTATTTTCTCGTCATGTGCCGGAGCTGCGATTTATCGGAAAGCATATCTGGAAAAAACCGGGTTGCTGGACGAGATGCATTTCGCCTATCTGGAGGATGTGGATCTGGGATATCGGGCCAGGATCTGCGGATTTGAAAACGCGTATGAGCCGGGAGCAGTGGTGCGCCATGCGGGGAGCGCTACCAGCGGTTCCAGGTACAACCCGTTTAAAATCACGCAGTCGGCAAAGAACAATGTGTACCTGATTTATAAAAATATGCCGTTTCTGCAGCTGGTTCTGAACCTTCCTCTGCTGGCCGTAGGGTTTGCGGCAAAGGCTGTTTTTTTCCTGAAAAAGGGATATGGTTCCGTTTATCTGAAGGGCCTTGGAGCAGGTATCCGCCTGTGTGTGACGCCTGCGGCGAGGGCGCGGAAGGTGCGGGTCAAATGGCGGAATTTGGGGAACTATATTAGGATACAGGCGGAGTTGTGGGTGAATTGTTTCCGGCGGGTTTAGGGGATTTTTGGAGGCGGAGATCCGCCCTGCCAGCTCGATTCCGCACTTCGTGCTGCATCTCGCTGCGGCTGTCGCCGAATGCAGGAAAAATCAAGAAAATCTCTGCAAGCAAGCTTGCGCCGATTTTCTTGGTTTTTCCTGCGCAGGGCTCGTAGATTTTAAAATTTAGTTGTGCTTTTTGTATTATTATTGTACAATACAGGTTGTATATAGAGAAACGGGTGAAGCCATGATTAAGGACAACCAGCAATATTTTAACCGGTTGCATGTGGTGATTGATGCGCTGGTGATTGCAGGCTCCTATATACTTGCGTGGTATTTATATATTGGGAGCAATGTGAATAGTACAGGTTCCGAGATGGGCGTGTTGGATATTGAAATTTATTTCAGCGCTCTGTATTTTGTTGTGCCGGGATACCTGATTCTCTATTCCTGGTTTAAGCTTTATTCGCCTAAACGGGTGCAGCGCAGTGAAACGGAGATCCTGAATGTCTTTAAAGCGAATCTGGTGGGCATGACGGTTTTCCTGGCTGTTCTGTTCCTTGCGAAGGACTGGCTGCAGCTGCAGCATTTTTCGCGAGGCATGGTGGCGTTGTTCTGCGCGATTAATACGGTAAGCACGCTCGTGGTGCGCGCGCTTATCCGATATTGCCTACATTTCATCCGTAAAAAGGGATATAACCGCAAATATATTCTTCTGGTAGGCTATTCAAGGGCGGCAGAGGAATATATCAACAGAATCAACAGTAATCCGCAATGGGGATATGTGGTAAGAGGAATCCTGGATGATAAGGTGCCCAGAGGTGCAATCTATAAAGGGGTGAAGGTGTTGGGAAGCATCGACAACCTTCTTTATATTCTTCCTGAGAATAAGCTGGATGAGATTGCCATCACGCTTTCTCTGGCGAGTTATGACAGGCTGGAGGAATTGGTGAATCTATGTGAGAAATCGGGCGTGCATACTAAATTCATTCCGGATTATACAAGTCTGATTCCGGGGAAGCCTTATATGGAGGATCTGATGGGGCTTCCGGTCATCAATATACGCTATGTCCCGCTGACCAATACGATGAACGCTTTCGCAAAACGGTGCGTGGATGTGGTCGGTTCTGCCTGCGGGCTTATTCTGATTTCTCCGATCCTGCTGCTGGTGGCGATCCTGATCAAGGCAACCAGCCCTGGGCCGATTATTTTCAAGCAGGAGCGGGTAGGGCTTCATAATAAGCCTTTTATGATGTATAAGTTCCGCACGATGCATGTGCAGAAACCGGGGGAGGAGAAAAAAGGCTGGACAGTAAAGGGAGATCCACGGATCACAAAGGTGGGCGGATTCCTGCGCAGGACAAGCATAGACGAGCTCCCTCAGCTGTTTAATGTGCTGAAAGGCGATATGAGCCTGATCGGGCCCAGGCCGGAGAGGCCGCAGTTTGTGGAGAAATTCAAGGAAGAGATTCCGCGGTACATGATTAAGCATCAGGTGCGCCCTGGAATGACGGGGTGGGCACAGATTAATGGCTATAGAGGCGATACGTCGATCCGCAAGAGGATTGAATACGATATTTACTATATAGAAAACTGGAGCATGGCTTTTGATATAAAAATCCTTTTTCTAACGTTCTTTAAAGGGTTTATCAATGAGAATGCTTATTAGAGGAAGGAAACAGGAGAAGAAGCATGGCATCATCAAGATACGATAACGACAGAGACAGATACGAGAGAGATAGATACGAAAGGGACAGATACGAAAGCGGAAGCAGAAGCCGCAGCGCGGGTACGAGTTCCCGCAGCGGAAGCAGGAGCGGAGGAAGCCGCCGGTCGGGAAGAAGCGCTGAGGGAAGAAGCCGCAGCAGTGCAGAAAGCAGATATGCGGAAGGCAGAAGCGGCGGTTCGTATGGTTCCGGAGGCGGTTCATATGGTTCAGGCGGCGGCCGGCGGCCTGCATCCCGAAAGAAGAAGGCCAAACAGAAGAGGCGTCTCATCCTGTTCTCAGTGGAACTCATCGCGCTGGTAGTTCTGGGCGTTATCCTGTGGGGGGTTATGAAGCAGGGTTCCATGCAGAAGATCAACATAAATGAAGAAGAAATTATCACCAATATGAATGAGGGCGTGGAAGAGAACGAGGCGATGAAGGGATACCGCAACATTGCATTGTTCGGACTGGACGCAAGAGATGATGATCTGAAAAAAGGAAACCGTTCTGACAGTATCATGATCGCTTCCATCAATCAGGATACGGGAGAAGTGAAGCTGGTGAGCGTATACCGCGATACCTATCTCAACCTGAGCAATGATAAATACAATAAATGCAATGCGGCCTATGCGGCCGGCGGGCCTGAACAGGCTATTTTGATGCTGAATATGAATCTGGATTTGAATATTACGGATTATATCAGTATTAATTTCAATGGCCTGATTGAAGCGATTGACTCCTTAGGAGGAGTTGAAATCAATGTGGAAGAGGAAGAGATCCGACATTTGAATAATTATCAGGAAAGTATGTTCAGCACTGAGGATCAGGAGCGGCTGACGACGGATTATGTGAAGGTGACGCAGCCCGGACTGCAGACCCTGAACGGAATGCAGGCGACTGCGTACTGCCGTATCAGGGCCACTGCCGGGGATGACTTCCGACGGGCAGAGCGTCAGAGGACCGTACTGTTGGCTTGTCTGGATAAGGCAAAACAGGCATCCCTTTCGCAGCTGAATGAAACGCTGGATAAAGTGCTTCCTCATGTAGCCACTAATTTGGATACGGCAGAGATACTGGATGTATTGCAGGATGTGGCAAAATATAATGTGACTGCTACCGATGGTTTCCCGTTTGAAGACAGCCGTACTACGGGAAGGCTAGGCAACGGAATCGGAAGCGTTGTCATCCCAACTGATCTAGAAGCGAATGTAATTAAGCTTCATGAATTCCTGTTTGAACAGGAGACGTATGAACCTTCCCAGCAGGTGAAGGACTATAGCGCGAAGATCTCCAGCGATACGGGATATTAATTATAAATAGAAATCCAAAAGAGCAAAGGGGCTAATTATATGCCCCTTTTTTCTTGAAGCATGATCAATGAGGAAATAGGGTATGAAGGTCGATGTGATCATTCCTTCTTATAAGCCGGGGAAAAAATTCCTGGAATTGATGAAAAGACTGGCGGCTCAGAGCCTGCAGCCAGATCGGATCATTATCATGAATACGGAGGAAAAATATTTTGAAGCGCTACTTTTTGGCTCCCAATTACATCAAGAATATCCGAAGGCAGAGGTGCATCATCTGTCTAAGCGGGAATTCGATCATGGAGGGACGCGTAACCTGGGTGTTATGAAGAGTGACGGAGATGTTTTTATCTGTATGACCCAGGATGCGGTGCCGGCGGACAATCATCTAATTGAAGAGTTGGTTAAAGGACTTTTTCAAAGCAAAGATGTGGCGGTGGCCTATGCCAGACAGTTGGCTGGGAAAGAAAGCGATGAAATTGAGAGGTTCACAAGAAGCTTTAATTATCCGGATAAGGCCTGCATTAAAGGAGAGGAGCAGCTTGGCACACTTGGGATAAAAACATATTTTTGCTCCAACGTGTGCGCAGCATACCGGAAAAACGTATTTGAGTCGCTTGACGGGTTTGAAAGGCATACTATTTTTAATGAGGATATGATTTATGCGGCGAAGGCGGTGAAGGCGGGATGGAAAATTGCCTATGTGCCGGAAGCCAGGGTCTATCATTCTCATAATTATACGCCGGCGGAGCAGTTCCACCGGAATTTTGACAACGGCGTATCTCAGGCGCAGCACCCGGAGATCTTTTCGGGTGTGTCCTCGGAAGCGGAAGGGATTTCGATGGTAAAGAAGATGGCTGCCCATCTGTGCCGGATCGGAAAGCCATGGCTTGTCTTCAGGCTGGGGGCGGACTGTGTGGCCAGATATGCGGGATTCTTTCTGGGAAAGCATTATGACAGGCTATCGCCGCGAATGGTGCTGCGCTGCAGTTCCAACCGGGATTACTGGAAACAGCTTGGAAGATAGGGAACATAGGGAACGGGCAGAAGCGGCAGCCAGCGCTGATGCTGCATCGGATGGCGGAAATGTGGGCCGGCGCGCTGCGGCGGCAGAATGGAGGAAAGTATGTGCGGAATAGTAGGATATGTGGGCAGGAGCCAGGCGGCTCCCATTATTCTGGATGGATTGTCCAGACTGGAGTACCGGGGATATGATTCGGCGGGAATGGCGATCTATGATGGTGAAAAAATCAATATCACCAAATCCGTCGGAAGGCTGAAGGTGTTGAGCGAACTGACCCATGACGGACAGACCATGCCCGGACAGCTCGGGATCGGGCATACCAGATGGGCGACGCACGGAGCGCCCAGCAATCTGAACGCGCATCCGCATGTTAATGAAAAAGAGACGATCGCTGTCGTTCATAACGGCATTATTGAGAACTACCAGCAGCTGAAGAAGAAGCTGGAAGGCAGAGGATATCATTTCCTGTCTGAAACGGATACGGAAGTTTTGGCCCATATGCTGGACTATTATTACAAAGGGGATCCGATTGAAGCCATTACGAAGGTGCTGCACCGGGTGGAAGGGTCCTATGCGCTTGGAATTCTGTTTTCAGATTATCCAGAGGAACTGTTTGCAGTGCGCAAGGACAGTCCATTGATTGTAGGGCAGAATCAGGATGGATGTTTCATAGCTTCAGATGTTCCGGCAATCCTGCGCTATACCCGGACGGTTACCTATGTGGAGAATCAGGAGATCGTCCGTCTGTCGGCAGGGGAATTCCATATCTATAACGTGGATGCGGAAGAAATCGAAAAGGAAGCGGTGACCATTGATTGGGATGCAGAAGCCGCAGAGAAAGCGGGCTATGAGCATTTCATGCTGAAGGAAATGTATGAACAGCCCAAAACGGTGGCGGATACCATCAGTCCCAGAATACGCGGCAAGGAGATTGTGATTGAAGAACTGGGAATGAGTGATGAGGACATTCTCAGGCTGAAGAAGATCCATATCGTAGCCTGCGGTTCCGCATATCATGCGGGCGTGACGGGCAAATATGTGTTTGAGGGAATGGCGCGGATCCCGGTGGAAGTGGATCTGGCATCGGAATTCCGTTACAGGAATCCGATTCTGGAAGAAGGAGCCATGGTGATCGTCATCAGCCAGTCCGGAGAGACTGCGGATTCTTTGGCGGCTCTGCGGGAAGCCAAGCACAGAGGATTTAAAGTCCTGGGAATCGTGAACGTGGTGGGCAGTTCCATTGCCAGGGAGGCGGACAATGTGATGTATACCTGGGCGGGGCCGGAGATCGCAGTGGCCACAACCAAGGCGTACAGCGCGCAGCTGGTAGCCCTGTATCTGCTGGCCATGAAATTTGCAAAGGTGAGGCACGCGATCACAGAGGAAGCGTTTGAAGATATGCTTACCGATCTGCGCAGGCTTCCGGATCAGATCGAATTGCTTTTGAACAATAAAAACCGGATCCAGAGGTTTGCAAATCGATATATTGCTGCGAAGGAAGTCTTTTTCATCGGAAGAGGTATCGATTACGCCATTTCCATGGAAGGTTCGCTGAAACTGAAGGAAATTTCCTATATTCATTCTGAGGCATATGCTGCCGGAGAACTGAAGCATGGCACCATATCCCTGATCGAAGAAGGCACGCTGGTTGCGGCGGTCTCCACGCAGCCTGAGCTGTATCAGAAGACCATCAGCAATATGGTGGAAGTGAAGTCCAGAGGAGCGTTTGTGCTGGCAGTGACCGGTGAGGGGAACCGGGACATTGAGAGAGCTGCGGATTATATCATTTACATACCTCAGACCAATAAATTCTTTACGAATTCCCTGGCGATTATTCCGCTTCAGCTGTTCAGCTACTATGTGGCTGTAGGAAAAGGCTGCGATGTGGATAAACCGAGGAATCTGGCGAAATCCGTGACGGTGGAATAATGGTTCGTTCTTTTCAATCGTTATTTTGAAGTGGGAGCAGATAGCCTCTTGCCTGTCTGCTCCCATTTTTTAGTCTGTTACGAATTTAACATATTTTCTATAGATTCATCACAGTTTAAACACAAATTCTGTTTATACTGTCAAGTACAATGAAAGATAAAAGAAAAGAGGGAACGATCTATGTTTGAAGAAAAAGATAATTCAAACAACGATTATCAGGAACAGAAATCTTCACAGGCTGATCAGAATGAGAGCGGCGCTGTTTATACGGAACATAAGCAAGAGCAGACTGCAGGAAGCGGTACGGAGAATGAGAGCGCTGGTTCCGGAAGCAGTTATCAGAGTTCAGGTACAGAAAGCAGTCATCAGAATTCGGGTACAGCGGGCAGCTATCAGAGTACCGGCTCTTCGGAACATTATCATAGTGTCGGTTCTGCAGGCGGCTACTACAGCGGCGGCTATCAGAACGGAGCCTATGGAAATGGTTCTTATCAGAACACCGGCTATCAGAACGGCGGCCAGCAGAATACAGGGTATCAGGGCGGAAGCCGGCAATATGGGAGCCAGCAGAGCGGAAGCTACCAAAGTGGAAGCCAGCAGGGTGGAAGCCACCAGGGTGGCTATCAGAATGGAACATACCAGACAGCCGGAACCGGAAGCCAGAACGCAGGCAACCGTCAGGGCAATTTCAGCGGATACGGCAACTATCAGTCCTATCAGGGCAGCTATCAGTATGGAAGCGGTGACTACGGCACGGCAGCCGCAGGCGGCAAGCACAAGAAGGTGAAAGAGAAGAAGCCCAAAAAACCGATGAAGCCGTTTTGGAAGAAAGCGATAGCGGTTGTGGTGAGCGGTGTATGCTTCGGCGTGATAGCGGGTGTGAGTTTCCTGGCCGTCAGCTCCCTGGGCGTGAATCAGACAGCTCCCGCTTCTGCACAGGCCGCGGCGGAAGGAAGTACTGCGGAGAGCGAACAGGCTTCCACCAGCGATTCCGGCATTAAGTCCACGGTAACAGAGGGAACCACGAGCGCTGTGGTAACAGATGTGACAGAAGTGGTGGAACAGGTTATGCCGTCCATCGTATCGATTACGAACCAGTCGATCACATCCGTGGACAGCTTCTGGGGACAGACATTTGAGCAGGAGCAGGAATCCGCAGGAAGCGGCATTATTATCGGAGAAAATGATACGGAACTTCTGGTGGTGACCAATAACCATGTGGTTGAGGATTCCACCAACCTGTATATCAAGTTTATTGATGATGAAGTGGTGAACGCTTATATTAAGGGAACAAGCCCGTCCATGGACCTGGCGGTGGTTGCGATCAAGCTGGCAGACATTCAACAGGCCACGCGGGATGCGATCAGCATCGCTACAATGGGAGATTCTGATTCGCTGAAGGTAGGCGAACCGGTTATCGCAATCGGCAATGCGCTTGGATATGGACAGTCTGTAACGACAGGCGTGGTAAGCGCGCTGAACCGTACGCTGGAAGTCAGCGAGACAGGTACCAGCAATGCGCTGATACAGACGGATGCGGCCATCAATCCGGGTAACTCCGGCGGCGCCCTGCTGGACATCAAGGGACAGGTGATCGGCATTAATTCCAATAAGATCGGCGGCAATGCGATCGAAGGCATGGGATATGCCATCCCGATTTCTTCCGCGCAGCCCATCATCGAAGAACTGATGAATCAGGAAACCAGAGATCTGGTGGATGAGGCTAACAGAGGATACCTGGGAATTTCCTGCATCAATGTGACCGCTGATATGGCAAATGCATACGGCATGCCGGAAGGCGTCTATGTGGCGCAGGTATATACCGGAACCGGTGCGGATGAGGCCGGCCTTGTGAAAGGCGATATCATCGTTGGCTTTGCAGGCAGAACGGTGACCACACAGGATGATCTGACCAATGCGATGCAGTATTATGCGGTTGGAGATACGGTGGAAATCACCATCATGCACGGAAATCCTACCGATGGCTATGAGGAACAGACAGTGACAGTAACGCTGACTTCTCAGGAAGCTATGAATTCGGTGAACCAGTAAATTGGCAAAGCAGGAAAACTGAATACCAGCAGCGGATGATGTGTACTATAAACCATCCGCGAGCTTCATAAAGAGCAGGCTGTAAGAGAAAGAAGACAGAACTTCCTAATTTCTCTCTTACAGCCTGTTTGATGTGAAGCATTCCCGTGTGGGGAGTTTATAGAAAGTTCACTTGTTCCCTGGCAGGCAATGCTTTATAATAAGAACAACCTGAAAATGCGTGTATGTCTGCACCGTTCCATGTAAATGGCGCAGAAGACGGAAAGGAAAGAGAAATGGGCGATATTGATTATAGAGAGGAAGAAAAAAAGGATGAGCCAATCCAGGCGGAATCCACGAAGGGAGAAGAGATAAAGGAAAACGAAAACGGAAAGGATGCGGAGACGGAGAAGAATGAGGTTTCGGAAAAGAAATCTCAGGACGGAGACGCTTCTGGCAAAGATCCTTCCGATAAGAATGAGAACCGGTATGAGGATGTCTGCTTCATCTGCCGGCGCCCGGAGAGTAAGGCGGGAAAGATGTACCATCTCCCCAATAATATCTGTGTATGCGACGACTGCATGCATCGAACTATGGATGCGGTGAGCCAGTACGATTATCAGGGAATGCTGAACAATCCGGAACTGATGAACATGCTGAATAATATGAATAAAGACGGGAAGTATCCCAATATCAGCTTTGTGAATCTCTCCGATCTGCAGGGAAGCGGCGGAATTCCAAACAAGCAGAAGCTCAAGAAGAAAGCCAAGGAAAAGAAGGAAGAGCCCGTATTTAATATTAAGGATATCCCGGCTCCGCACAAGATCAAGGCGAGCCTGGACGAATATGTGATCGGGCAGGAGAAAGCGAAGAAAATCATTTCTGTGGCGGTGTATAACCATTATAAGCGGGTGGCGACCAACACAATGGACGACATTGAGATTGAGAAGTCCAACATTCTCATGATCGGGCCCACCGGTTCGGGCAAGACCTATCTGGTGAAAACCCTGGCAAAGCTTCTGGATGTGCCGCTGGCCATTGCGGATGCCACATCGCTGACGGAAGCGGGCTATATTGGAGACGATATCGAAAGCGTAGTTTCCAAACTTCTGGCAGCAGCGGATAATGATGTGGAGCGGGCAGAACAGGGGATTATTTTTATTGATGAGATCGATAAGATTGCGAAGAAGAAAAACACCACATCCAGGGATGTGAGCGGTGAGTCGGTGCAGCAGGGCATGCTGAAGCTTTTAGAGGGCTCTGAAGTGGAGGTGCCGGTTGGCGCCAGCAGTAAGAACGCCATGGTGCCTTTGGCTACAGTAAATACGAGGAATATTCTGTTTATCTGCGGCGGCGCCTTTCCGGATTTGGAGAATATCATCAAACAGCGCTTGACTCGGCAGGCAACTATGGGCTTTGGCGGGGAACTGAAGGATAGATATGATAAAGATCCGGACATTCTCTCCAAGGTGACGGTGGAGGATCTGCGGAATTTCGGAATGATACCTGAGTTTTTGGGAAGGCTGCCGATCATGTGTACCCTGCAGGGGCTGACCAGGGATATGCTGGTGCGGATCCTGAAGGAGCCTAAGAACGCGATACTGAAACAGTACCAGAAGCTGCTGGCTCTGGATGAAGTAGATCTCCAGTTTGATGAAGATGCGTTGGAAGCGATTGCGGATAAGGCGATGAAAAAGGATACCGGCGCGAGGGCACTTCGGGCAATTATTGAAGAATTTATGCTGGATATCATGTATGAGATACCCAAGGATGATAACATAGGTCAGGTTACGATCACGAAGAATTATATTGAAGGGACAGGAGGCCCACTGATTCAGATCCGTGGCGCTGGATACGCGCTGCCGGATAAGACAGCGACTTCCTGAACCACATAAAGCGCGCAGCGGAGCAGGTGCGGCGCCACAGAACCAAAGCGGATGGCCGGGAGGTGGCCGCCTGGGTTTTGTGGCGCCGTATCTTTTGGGAAATTCTCTGCATATATTGTTAAAAAAAGCGGGAGCATTCTTATGACCTGCCGGGAGATGATACTTTCAGAAGAATTTCAGGATTTCCTTACTTATTATGTGCTTCCTCCGGGAATTCTGGGAGAAAATATTCGTGAGAATACGTTTTGTTCCGTTAGAGTAAATGACAGGATGCGGTCGGTATATTTGGACAGAAGTTTGTTGCCTCCCCTGTCTTTTTCGGATTATCAATATCGTTATATTACGGAAATTTACGGCCTGATGGATACGTTTTTCCCGGAAGCCGCAGGACGTATATTTGATCCGCAGCCCCTGGTTGCCAGTGGAATTGCTCAGGTGCAGCGAGCTCCTCTTGGGCTTACAGGAAAACGTGTGGTGATTGGATTTGCGGATACAGGGATTGACTATCGAAATCCGGTGTTTCGTAAACCGGATGGCAGTACACGGATTCTGGCCATATGGGATCAGACCATACAGAGCGGCACACCTCCGGAAGGGTTTGTCTATGGAAGCGAATATACACGTCAGCAGATCAATGAAGCGCTGAAGAGAGAAGATCCTTATTCACTAGTTCCTACCAGAGATGAGGACGGGCACGGAACCAGGATGGCATCTGCAGCAGCAGGAAGTGCACTGAACGATGGGGTAGATTATCTTGGAGCAGCGCCGGACGCAGATATTGTGATGGTAAAACTCAAACAGGCGAAGCAGTTTTTGCGAGAATATTATATGCTCCCTGAAGGCGTTCCGGCGTATGGGGCGAATGATATTGTACTCGCTGTAAAGTATCTGAGTTCCTTTGCCATTCCTTTTCGGCGGCCCGCGGTAATCTGTCTGGGGCTGGGAAGGAGTTTTGGGGATCATGTGGAGAACTCGGCTCTTTCATCTTATCTTGCGGAGGTAAGCTTTGATATTAACCGTGTGGTAGTGGTGGCGGGAGGAAACGAGGGAAATTCTGCGCATCATTATGCAGGGAGTATCATGGGAACAGAATCGGAAGAAATAGAACTGCGTGTGGCGGAAGGAACGAAAGGATTTCTCATGGAGATATGGGGCAACTTCTCCAGCTATTTTTCCGTATCGGTTAGATCACCTGGAGGAGAGGAAATTCCCGCTATAAGCAGCAGGCTGAATCAAGGATTGAGTTATACATTTGTCTATCATCAGACACAGCTGCGTATCGATTATCAGCTGAATGATCCGGCTTCCGGGCGGGAAGTGGCAGTGCTGCGCTTTGAAGATCCTGGTCCGGGTATTTGGACGCTGCGGATAAACCAGGAGAGAGCGGGAACTGGGACATTTCATATATGGCTGCCGATCCGACAGTTTGTGGACGGGAGTGTAGAATTCTTGAGGCCGTCTCCTGAAACCACATTAACCTCTCCTTCATATGCGTCCAATGTATTGACTGTGTCCACCTATGATAGTTCCAATAACAGCTTTTACATTAACTCGGGGCAGGGATTCGGACTAAATGGGAAGATCAAGCCGGAACTGGCAGCTCCTGGAGTGGACATATCTGTGGCGGCTGGAATGTTACAGGGCCGCAGCGTGATCGGAAAGGCGACAGGAAGTTCTCTGGCAGCTGCATTGGCCGCAGGCGGCTGTGCCCAGCTTTTTCAGTGGAGTATCGAAAGAGGGGGATATTCTGATCTGAATGGCATTGGAGTGGTAAATTATATGGCCCGGGGAGCCGCACGGGATGCTGCATATATTTACCCCAGCCGCATGTGGGGGTATGGAAGAATGGATATGGAGGGCGTATTTGATTGGCTCGCCGGGCTG
>OGPH01001597.1_pt1 | contig 16187 bp, 18 predicted proteins | sample 1552891 | NCBI WGS metagenome assembly OGPH01 (sample SAMEA2580272, study PRJEB22360) | human gut metagenome | biome: human gut; feature: human-associated habitat; material: faeces | place: Denmark | collected 2008/2010 | reverse complement strand
ACGGCAAAAATGCCTATGTTTACCTCTTTGCGGAGGATGGAGAGGCGGATTTGCCGCCCATTGACCAACCTATGTATCCGTTGGGAGAGGATAGCGAACGAAATACTCATGTCGCTCCGCTCGGAAAAGAAACAGGCAGGGGAGGTGTCATTATCCGAGCCGATAGGCATGGATAAAGATGGAAACGAAATATCCCTTTCCGAGGTGCTGGGCTCTGACGAGGACGAGATACACAACGCCGTGGAGCTTACCGTGGCGGGAGAGTACCTCAGAAGGGCAATGGATACGGTGCTGACGCCCCGGGAGCGCAAGGTGATAGAGCTGCGCTACGGCCTGACGGGCGGCAGGATAGTGACACAGAGGGAGATAGCCAAGCTACTCGGAATATCGCGCAGCTATATTTCAAGAATAGAGAAAAAAGCGCTGCACAAGCTGAATAAAGAGCTGGGCGGCGATAAAGCTTAGGAGAGATAAAAATGTCAGATATACAGAAGTCAAACGCAAAGTTCGGTCCCGCGGGGAACAGCGACAGCTTTTATCAGGAGGGGCATTCCGCTACGGTGGAGATGCCAAAGTGGATTTCAGAGAGGGGGCTCGATTGCTTTGAGTATTCCTTCGGCCGCGGAGTGCGCATGGGAGCTGAGGGCGCCAAGGCCATACGGGCCGAGGCGGAAAGGTACGGCATACAGCTCAGCGTACACATGCCGTACTTCATAAACCTGGCTGCGGAGGACGAGGAAAAAAAGAAAAAGAACCTTGGTTATTTTGTCGATTCCCTTAAAGCGGCAGAAGCTCTCGGCGCAAAGCGGGCCGTGTTTCACCCCGGCTCCGCGTCAGGCGGCAACAGGGGGGAGATACTGGAGAGGGCCTGCGGCTTCTTTAAGGAGATAATAGCCGCGCTGGACGAGATGGAGCTCATGAATGTCACCCTCTGCCCCGAGACTATGGGGAAGATAAACCAGCTGGGCGACCTCGATGAGGTAATAGCCCTCTGCAACGTGGATGAGCGCATATGGCCCACCATAGATTTCGGCCATCTCCACTGCCGTGGTCTTGGGGCGATAAAATCCAAGCAGGACTATGCCGATATACTGGACAGGCTGGAAAACGGCATAGGCACGGAACGGGCGAAGACCATGCATGTGCACTTTTCACGGATAGAGTACACAAAAGGCGGGGAAAAGATGCACCATACCTTCGCGGATACACAGTACGGCCCTGAGTTCATGCCGCTGGCGGAGCTGGTGGCCGAGCGGGATTACAGCCCGGTTTTCATCTGCGAGAGCAAGGGAACCATGGCGGAGGACGCAAAAGCCATGAAAGATATGTATTTTTCCGCTGTAAAAGCCTTGTTGAAGTAGTATAACCTGTGATATAATGCAAAATGGTTACCATCAGTTGACAAGAGCACACAAGCCCTAAAGGCTAGTTTTGGGACGCTCCTGCGTTCTCGTCGCTTGTATTACATCCAGTAGTACTGCGCTCCTCGGCCTTGGATCGCCCTCAAAACAAGCTCTTTAGGGTCTTCTAAAACCTTGTGTGTCCTTGTCAACTGATGGTATAATCTGCACATAATGCAGTGTAGGTAATATACACGATACTTTTTACTTTGGAGGTAATTCCTTATGATCATGGCTGGCGATTTCAGGAAGGGCGTAACCGTAGAAATAGACGGACAGGTCTGGTCCGTCGTCGATTTTCAGCACGTTAAGCCCGGTAAGGGCGCCGCGTTCGTACGTACCCGCCTTAAGAACGTTATGACCGGCGCGGTGCTCGAGCGCACCTTCAGCCCCACCGACAAGTATCCCACCGCTCACATTGAAACAAAGGAGATGCAGTATCTCTACAACGATGGTGACCTGTATTACTTTATGGACACAGAGACTTACGAGCAGCTGCCCCTGAATCACGAGCAGGTAGAGGATGCTATCAACTACATCATCGAAAACGATACCGTTACAGTTCGCTTTTTCAAGGGTAATCCCTTCTCCGTACAGCCTGCCAACTTCGTAACTCTTACCGTTACCGAGTGTGAACCCGGTGTCCGCGGCGATACCGCCACTGGCGCAAACAAGCCTGCCACCGTTGAGACTGGCCTGAAGATAGTCGTTCCTCTCTTCGTAAACGAGGGCGACAAGGTGCGTATCGATACCCGTACCGGCGAATATATGGAGCGCGTATAACGCATTCTAACAGAAAAACAAGGAGGTCAACTATGGGTTATATGAAAGAAAAGGTCGCATATCTCAAAGGTCTTGCCGAGGGTATGAATATCGGCGGGGAAGGCCAGGGCAAGCTCCTGAACGCCATGATATCTACCATGGACGAAATGGCCGATGCTATCGACGAGAACGAAGCCGCCATGGCCGAGATAGACGAATGCCTGGATGACATCTATGACGAGCTGGATAATATCGATGATTATCTTTCCGACGATGAAGATGAAGATGAAGACGGGGATGACGAGGACGACGATTTTGTAGAGCTTCAGTGCCCCGAGTGCGGCGAGACCATCTATTTTGACGAGGACATGCTGGAGAGCGGCGAGGAGTTCCTCTGCCCCAACTGTAACGCCTTGCTGGTACCCACCCTTGAAGAGGACGATGACGGGGAAGAATAAGCACCTTCAATCCCAATAGTACACTGTACAAAGCTGAGGCCCGCGCTTTGCGCGGGCCTTTTGTGAAGGCCAACGGCAACCGTTATTTCCAAGAATATAAAAACAAAGGAAAAGTGTCATGCTTGCATATATAGAGTCCGCAGCCTTAGGGTATATAATAGGCAACATCCAGTTTGCAGTAATATTCAGCTATCTGCTGCATCGTGATGACGTGCGCCATCATGGCAGCGGCAATGCCGGCAGCACAAATATGCTGCGGGTATACGGCAAAAAAGACGGTATAATCACCTTCGCGGGAGATTTTTTGAAGGGTGTCGCGGGAGTGCTGATAGGCAGGCTGCTTGGCGGCGAGAACTGCGCCTATATGGGCGCCATGGGCGTTATACTGGGCCACTGTTACCCGGCGTTCTTCGGATTTCACGGCGGGAAGGGCGTGGCTTCATCCTTGGGCGCGGTGTTCGCCCTCAACCCGCTTTATGGAGGTATAGTCTCGATAGTAGCCGCCATAGTAGCGATAGCCACAAAAATCATATCCGCAGCTTCCCTTTCAGGCACCGCGGCATACCTAATCATAGCGCTTATATGGGGTACTAAGGGAAATAAACTCTTTGCAGCAGCCCTGTTTATCCTGATATGTATACGCCACAGGGAAAACATAGCCCGTATGATCGCGGGCAGCGAGGGGCGAGTGCTGGAAAAATTTAAAAAGGAAAAATAGCCTGAGGGCTTTGGCTTTACGGAAAATGAAATACGGATACGTTGTATTTGACATGGACGGTACCCTCATAGATACCTGCGAAGCGATACAGCAGTCGCTTAGGGATACCATTGTAATGCTTACAGGCAAAACGCCTGCAAAGGCCGAGATGCGCGCCACATTCGGCACGCCGAGCGATGTAGGGCTTAAAATGCTGGGAGTGAGGGACGAGGACATCCGGCGGGGCATATTGCTCTGGAGCGAAAATATCAAAAAGTACGAGGATACGCCGAGGGCGTTTCCCGGTGTGCGGGAGCTTATGGACGGGCTTGAGGCGGGAGGCTGCCGGATAGGCATAGCCACCTCCAAGAACGCGGCGGAGCTTGAGCACAGCCGCGAACAGTTCGGGGATATTGTATCCCGTGCGGACTGCGTAATATGCGCGGACGACACGGCAGAGCACAAGCCTGAACCGGGGCCGCTGCTCAAGTATATGGAGCGTACCGGCGCGAAACCGTCAGAAGTGCTTTACGTGGGCGATACGGTGTATGACATGCGGTGCGCCCGGGGAGCGGGCGTAGATTTCGCCCTTGCGCGCTGGGGCAATCCGGACGGCAGGGTGGATGCGGATTACGACGAGCCGACGCCTCTGGCGCTGCTGGAAAAACTCAGATAAAAAGCAAAGGCAGGAATGGGGAAAAGCCCGCATCCCTGCTTTTTTGTTTTAGCCTATCTCGGATATTGCGGCCTCGCCAAAGCTGTTATCGACAAGCTCGGAAAGCTCTATCCTCGCGGCAAGCTCTCCGGCGCCATCGAGTATATCCTGAAGCCGGGTGAAGGCATCCTCGGTCATTGTGGGAACTCTGGTCCAAGAGTCGGTAGCCCGGTAGCTCTTTGCCACGGCAGACAGCGTGGCGATATCGGTATCCGGGAAGTAAGACTGCATTGCGTAAGCGACCTCCTCGTCGCCTGCCGCCCATACCCACTTCTGCGCCCTGTATATGGCTCTGACGAAAGCCGCCGCGAAGCCGGGCTCATTCTCTATGGTATCCTTGCGCATCATGAATGTGGTATAAGGTACTTCGCCGCTTTCAAGGCCCATATTAGTGACAATGTGGCCCTTGCCCTGTGCAGCGAAGGCAGAAGCGGTGGGCTCGAACAGCGTCACGTAGTCGCCTGTGCCGCTTTCAAATGCGCCGCCCATAAGGTTGAACTGTATGTTGCTTATTACCTCAACGTCACTGCCCGGTTCAAGGCCATGCTGCCTTAAAACATAGAGCAGGGTCATATACGGCATTCCGCCGGGACGACCTGCGATAATGGATTTGCCCTTCAGCTTGGAAAAATCAAAGCTGCCGTCCGCTTCCCTGCCGAGCAGGAAGGAACCGTCCCGCTTGGTGAGCTGGGCGATTATCATAGGGTGATCCGCCTTGCCCTGATTGGTCACGTATATGCCTGTTTCAGGGCCCATGAGAGCTGCATCCGCCTCGCCCGAAAGCAGTGCCGTCATGCTGGCGTCGCTGCCGCCGCCTGTGACGATGTCAACCTCAAGGCCTTCCTCCGCAAAGAATCCCTTTGAGCAGGCCACATAAAGGGGAGCGTAGAATACGGAACGGGTGACTTCGTTGAGCGTTACTTTGCGCAGGCCGCTTTCGTCTTTGCTGCAGGCGGTAAGTGCAAACAGCATAATAAGGCACAGCAGCAAAGCTGTCAGTCTTTTCATGATAAGCATATTCCTCCATATCAGTTTACTGCTATACTATGCCGGAAGTGCAGATTTGGTGCACGGAAAAGGCCGCCCTTATGAGGGTCGGGGGTCATAAGAAAGTAATATCGTATTTTCTCTGGAACGGCGTGGCTTCGGTCACGCCGTTTCCTGTTTCAGCAGTTCTTCCACAGGAATAAAGCCCACAAGGTCATAGGAAATGCGGATGCCCTGATACCGCTTGCCGCTGGACTTGTCCGGAGCTTCAATGTAGATTGCCTTGACAAGCTCCCGCAGCGCATAGGGGGTAAGCTCGTCCAAGTCCTCATATTTGCGTACCCGCTGGATAAACTGCTCCAGATTTTCAATCTGTCGTTCCTGTACTTCGATTTCCTGCTGCAAAGTCTGAATTTCCGCTTTAAGCTGCGCTTGTTCGTCCTCATAGGTCTTGCTCATCATAGAAAACTTTTCATCTGTGATGCGCCCCGCCACATTGTCCTCGTAAATGCGGATAAACAAACGGTCAAGCTCTCCCAGCCGCTTTTCAGCCTGTGCCAGCCGCTTCTTGTGTCCACGGATCGCGGCTTCGCTGGACAGCCGGAGCTTCTGCTCCATGACGGCACGGAAATGATCCTCATACCGGCTGGCATAGGAAATCACAGTTCTCATGTGCATCCAGACCAATTCTTCCAGAACAACAGCACGGATAAAGTGTGCCGAACAGCTTCCCGTATTGCTGCGGTAGTTGGCGCATACAAAGTGATCCTGCCGCTTTTCAAAGTAGTTGGTGGTGCAGTAGCGCATTTTTGCTCCACAATCAGCGCAGTAGACCATACCGGAAAACAGACTGCTCTTGCCCGTCTTTGTCCTGCGGTGACGCTGCTGGCGAATTTCCTGCACCTTGTCAAAGACCTCCTGCTCAATGATCGCCGGGTGGGTGTTGTAGAAAACCGCCTGTTTTTCAATAGGCGTTTCCCGCTGCTTCTTGTCCCAGATGGAGTTGGTGTAGGTCTTGAAATTGACGGTGCATCCCGTGTATTCCCGCCGTTCCAGAATGTGAACGACCGTGTTGGTGTTCCAATGGTACGGATCAGCGGTTTCCGGGCTGGGTGTCTTGATGCCCACACGCTTCTTATAGGCTGTGGGATTAAGTACCTTTTCCTCCTGCAAGAGCTTTGCAATCTGCATCGGGCCTCGCCCTTCCATGCACAGCTTGAAAATGCGCTTGACTACCAATGCTGCCGCTTCATCCACGACCCACTTTGTCTTGTCCTCCGGGTCTTTACGGTAGCCGAATGGAACATTGACGGTCAGAGGAACGCCGCGTTCGCCCTTTGCCTTATTGACAGCACGGATCTTGCGGCTGGTGTCTTTGGCGAAAAACTCGTTGAACCAGTTCTTGATGCCCGCAATATCGCTGTCGGTACTGTTGGGGTCGATGGTGTCAAAATGGTCGTTGATGGCAATATAGCGCACATTGTACTTTGGGAATGTGAAGTTGATATACAGCCCTGTCAGCGAGGAATTACGCCCCAGTCGTGATAGGTCTTTCGTACAGCAGACTGCCACTCTGCCCGCTTCGATTTCCGCAAGCATAGCTTGAAAGCCGGGACGGTCAAAGTTCGTACCGCTATATCCATCGTCCACGAAAAAGGTCGGATTCGGGAAACGGTGCTCCTTTGCGTATTGGAGCAGGATCATTTTCTGATTCTGGATGCTGTTGGATTCGTCCTCTTTGCCGCCTTTCTTATCCTCTTTCAAATCTTCCACGGATAAGCGGCAGTAAAGCGCGGTGATTTTATCAGTTGCCCGTAACATTTCTGTTTCCTCCTTCAAAGGGGCAACTGCCAGTACAGGATTGGTTGCTTCTATTGTACCAAGAGACTGCGTAGTTGTCATTCAGAATCCTCCATCTTTTCTGTAAACTTTTCGCCCATGATGCGTTCCATCTTTTTATCCAGCGTTTCCACGCCGTCATAGCTGCCTGTGACGGTGTAGACTGTGCCGCCGATTTCCTTTTGCAAGGTGAACTCCGGCAGCCAGAACGCGGACAGATTTTTCACGCAGAGATGGCCGTCCTCGTTGAAGTAGCAGTTGTGCCGGGGATGATCGGGCGGCAAGGGCTGCGGTTTGAGATACGGGTCTGGATTGGAGAAGTAATATTCCGCTGGCTCGTCGTGGTCGGTCTTTTCCCATTCCTCAATTTCTGCCCACAGATCAGGGTCGATCTCGTGTTCAAATGGTTTGTTCTCGTTCATAAGTACCTCCTGATTTTCTATTCAAATTAGTGTTCAATTTCCTGCTTTTTCTGCCGCAGCTCGGTGTTCTGGCGTTCCTGTTCATGCTGCACCTCGTAGATGTTGTAGTGAATTGCCCAGAGCTTTTTCGCGTCGGCATGGAGCGGCGAAAGTTCCGTCTGAATGTCCCTGTATTCCTGCTCCAACTGCGCCCGTTTTTTGCGCCATGCGGTGATGGGCAGCTTGCCATCTTTGAAATACGGTTTCAGCTTGCGCTCTGCCATGTAGAACGTCCGCAACTCGTTATCGTGTTCGGCTTTGTACTTCTGCCGGGATTTCTCATATCGGATGGATTTCAGCTTGTCCGCAGCGGGCTTGCCGGACTTGTAGTAGTCCACCATCCGCAGCAGTTCGTCCACTTCTTTGATACGGGCTTGCTTTGACGATGTCGACTTTTTCAGCGTGTCGATTTTGTCCTGCATGGCGTGAAGTGCGTTATCCAGATCGTCCACAGTGTAAAGGTTTTTGGATTGCAGAAAGCTGAACGTCTCGGCGTAACGCTGCAAGTTGGCGTTCTTCGCTTTATTGCTGTACGCGCCCTTGTTGCGGATGCTGCAATGCAGCGCCAGCAGATCGTTGAGCATGGGCGGCTGGGGCTTGGCAAGCTCGGCTTTTACGTCCTTCAGCCAGCCAATCAGCGCGGCGATTTTTTCTTTGGCTTCCCGTAACAGCGCGTTGGTTTTCCGAATAAAGCGGTTGAGATCGCCCTTGTCGGTGCGGATGCCCTTTGCCTCCATTGCCCGGACGGTGGGACCCTCGTGCTGCGTGGGGATCTGCTCCACACCCTGACGTTCAAAGCTGCGGTGGTCGATGCGACAGTCAAAGCCCTTTTCGGCAAACTTGGCATTGCACATCTCAGCCCACGCCTGCCGCCATGCTTCCAGCGTCTCCGGTTTGCCCCAGTCCGTTGTGGAAACGGCGTTGAACACATAGTTGCCTTCCTCGTCCAGAACGCGCTCTCCATACTCATCCAGCACATATTCCCGCCGCTGTTTCTTGCCCCACCTGCCGTCCGGCTCAATAGGGCGAATCGGACACATGACGTGAAAATGCGGATTAGAAATGCCGCCGTCCTCCTTGTCCGGCTGATGCACGGCAAAGTCTGCCACCATGCCCCGGCTCACGAAATTGTCCAATAAGAATTGCCTTGCAAGATCGATGTTCTCCTGCATGGAAAACTCATTCTGCAAGGCAATGTCAAAGCTGTATGCAAGCTGGGCTTTCTTGCCGCGCTCGGCTTTTTCTACCGCATTCCAGAGCGTTTCACGGTCTGCATACTCTGGCGGCGCATGGGACGGCAGCAGGATCTCAGAGCAGATCACGCCGCCCTTGCGGGTGTAGTCGCTGTCCTCGCCGTAATACGCACTGTGCAGCTTTTCCCCGGCGCGGTAGGCGGCAGCAGCCACGGCAGACTGCCCCGCGCTGCGCTTGATCTGCGTCACATGAAAATGAAATAACGCGATACTCAGTCACCTCCTGCATAGTTGCTGATAGCTTCCGTGAGAAGCCTTTGCACATCCGGCAGAGCAAAGACCTGTTCGGTAAAGGCGTAAAACGCGGTTTCGCTCAAATCCTTCGTCTGCGGTGCAACGCTCTCAATCGCTGCGCCACGGGTGATAAGCCGGTGTGTCCGCTTGCGCCGTTCTCCCTTTTCGTAGTAGGCGGCACGGTTTTCGAGCCGCTGAATCTTGTGCTGTTCCTGTGCAAGCTGCCGCTCCACCTTTTCTTTCTCGGCTTGTAGCTTTTCGATTTCTTTTTCGTGCATAATCTCAACCTCCCGACTGATATAAAAATGGTTAGAAAAAGACCGCCTACGTTTTCGGTAGACGGTCTAACTTACGGTATGGGATTTTCAGACTTTGCGGCGGAAATGGTCTGCACCAGCAGACAGTTTCCGCCGCAAAGTGCGCTGGGATAGACGCGCAAGCGTCGCAAGGTGCGCAGCTCCTTGTACGGAACGAAGTGACGCAAGACAGCCCGGACAGTCTACTGTCCGGGCTATAAGCTCCGCAGGACGCACATACTCCCGTCAGGAGAGTATAGAAGTGCGCCCTTAGTCCCGGTGGGACTTTCGGGATATTCTCGGATTGTCAGCTTTTCTTTCGCTGCCAGACGATCTCGTACCCCAGTACATCGGCAAGTTGGACGGCTTCAACATAGCGCAGGGATTCCCGCTGGAGCTTGTTGGACAGGTTGGATACGCTGTCAGACCAGCCGTGTTCGTCATGCAGTAGATCGACCACCTCCTGTATGGTCATTCCCTGACGGACGATGTACGACTTGATCTCATTTCTCAGATTGGATTTCATCAATTTTTACCTCCGTAATTTCGTGTAGCGGTTTTTCGTATCGGTAATTTTGGTATGCTTGTAGGTGAAAAATCCGCCGTGCTGCAAATCCGCTCAGATTTCTGCCCGTGATGCCCTGTTCGCAGCAGCACCCTATCGGCTTCATCGTTCTGCGTGAGGCCATGCGGAACGGTGGGATATGCCGTAGTTCGGTGCAGTGGATTCACACTTTGGTGAATCACCGGGCGGTGCATTGCATTCGGCTTACGGTGAAAATTTTCATGAATTTCACAAGGATTGATTGTAATATGCCGTTTTTGGCATCCCACCGGCACTCTGTACATAGCAGAATTACGGTATTTTGCTGTGTACATACGTACCGGCGGTGCAGGGCAGGCAGCATTTCACGGCATGGGCAGACTTGTTCACAATTGGGTGCGCGTCAGCTTTTCGGTACATACGTACATAGCGATTTGCCCCAATTCTCAGATATATGGGGACTGATCAGCGGCTCAATGCCGAGATACCCCCACACTCTGCGCCCGGTGGCGTTCGTGACGGTATTCGTATGCTCCAGATTGTACGTTTTCAGATTCCGCATCAAAAAATCGCTGAACGAGCGCTGCCGAATGGGCGTCAGCCCATTCTCATCGCACCAGATTCCATAAATGGCATACAGCTCCTTGGAGGTGACGGACATATCCGCCTTCAGCCGGATATAGCCGGAGGACTCCATAAAGTCGATGGCATTGTTGGCGTCACGCTTGATGTACTCCCGATTGTTCAGCGTCCGGGGGCTTTCCGTGAATCGGAAGCTGTTCGCCGCAAGCCGCTGCAAACCCTCAAACGCCCAGAGAAAAACGCCCTCGACCTCTCGCTTCATCTTCTCGGCAATGTCAGGATCGTCCACACGATTGACAGGCTTCTCTTTTGTGGTCAGGATCAGTTGGCGGCGGTAAAAGCTGTTGCTGCGGTCGTAGAGGGATTGCAGATCGCCGTTGGAGAATGCCAGCATGCGGGCATACATCCACCCCTGATAGCTCTGGACGCTTTTGCGTTCCAGATCCATCTTGCCCTGTGCGGTAACGATGGATTTGACATAGTTGGTCTGCTTCAGCGCTTCCATTTTCATATCGTCATCCACAAGAAGATGAATGTGCTCCAAATCGGCGCGGGCAAACCGGTTGTCAGAGATTTTTGCAATGCTGCCGTCCTTCATATTGCAGCCAAACAGCCGCGCCAGCACGGGACCGATCTGCGATTTTCCTTCGCCGCCCTCGCCCTTGAGGATCATCATGCGCTGCCCCTTGGTGCTGGGAACGAGGCAATAGCCGATATATTCCTGAAAGGTGGGAATGTCCTCCGGGTAAAGTAGGTCGGAGAGAAAGCGCAGCCAGACAACCGGCTTCTCCGCCTGTGGATTGTAAGCAACGGGAAACCGGCTGCGCACGATCTCAGGCCGTCCCGCAAGAAAGCTGCCGTCGATGCGGAGCGTCCCGTTCTGCACATGAATCTCATCCGGCTTCGGCGGGAAGCTCTCTGCATGAGCCGCCAGCTTCATGATCTCCACGATATTGGAAATGGTGCGCGGAATGTTCTTTGCGGCACAGCACTCCAGTTCGGCATAGATTTTCTCTTTCAGCAGCAGCGGGTCTGTCAACCGCCCATCCGGTGTGAAAAATGCGTTGTCCGCATAGATGAGCTTGTTCTTTGACAGAAACTCCCGGCAAAAAGCTGCCTCATTGACGTCCTTGCCATCGAACCATGCTGGGAAATCAAGCTCTGCATACTTCTTGTTCACGCGGCGTCCCTCCCATTGCTATTTTTCTTGAGCTTGTCCAGCCGACCATCTGCAAGCAGATAACTGACCACTTCGGCGCGTTCATAGGAATCACCTGCGCACAAAATATCCAAGTAATGCTCCACCTCGTCCAGCTTGTGACAGGCTTCCACAAACCGTGCGTGAACAGGTTCATCAGGTGATTGCGGCGCATACCGTACCTTCCAGTCCCGCAGCACATGGGCGTAATCGGATAGAACAGAAAAGCACAGCCGCTCATTTTCTCTGAGCTGCTGTGCTTCTGTTTGGACACGCTTTGCGTGGAGTGCCGCTGCGCTGGGCGGCTTGTCCGGAGTGAGGTGAAAGTCTGCTGCCAGACGCTGCGCCGCCTCATAGAGCGGCAAGCCGAACAGCTTTGCGGCAAAGTCGATCACATCGCCGTGTTCCCCACAGGCAAAGCAATAATAGTGATCATCCGCCACATACAGGCTGGGATGCCGGTCATTGTGGAACGGGCAGCGTGCCATACCGTAATGGTTGACCTCCACGCCGTACCGCTCCGCTGCATCCCGGCAGCTTACGCCATATTTGACGTTCTGAAAACAATTCATGCGTTATCCTCCGTAAAATAGATTGGAGAGGCGGCTTTCGCACCTCTTTGCCTGTTTTATGTTCGGATTCGCAAAAAACAGGCGGATGGCATGACAAGTTCATTTCAAAAAACATGACAGGTCTTTCCACGTTCATATTCTCGTGGTATAATTAAAATAGAAAAACATGACAGGAGGACGTGGCATGGCACAGGAGCTTATCAGCCACAAGGTTTTATCTCTGGATTTCTGGCAGGATACCGTAACCTATGCGGGAAGCGTCATGCCGACCGGCACGATTGGCTGCGCGGTATTGAACATCCCCGGCGAAACGATCACACGATTGGACGCGCCATGCACGACCTTGAATCAACTGCTGACCGGCATTGGCTTAAAGAACGTGGATATGCAGATTCTTCCGAAAGCGCAGGAGGCAGGACAGGCTGTCATTCACACGCTGCACGATGTCCCACCGTTCTCACGCTTGGACAGAAAGCAGTTTGAAGAGTTTCTCATGCAGGTGTTTTCTGAGGAAGCATTTACCGAGCTGAACGAGTATTTGCAGCTTTCAATGGAGCAGCAGGCGTTCAGCGGTGTCACAGGTGAGCATCCCTTAGCGGCGTTGCTGGTTCGGGTCATTCCGGTGCTGGGGCATTTGAGCTATTCCCTGCGGCAGTACAAGAAAACTATGACGGCGTTTGCGGAATTTCTGCAAGAGAATGCCGAAATACGAACGCCTGCGGGATACGCCGCTGCATTCGGGCAGTTTTTCAGGGAGAATGCCACTTTGGAGGAAAGCGATCCTTCGTGGATGGCACTGACCAATGCGACGGTGCAGTATGTCCCCGCGATCCGTCCCGGCAATGCGGAGGCGCAGCTTGTCAAGCGGATGCATTTTGTATCCTTCGTTGGGATGTTCCGCGCCGATCTTTTTGAAGGTTTATGCGTCGGACACGCGCCGAGAAAATGTGCCATCTGCGGAAAATGGTTTCTGACCACAGACGCACGGCACACAAAATATTGCAGCGGCTACGCGCCGAACGACAGGCGCGGGCGCACCTGCCGCCAAGTCGGGAATCTTCGTGGACGGGAGCAGCGAGAGCTTGCCGCCGACCATCCCATCAAGAAAATCTATACGAAGCGGTTCAACACGATCACGCAGTATCTTGGGCGCGGCACGCTGGACGAGCAGACTGCCGCCATGATGAAAGCACTTGCAAAAAGCAAGCTGGAAAAGGCGCTGCAAGACAATGACTATGCGCAGGGCAGCTACGCCGCCGAAATGGAGCAGGCGGCTTTGCTGGCAGAAGCGAAAGCGAATAGGAAGCAGTAGTCAAAATCCACGGTGGAAGGGGGCAGATATGAAGGATAATCGAGACAGACAAATGCCGCAGTTTGCAGGCTGGGCATGGGAGTTGAACGGCTATGCGGCAAAAGTGCCGTTCTATAACGCCGACAATCTGACCATGCGCGAAGTCCAGAACGTCTTTCAGCTTGACCCGGAACCGCCGCAAATGGAGCTGAACGACTACATACGCGAAGCTGTCCGGGAAAGAGATTTATCCTACTTTTCCTTCTTCCTGCACCACTTTGAAAAGCGGCTGAATGGCGTGATCTACCGTTTTCTTTCCCGCAGCGGATATGACCGCTATGACCCGGCGCGGTTTCTGGACTACAAGCTGGAAGTCCTGCAAATGCTGCTGTTTTGCCTGCCGAGGTTCGACCCGGTGCAGGAAACAGAATTCCTGAAATACGCGAAGCATTATATTCAGGACGGGCTGCTGTTCTGCCGTATGATGGGAGAAGCCGGTTCCTTTGCCAGTCTTGCGGAGTACCGGCGTGTGCGGAAAATTGGCGCGATTTACAACGATTCTGGCAAAAACCGTGCGGAGGTCGTTTCCGAGTTTGCTGTCCAAAGCGGATACATGGACGAAAGCGTATCTGCGGATGAGCTGCTGACCATTGCCCAGCGCAACCGCAGTATCGTTTCCCTCTACCGCACGGAGCAGGACGAGGACGGCGAAGAAACCGGCGAGGATGTGACACGCGACGATAGCTGGAACTATGCCGAAATCCTCTGGAACGGAATACAGGCAAAGGCGGTCACGGCAGCATTTGAGCAACTTTCCTACAAAGAGCAATGGTATCTGGAAAAGCGGAACGCCATCTGCATGACCTGCGGGCGCGTCAGCCCCTTGTCCACGCAGTCCACCTTTGAAGATTTAGCGGTGGATTTTGAAGGAACGACAGCCAGCGGTGCGGAGCGGTTTTACCGGCGCACATTAGACAAGCTGCGGCTGAAGCTGCTGGAAAGCGGTGTGATCCATACCGTGACGCTGAAACAGACCGAGTGCCGCAAAAGGAACAAAAAAATAGCCGCCGCTGTCTACCTGTATCAGGCGGACAACGACGGCGAATGGGGCGAAATTCGGTTCGATTTTGAAAACGACACAGCGGATATCGTCAGGCTGGCGGATTGGGATACAGTAAAATCTAACATCTTTGCAAATACGGCGATACGGTTTGTTCAGAGATTGCCGGAGGCGAGATTACTGAAATCCGTGGTCGTGCCGTTTGAGATGGAAAGGCTGGATCTGATTTGATCATGATGGAAGGCAAAACGACGCCGTTGACAACATCTTCGAATCGTGCTACAATTTGACTGAAATAATAAATGTGGTCATAAATCCAAGGGGTGTGTGCAGTGGCTTTTACAGAAGAACAGAATGAAACGATTCGCAGGGATCTGATCCGGGAGGCGCGGTGTTGCGGCGTTACTGTCGGAATGCGGAAGACCTCTGTTGAGCAGCTGACGGAAGCCGTTGGAATCTCCAAGGGATCGTTTTATAAATTCTTTGATTCCAAAGAGCTGCTGTTTTTCGCTGTGCTGGAGGATATCCATACCGAGTGTTTTGCGGCGGCGCAGAAGTCCTTGCAGGAAAATGCGGCGATTGACCCGGCCATCCGCACGGCAGCGGCGATCTTGGCGGCCTGCCGATGGCTCTCCGAGACGAAAGCCTTCGTTTTCATCGAAAACGACGCGGAGTTCCTCCTGCACCGGCTGCCGGAGGAAGTGAAGACTGCCCATTACCACGATGACGAGACGCACATCCGTCTGCTTTTGGAGAAATATGACCTTGTGCCGAATCGCGGCATCTCTTTGGCTGCCGCCACGGTACGGGGACTGATCTTGACCGTCTCCCACAAGGAGCAAATCGGAGAATTGTACCCGCAGGTGCTGGAAACGCTGGTGTACGGTGCTTGCAGGGAGTTATTTGAATAAGCGAAAGGCCGCAAAAATGCGGCTTTTTCAAGGCACAACGGTTAGCATCATCTAACCGGACAACCGCACATATCGGTTAGATGAATCTAACGTCGAAAGGAATGATAGCGATGCGAAAACATAAGAATTTCTGGGATAAAAATGCCGGTCGGTATGACCGCTTTATGCGAAAGGACCGGGCAGCATATGACGAGATGTATGAACTGATCCGACCGAAGGTGAAAGCCAAGACGGTGCTGGAGTTGGCCACCGGCACAGGGTTGATTGCAAAAAAATCGTGAACGCGGCGGCGCACATTGAGGCGACGGATGCCTCCACGGAGATGATTGCCGAGGCAAAACGGGACAACCGATCGGCGAAGCTGCACTTTTCGGTGCAGGATATGTTCCGTCTGCCCTATGTGGAGGAGTCCTTCGACGTGGTGATCGTGTCCAACGCGCTGCACATTGTGCCGCAGCCGGAGAAAGCCCTTGCCGAGATCCGCCGGGTGCTGAAGGACGACGGTGTGCTCATCGCGCCCACCTTTACCCACGCGGGAAATTCGTTTCCCGGCAAGGTCAAAGCCTTTTTCATGAAGCTGGCAGGCTTCCCTCTCCACAGCAGATGGACGAGCGAGGAATACCTGCGCTTCCTACGGCAAAACGGCTGGGCGGTGCGGAAAAGCGCTGTTCTGAAGGCGTCCTTCCCGCTGACCTATGCGGAATGTGTGAAATCGGAGGTGTGATAAGATGTCATTTTTTGAGAACACCAGAAAGCCTGTGGGGCTTGGCGGGAAAATCATGGTCGCCATGATGAACCTGGGGCACAGTCCTGTGGCACGGTGGGGACTTCGCTTTTTGGAGCTTACTCTGGACGCCAAGGTGCTGGACTGCGGCTGCGGCGGAGGGGCGAACATCAAGAGACTTCTGAAAAAATGCCCGGAGGGTA
>OGPH01001595.1_pt1 | contig 16193 bp, 7 predicted proteins | sample 1552891 | NCBI WGS metagenome assembly OGPH01 (sample SAMEA2580272, study PRJEB22360) | human gut metagenome | biome: human gut; feature: human-associated habitat; material: faeces | place: Denmark | collected 2008/2010 | reverse complement strand
CTTGTAATTTTTTGATTCGGTTAGTCGAAATGTAACTGTAAATAGCCGGTACAATATACATCGTGAGCAGAGTGGAGACCACCATACCACCCACAACTGCCGTACCCATGGCAATACGTTGGTTACAACCTTCTCCGGTGGCAAACGCCAGCGGGATAAGTCCCAAGACCGTAGAAGCACTAGTCATCAGAATCGGACGTAGGCGTTGCAGGGCGGCATCTTTAATAGCGTTTATTTTGTCCTCTCCGGCTTCCTGTTTCTGATTGGCAAATTCTACAATAAGAATACCATTCTTTGCCACTAGGCCGATCAGCATGATAATACCGATCTGGCTGAAAATATTCATTGTAATATTGTTGAAATACATGAATACCAAGGCTCCGGCAATAGCCAACGGCACTGTCAACATAATAATCAACGGATCTTTGAAACTTTCAAACTGGGCGGCCAGAATCAGGTAGATCAGAAGGATTGCCAAAATGAAAGCAAACATCAGACTGGAAGAACTTTCGCGATATTCCTTGGAGTCTCCTGCCAGAGCAGTACGGAAGGTATCATCCAGTGTCTCTTTGGCAATCTTGTCCATTTCGTCGAGACCTTGTCCGATTGTTTTGCCATCCGCCAAACCTGCGGAAATGGTAGCAGACACAAACCGGTTGTAGCGATATAACTTTGGAGGAGCAATTCCGCTCTCCAGTTCAATCAAGTTATCCAGCTGAATCATATCCCCATTATTGCTACGTACATAAATAGCTTTCAGGTCGGCAGGCTTGTTACGTTGCTGGCGATTGATTTCCCCCAGAATTTCATATTGTTTCCCGTTCATATAGAAATATCCCATACGCTGACCGCTCAATCCGTATTGCAATGTCTGAGCAATGTTTTTAGTGCTTACCCCCATGATGCTGGACTTGTCACGGTTGATTTGTATACGGGCTTCCGGCTTGCTGAATTTCAAGTCGACGTCCGCCATTTGGAAAACAGGATTTTCGTATACCTTAGCCATAAATTTAGGCAGCACTTCTTCTAATTTTTCCAGATTGGTGGCTTGAAGTACGTATTGGACGGGCATACTTCCACGGCGTCCGCCGAAAGAAGATTGCTGCTGTACGAATGAACGTGCCATCGTTTTCTTCTGTACCGCTTTCGAGATATTCTCGGCAACTTCCATCTGTGTGTAGTTACGGTCTTGCATATCCTTCAATGTGATGCGTACATTTCCGCTACCACTGGATACACGGGCGGTAACAGCTTCCGCATCGGGAAGAATAGAGTCTACCAGTTGATTAATATCCTCCGTGTAATCCCGGATATATTCGTAAGTGACACCTTCTGCCCCCCGGGTGTTAATACTGATTTGCGAACGGTCCTCAAGTGGAGCCATTTCTGCGGGAATGGCATTCCATAGAAAACCGATCAGGCAAATGGTGATGAAGGTAAATGGAAGAGCAATCCAGCGTTTGCTGAGGAAAGCGGCAAGTGACCGGCTGTATAGCCGGTTCATTCCTTCGAAGAATGGTTCGGTCTTCGCATAAAACCAACTTTGCTTTTCCCTCTTTATAAGCAATTTCGTTGCCAGCATCGGAGTGAAAGTCAATGCCGCAAACGAAGAAATGATGACTGAACCCGAAATAACGATACTGAATTCCCGGAACAATCGTCCTGTCATTCCATCCATAAAGACGATAGGGAAGAATACGGCAACCAGCGTGATAGTCGTTGAGATGACGGCAAAGAAGATTTCTTTAGCTCCTTCTATTCCCGCTTCTTTGGGAGCCATTCCCTTTTCAATACGGATATAAATATTTTCTGTCATAACGATGGCGTCGTCTACCACCAACCCCACCGACAGTACGATGGCGAGCATGGAAAGTACATTAATGGAGAATCCTGCCAGATACATAACAAAGAATGCTCCGATCAGAGAGACAGGGATTACGATACAAGGCACCAATGTGACGCGCCAGTCACGCAGGAAGAGGAAGATAATGATGATTACGAGTACAAAAGCTTCATATACAGTCGATTTAACCTCATTGATAGATGCGCGGATAAACTTGGTGTTGTCAAAACCATAATTATAGTGCACATCTTCCGGCAAATCTTTTTTCATCTGCTCCATGCGCTGATATACAGCATCCGCGATTTCAATATGGTTGGCACCCGGCTGTGGAATGACTACGACACCTACCATAGGAACTCCGTTCATTTTCATATAACTTTTGATATCGGCGGGTCCCAGTTCTGCACGTCCGATATCACTGAAACGTACAATACGGTTATCCTCTTCTTTGATAATCAAATCATTGAATTCATCTGCAGTATGCATCAATCCCAGTGTGCGGATAGTCAGTTCGGTGGTATTTCCTTCGATACTACCGGAAGGAAGTTCCACGTTTTCATTGTCCACGGCATTTTTAACATCGATAGGAGTAATACCATATCCTGCCATCTTTACCGGGTCGAGCCAGAGGCGCATGGAGTAACGTTTTTCTCCCCAGATAGATACACTACTAACGTCGGCAATCGTCTGTAATTGTTCCTTTACAGTCAAATCTGCGATTTCGCTCAATTCCAATAACGTGCGCTTGTCACTTTGAAGAGCAACCATCAGGATGGGCATGGCGTCAGCGTCCGCTTTTGAAACGGTCGGAGGGTCACAGTCGCGGGGCAGATAACGCTGGGCACGTGAAACCTTGTCACGTACGTCATTGGCCGCCGTTTCCAGATCGACGGACAATTCAAATTCTACCGTGATGCGGCTTTGTCCCTGCTGACTCACACTGGACAAAGAACGGATACCGGGAATACCGTTGATATTCTGTTCCAACGGTTCGGTTATTTGATTCTCGATAACATCGGCATTAGCTCCCGGATAAGAGCAGCTGACAGAAATGATCGGATTATCCACCGACGGATACTCACGGACACCCAGATAATTGTATCCGATGAATCCGAAAAGGAGGATGATGATCGTTAATACTGTGGCTAATACCGGGCGACGTATACTTAATTCGGATATATTCATAAGGTGCTGGTATTATTAATCAATGTTGTCAAGAGTAACGGCAAGTCCGGTACGTAGTTGCAGTGTTCCTGAAGTAATGATGGTATCTCCCATGTGTAATCCTCTGATCACCTGCACTTCAGATGCGGTGCGGATGCCGGTAATAATATCCACCGGTTCGGCTTTTCCTGATTTATACAGATAGACCTTGTCTTTACCCATTTCCGGTACAATTGCTTCTGTGGGAATGGCAATTGCGTTAGGTATTTCATCCTTTTTCAACAGCACGCTTGCGTAACGGCCGGGAAGCAGGATGTGATTGACATTCGGGTATAATGCACGGGCGGTAAACTGATGCAGGTTCGGGTCAATAGCTGATTCCACAGCATACACTTGTGCGCCGAAAGCATCCAAGTTTCCTTCAACGCTGAAGTTCAGGTTAGTCCCCTTCTTGATTTGCTTGGCATAACGTTCCGGTACGGAGAATTCCACTTTCAATGGAGCGATTTTAGTCAGTTTGGCAACAACAGTAGTCGGAGAGGCATAAGTACCGACACTGACTTGGCGAAGTCCGATCACTCCGTCGAACGGAGCACGAAGTTCGGTTAACTCGATATTGGTTTTGATGATCTCTATATCTGCGTTCAGGGTTGCCAAATCCGTTTTCACCTGTTCGTAAGCTTCTTTACTGACGGCATCCCGTTTCAACAGAGCGTCTTGGCGGAATACACGGTCTTCTGCCAGTTTTAATTGTGAAACGAGGCGTTGTAATTGTGCCTGCAACTGCCGGTCGTTTACTTTGGCAAGCAACTGCCCTTTCTTTACGGCCGTTCCTTCTTCGAAGTTGATTTCCACAATTTTTCCCGAAGTTTCGAAAGACAAATCCACTTCCTCATCGGGTAGAAGTACGCCGGTAGTGGTAAACTCGTCTGTCAGGGATTGTGGCTTTATGACTTTAGCATTTACATTTAGAACTTGTTTTCCTTTTTTCTGATTGCCGCCCATCACTTTGTCGGCAGCTGCTAGTTCGTCGTTTTTTTTCGGTAATTGTGAATAGATTCCTCCACCGATAATTCCGGCACCAACAAGAATAATGATGCCCCATTTAGTTTTTTTATTCATGGTTTAGTATTGTATATAGCAGTTATGATACATCTTTAGAGATTAGACTTCCCCCGTCGGGAAAGGTTTAAAGAAAGAAAGGGTAAAAAAGAGTTAATCAGTAAGCAGCCCGATATTTGCCTTCCTCTTTATCCTCCAGCATATTTAAATAAGAGGTATAGCGCGATTCGCTGATAAGGTGTTCTTCTACGGCCTTGCGTACGGCACATCCGGGTTCATGACGGTGAGTGCAGTTGCCATATTTGCAGTCGGCGGAAGTCTTGAATATTTCGGGAAAATAATGCCCGATTTCCTCTTCTTCCATATCGAATGTACCGAACCCCTTGATGCCCGGAGTGTCGATAATGTAGCCATTTCCCTCCACGGGGAACATTTCGGAGAAAGTAGTGGTGTGCATACCTTTGTTATGGTAAGAAGAAATCTCGCCGGTCTTGGCTTCTATGCCCGGCAGTATGGAATTGATAAGAGTCGATTTGCCGACTCCCGAATGTCCGGAGAATAAAGTGATCTTGCCTTCCAATGCCTTTTTTATTTCGTCCACCCCATTACCGTTTTTTGCAGAAACCTTGAAACAAGGGTAACCGATCTGTGTATATAGGTTGATAAGTGCGTCCAGATAGCGGAGTTCATCCTCGTCGTAAGCATCTACCTTGTTGAATACTAGTCTGACGGGAACGCGATAAGCTTCTGCGGATGCAAGAAAGCGGTCAATGAAAATAGTGGAAGTTTCGGGGTAGTTGACGGTTGCTACCAACATACACTGGTCGAGATTGGCGGCAAGGATGTGGGATTGTTTGGAAAGATTGGAAGAACGGCGGATGATATAGTTTTTCCTGTCTTCGATCTCGCTGATAAAAGCAGTTCCTTCCTGATTAAGTATAATCTGAACACGATCGCCCACTGCGACAGGATTGGTGCTGCGAATCCCTTTCAGTCGGAAATTACCTTTGATTTTACATTCGATAGATTGTCCGTCATCGGTTTTCACCTGATACCAACTACCCGTGTTTTTGATTACTAATCCCTTCATAAATTGAGGTTGAGAATTGAGAATTAAAAAATGAGAATGAACTGTGACATGTAGTATGCCGCACTTTATTTCTCAATTTTTAATTCTCAATTTTCAATTTAAACAGTCATAATTTCTTTATCCTTTTCAGCCAGCATATCATCGATTTGCTTGATATACTTATCATGGATTTTTTGCAGTTTGGCTTCCGCATTCTTCTGTTCGTCTTCTGCCAGTCCGTCTTTTACAGCTTTCTTCAGTGCGTCGATACCGTCACGACGAGCGTTACGTACACTTACTTTAGCTGTTTCACCTTCTCCTTTACACTGTTTTGCCAGTTGTTTACGACGTTCTTCCGTCAAAGGAGGAATACCGATACGGATCATTTCACCATTGTTTTCGGGCATGATACCGAGGTCAGAGTCGATGATTGCTTTTTCGATAACACGGAACATGCTTTTATCCCACGGCTTGATTACGATACTGCGGGCGTCCGGAGTAGTAATTGCTGCTACATTGCTGATAGGCACCATACTTCCGTAAGAATCTACGCGGATACCATCTAATAAGCGGGCACTCGCTTTTCCAGCGCGGATATGTGCCAGTGCTTCTTCCAGATACATGATGGCCATGTCCATTTTTTCTTGTGCATTGTCAAGGCAAGTCTTTACGTCTACCATATTTTTTGAGATTTAAAATTGCATTTTGATTGATTAAGTAGCAAAAGTATATTATTTTTTGTTCATCTGCAACAGCATTCCCATCTTTTTTATGAGTGACTTACCGATGATAATCAAGGTAACAGCGGTGATAATCATTAAAATACCTGCCATTAACCGGGGAGTCAGTTTTTCGTGAAACAGGAGAACACCGAAAAATAGAGCTGTCACCGGTTCCAGGGCACCCAGTATGGCTGTTGGAGTAGAGCCTATGTAATGGATGGCGAGTGCGGTACAGATCAGTGATACGGCAGTCGGCAGAATGGCTAGTGTCAGTACGTCGGCCCAGAGCCAGACTGACGGTATTATTTGTAGCTCCGTACAAAAATTTAAACGGACGATATAAACCGATAGTCCGAACAAAATGGCGTAGAATGTAAGCTTGGTGGTCGGCAGGTTTTTCAGTGTCGAACGGTTCACGCCTACTATATATATAGCATAAGAGAGTGAGGACAGCAGAACAAAGATGATTCCCAAAGTCGACAGCGGTTTGTTTCCATCTCCCTGATAGAGCAAGGCGATACCTGAAAGCGCCAGCAGGATGGAAAAGACGGTAATTGCGGAAATCTTTTCTTTAAAGAATATCCCCATAATGACAGCTACCATCACCGGGTAGACGAAGAGAATGGTAGAAGCTATTCCGGCATCCATATAATTATAGCTCATAAACAAAAGCAGTGATGAAAAAGAGAATAGCAATCCCATAATGACTAAGGGCAAAACGTCTGCCTTGTGAAGCGCAAAGGATTGATGCTGCATTTTCATCAGAATACCCAGTACGATTGCGGCGAAGAAATAACGGTAGAATAAAACGGTATCGACACTCATTCCGGCTGCATAGAGCGGAAGTGCAAAAAGAGGATTCATACCGTAGCTGGCAGCGGCAATCGCTCCATAGATAAAACCTTTGGTTTTGGGGGTCATTGTTCTATTTTTTATTGGCGTGCAAAAGTACGCAGTTCACCAATGATAAACAAGTGTTTAGGCGGTTGATAGTATAATTTAATCTTTCGTATGCTAAAAACTATTTCTTAGTAAAGAGGGAACTAATCTTGTTTATGCATAAAATTAATCGTCTGACAGTTGTTGAACTTGCGTCTGACTACTGTTGAACTTTCGTCTGACAACTGTCAGACGAAAAAGAATCAACTGTCAGACGATTAATTTTATTCGATCGGGGGATTAGTTATATGCAGTCCGGGGGATAATTAACAGGTAGTAGCCAGACAGTTTTTTGAATAAATGCTTGCATATATCTTGGATTTTCTCGAATATTGCATCCGAATTATCGAAAAACACTGATGACCAAAGCTAACTTTCTTGTTATTTACTGCCTGTTTATATCGGTACTTTGTTGCATGGCAAATGTGACGAAGGATATCAATATGCGTTTTAAAGATGTAAGGCAAGGACTTTCGCATCAAACGGTCAATTGTTTCTATCAGGATGAATTCGGATTTTTATGGATTGGTACTCAAGACGGACTGAACCGCTTTGACGGTCGTAAATTTGAAGTCTTCAAACCGGATAACGCGAATCCCTATTCAATCAATATAAATAATATCCGGCAGGTTTGCGGAAACAGGGAAGGATTGCTTTTTATCCGTAGTTTGCAGAGTGTGACTCTTTATGACATGCGTTTGAACCGCTTTAAGGTGCTGCGTGAAGGAGAAGTTGCAGGAATCTGCTATGCGCACGACGCGTTGTGGATAGCTACCGGAAAAGAAATCTATCGTTATCGTGACCTTGACCAGGCGCCCGAATTATTCTTTTCATTTTCTTCGGATGGCGGGGATGTATTGATGAACAGTCTAATGGTTCGTCAGAATCAGACCGTGGTGGTGGGTACTTCTTCCAAGGGTATTTATTGTATCGATCAGGCTGCTCATATCACCCGTCATATTGATGTGGGGGCTGTTAATTCAATTACGGAAGACAGAAACGGGAGCATCTGGATAGCTACCAGAAACCGGGGACTTACCCGGTTGGAGGCAAATGGGGAGCTTACTCATTACAGATATAATAAGGTGGCTGATCATACGATCAACCATGATAATGTGCGCCATGTGACACAAGCCAATGATAGTCTTCTGTATATCGGAACTTATGCCGGTTTGCAGACTTTAAATCTCTCTACCGGAGAGTTTACGGATTATGAATATGACTTGAATGTGGAGGCGGCCGATACACGTTCCATCATTTCGATGCATTACGACACTTCGGGAACTTTATGGCTGGGCACTTTCTATCAGGGAATACAATATTATAATGTAGCGAATGATGCTTATCACTTTTACCGTTCGTCTACGGCTGTTGGCGGGCATTTGAATTCCTATATCATCAGTTCCATTGCCGAAGACCGTTCCGGGCGGATCTGGTTTGCAAGTGAAGGAAGCGGATTGAACTATTATGATAAACATGCCAAACGTTTTTTCCCGCTTAAACATTTATATGCTCAAGAGCTGTCTTTTAAGATTGTGAAGTCTCTGTATTATGAGAAAGAATCGGATTATCTTTGGGTAGCTTCGCTTTATCAGGGCATCAACCGGATTAATCTGTCGACCGGACATATAGAATCTATTTCGGAAAATATCGATACTCCGGAGGGGAAAACGGTTGACAGGGCCTATAATCTGGTAAAAATGATAGAGTTTTCCGGTCACGATTCCTTATTGATAGCCGCCAAGGGTGGGCTGCTTGTATTGGATAAAAAACATCTCCGGTTGCATTATTTCGAACATCCTTCTTTAGCTTCCAGACATTTGTCGCAGGTTTGGGATATGACGTTTGATAAAGAAGGGGATTTATGGCTGACCACTTCTTTTGATCTGATACGGGTCAATTTGAAAGCAGGCATTTCCCATAGTTATCCTTTCTCTCAAATAGCGCAGAGCACGGCGCAGCACCACATTAATCACATTTTATGTGATAGAAAAGGACGTATATGGCTGGGATCTACGGGATCGGGAATTTATCTGTTCGATAAGAAGAAAGATATCTTTGTAGGATACGGAGCGAAGCAGGGACTGGAGAATGGATTTATCACCGGATTGGTAGAGAGTCCGCTGGACGGTTCCATTTATGTGGCAACGAATGGCGGTTTCTCTAAATTCAATCTAGCCACTACCACATTCGAGAACTATAACAGGCAGAGTGATTTTCCCTTGAATAACGTGAATGACGGAGGGCTGTACATTGCGTCCGACCACGATATTTATGTCTGTGGACTGGCAGGTATCGTTTCCATAGCCCAGGAGAAACTGAACAAGCAGTCTGTGGAGTATAATGTGTTCGTAAAACGCGTGCTTGTGGATAATACGGAAATTCAACCCCTTGATTCGTTGGGACTTATCAAGGAAACGGTATTGTATGAACATCAATTAGTATTGCCGCCCAGGTATTCTTCCGTCACTTTTGAGATAGCGAGTAATACCCTGAATAATATTTCCAACATCGGTCTGGAATATAAACTTGAAGGATTTGATAACGAATATATGAAGGCGGGAGATAATACGATGGTTACTTATACCAATCTTCATCCGGGGCGTTATACTTTTCATGTTCGTGGCGACCAGTTGCGCATTCACGATCAGGAAGCACCTTCTGCCAGTTTTGAGCTGATAGTGGAGGCTCCCGTTTATCAACGGGCATGGTTTATTTTGCTGATGATATTGGCAGGTATCCTTATTGCAGGCTATATTATCCGTATGTTCTGGATACGGAAAACCTTGCAACATTCTCTATTGGCCGAGAAACGGGAAAAAGAGTATATCGAAAATGTGAACCAGTCCAAACTACGTTTCTTTACCAATGTATCGCATGAGTTCCGTACTCCGTTAACGCTTATATCCAGTCAGCTTGAGATGCTCCTGATGCATAAAGACATGATCCCCGAGGTGTATAATAAAATTTTGGAGATTTATAAGAACTCCCGCCGGATGAATAATCTGGTGGATGAAGTGATTGATATCCGTAAGCAGGATCAGGGATATCTGAAATTGAAAATTTCCAAAGAGAATATTGTTGCGGTGATAGAGGAGATTTGTTGTTCTTTCTATAGCTATGCGCAGCTGAATAAGATCGATCTCCGCTTTTCTTCCACTTTGAAAGAAGCGGATTTGTATATTGACAAGACGCAGATAGAGAAAGTGTTCTATAATCTATTGTCCAACGCTTTTAAATATACGAAGCCCGGTGACTGGATTTCTGTAGAATTGGCAGCGGAAGGAGAGAATGACATTGTGATTTCAGTCAACAATTTGGGTGTCGGTATTGAAAAGTCCAAGATCAAACATGTATTTGAACGGTTTTGGCAGGATGATTCGGCAACAACTACACGGACTGTCAAAGGATCGGGTATCGGGCTGGCAATGGCAAAAGGTATTGTGGAATTGCATCAGGGAACTATCGGAGTGGAAAGTGAGCCGAATGGAATAACGTCTTTTATCGTTACTCTTCACCGGGATGCAAATGTGAATGTGGAAGCATCTTCCTCTGCAGATGAACGCGTTGCCGAACATTATGTAATAGAGCCTCAAGAAATCTCGGAAATGGTGAAGCCGGATAAAACGGTGAAAATACTGATTGTGGAGGATAATCCGGAGATGCGTAAGGTGTTGGCACAGATTTTTGAACAGATATATGATGTATATACGGCTGCCGACGGGCAGGAAGGATTGGAGCAGGCCTCTTCACTACAACCACAGATGATTGTGAGTGATATTATGATGCCAGTCATGTCCGGCCTGGAGATGTGCGAGAAGTTGAAAAGCAATTTGCAGACCAGTCATATTCCTGTGGTATTGCTGACTGCCCGCAACCGGGAAGAACATACCTTAGAGGGCTTGCAGACGGGAGCGGATGATTATATCTCCAAACCTTTCAATATCAAGATATTGGTGGCCCGTTGCAACAATATCATCCAGACTCGTAAACTGCTCCAGCAGCGGTTTGCCCGGAATGATGAACCTAAAGTGGAAGACCTTCCGTTTAATCCGATCGATAAAAAGATGCTGATGGATGCTACGGCGATTGTGGAATCTTATATTGATAACGCAGACTTTGACGTAGCCACTTTTGCACGGGAGATGTGCATGAGCAGAACGTTGCTTTTCACCAAACTGAAAGCATTGACCGGACAGACCCCGAATGACTTTATTTTATCTTTGAGACTGAAAAAGGCAACAGAAAAATTAATCAATGATCCCAATGCCCTGATTGCTGATATAGCATTTGATTACGGCTTTTCTAATCCAAGTTATTTTATCCGGTGCTTTAAGAATGCTTATGATATTACTCCGGCTGCTTATCGAAGAAAACACGCAAATTGTTAATATATAGCGTTTTATGTGTTTTTCTCTTAGCGAGAATTGTACTATTTGAACTTTTATACGGACGATTCTATTATTCGAAATCGCTAATTATTTGGATTTTTGCGCTGTAATCATTCAAATTATTACATAGTATGAAAAACATCGTAATTAAATGGGCTGTGTTCCTGACAGCCTTTCTTATCTCTTTAGAGGTTAGTGCTCAAAACGTCAGAGTTTCTGGAGTTGTGACAGACGCACTTGGACCAATCCCCGGAGCTAATATTATGGAGGAGGGGACTACTAACGGTACAGTGACGGATGTAAATGGAAAATATTCAATCAGTGTATCTGCAAAATCTACCCTTGTTTTCTCTTGTATAGGATATAAGGAACAGAAGATACGTGTCGGTACGAAAACGGTATTGAATGTGGATATGGTAGAAGAGTCGAAAATGCTCGATGAATTGGTCGTTGTCGGTTATGGAGTTCAGCGTAAGAGTGATGTGGCAACTTCGGTAGCCTCGGTCAAAGCGGATGAAATGAAGACATTTCCCGCCGGCAATGTGGCTGATATGTTGCGTGGACGTGCCGCAGGTGTGAATGTAACGAGCAGTTCCGGACGTCCGGGATCGACTCCTTCGATCACCATTCGCGGTTCCCGTTCTATCAGTGCGGACAATGCTCCTTTATATATCATAGATGGTTCTCCTTCCAGTGCAACGGAGTTTAGCACGTTGAGTGCGGACGATATTGAGTCGGTTGAAATTCTGAAGGATGCTGCGTCTCAGGCTATTTATGGGGCACGTGCCAGTGACGGTGTGGTATTGGTAACTACCAAGCGCGGTAAAGCCGGAAAGGTGGAAGTCAGTTATAATGGTTATCTGGGCATCCAGTCTCTCTGGAGGAATTTTGATTTCTATTCTCCCGAAGAATATATGCAGCTTCGCCGTGAAGCGAAGGCGCATGATAAGGGAATTGTTGATGCACGTGAGATTTCGATAGCCGAGGCATTGGAAGATGAGGTTATGCAGCGGGTATGGGCCAGCGGAAAGTTTATCGACTGGGAAAAAGAAATGTTCAGAAATGCAATTTACCATAATCATGATGTCAGTGTACGTGGAGGAACAGAGAAAATCAAAGTATCGGCAGGTGCCAACTATTTTGACCAACAGGGAATGGTGGTTACCGGATCGGGATACCAGAAGTTTTCTTTAAGGTTGAATCTGGACTTTGAAATATCAAAGTGGATTAGTTTTGGCATCAATTCTTCTTATGCGATGACTAAACAAGATCGTGAGGATGGTAACTTTAATGATTTTATTACCAGTTCCCCATTGGCGGAAATATATGATGCGGATGGCAAGTATACAAAGTATATCAACTCGGAAGGAAATTATAATCCTTTGTACCGTGCCCAGCATTACGGACGTGAAGTCTCCCGCGATAATTACCGCCTGAACTTTTTTATGGATGTGAAGCCTTTCAAGGGATTCAATTATCGTCTGAATACTTCCGTTTATAATCAGACATCTGAAGACGGCTCCTATAAAGATTCCCAATATCCGGGAGGCGGAGGAACGGCCGTTCTTGACGAATCGCGTACACAGAACTGGCTGGTTGAGAATATTGTGACTTATAAAGTGCCTATCCGCAATAAGAAACATCAGTTGACGTTGACCGGTGTGCAGTCTGTCGACCATAATGGCTCGAAGTCTATCGGCTATTCAGTAGAGAATCTTCCGGTAGATAAAGACTGGAATTTCATTTCTCAAGGTGAGTTTACAGGCAAGCCCCGTCGTCAGTTTAATGAAAATAATCTGGTGTCGTTCATGGCTCGTGCACAGTATTCGCTTTTAGACCGTTATCTGTTGAATGTGGCTGTTCGTCGCGACGGTTCCAGCCGTTTCGGAAAAGAAAATAAATGGGGTACATTCCCGTCGGCTGCTTTTGCCTGGCGTGTCAATCAGGAGAATTTCCTAAAAGATGTGTCGTGGATTGATAACCTCAAACTGCGTGTCAGTTATGGTATTGTTGGTAATCAGAACGGTATCGGCAATTATACGACTTTGGGACTCGCAGATAATAAAGGATATGAGTTTGGAGATACTTTCCAGATGGGATATTTGCCGGGTAAGGAGCTTTCTAACCCGAACTTGAAATGGGAACAGTCTGCAACGGCTAATTTAGGTGTTGATTTTAGTTTCTTTAATGGTCGTCTGAATGGTACGGTGGAATATTACAATACGCATACGAAAGATCTATTGGTGGAACGCTCTTTGAATGCATCACTTGGATATACCACTATGCTGGATAATCTGGGAAAGACGAAATCCAGTGGTATCGATCTTTCTTTAAATGGTGATGTGGTACGTACGAAAGAATTTACCTGGACACTCGGAACTAATTTCAGCATGTATAAGAATGAAATTGTCCGTATTGACGATACGCTCGATGAAAATGGTAAACCCGCCAGTCAGGTAGCACAGGGGTGGATTATCGGAGAACCGATTAATGTATATTATGATTATCTGGTAGACGGAATTTTTCAGTATGATGATTTTGATATCACTCGTGACGGTACGGGGAATCTGGTATATACGCTGAAAAACACCTATGACAGTAACAATGACGGTGTAGCCGACAGCCCGATTGATTACGGTGGCGCTATTGAACCGGGTATGGTTAAGGTACGTGATAACAATGGAGATGGAAGGATCACGGCAGATGACAGAGTGCCTATCCGGAAAGATCCGAAATTTACCGTCTCTCTTTCTTCCACATGGAACTGGAAAGGATTTGACTTGTTCATGGATTGGTATGGAGTTTCCGGCAGAAAGATAAGGAATAGTTATTTGTATGACTATAATTCCGGAGGTTCTTTGCGCGGAAAACTGAATGGAGTGAAGGTGGATTACTGGACTCCGTTCAATCCGTCGAACAAATTCCCGCGTCCTTCTTATAGTGCAGACCCTTCTTATTTGAGTGCCATCGCTATTCAGGATGCATCTTATATCCGTTTACGCACCTTACAATTGGGATATACTTTCCCGGCCAGACTATTGAAGAATACTCCGATTCATAAATTGCGTCTGTATGCAACTGCTACTAACTTGCTGACATTTACGGAGTTTAAGTCTTATAGTCCCGAACTGACTCCCGGGTCTTATCCGGAGTCCAAACAATATGTATTTGGTGTCAATGTTTCATTCTAAAATAAAGAATCCTTATGAAAAAGTTAATATATACAGCCTTTGTCATCTGCGGAATGTTGACCGCTTCCTGCTCGGATTTATTAAATCTGGAATCAAAGACAGACGTGACGAACAATTATCTGTTCACTACTCCCGAAGGGTTGAATACAGCTGTTACAGGTCTGTACTCCCTGGCACGTGAATTGCCGGGTGGAGCGGATAATAATGAATCCAATCTGTACATCGTTACTATGTGTGACTTTAATACGGATATTGCGATACTTAGAGCAGGTGTTTCTACTTCAATCGGACGTTTGAATACGAGCTTTACTCCAAGTACTGGGGATGTCAATAAGTTCTGGAAACATCACTATGGTATTATTGGAAAAGCAAATGAAATTATTGTAGCCGCAGAAGCCCTGGGGCTGGACGACAGCGATGTGCTCCATGCATGGAGTGAAGCGAAATTCTTCAGAGGACGGAGCTATTTTGAACTCTGGAAACGCTTTGACCGTCTTTATCTGAATATCACCCCGACCACCGTCGACAATCTGAAACGGGAATACAAACCTGCTTCTCACGAAGAACTGATGACGCTGATTACAACTGACTTGGACGATGCCATGAAAGGATTGGACTGGTCGCTTCCTCTAAATAATGGAAATGTATTGTATGGACGGGTAACAAAAGCTACTGCCAAACATGTCCGTGCACAGGTTGCCATGTGGGAGTCGGATTGGGATACAGCCATTGAGGAATGTGAGGATATCTTTAAGCAGGAAGGCATCTACTCGATGGAAAAGAAAGCCGAGAATGTATTTAATGGGGCAGATTTGAAATCTCCGGAAGTGTTATGGAGTTTCCAATATTCACAAAACTTGGGTGGAGGTGGTTCCGGAACTCCGGTTGCCGGACATCGTATCTCTATTCAAACCACTACCCGGATCAATAAAATTTCGGGTTGTATCAATACAGCCGATCAGGGTGGATATGGTTGGGGACGTATTTATCCGAATACCTATCTGTTGAGTCTGTACGATCAGGCAAAAGATACGCGATATAATGAGTTGTTTGTTCACCGCTTTAAATACAATGACCCGACTTCTCCTAAATATGGAGAATTGATTCCTCTAACACAGAGTTCCAGCTATTGTGAAACACTGCATTTTATGTCGAAAAAATACTTTGACCAATGGACGACGGCTGATAATCCGGACCGGACAACGGGTTTCAAGGATCTGATTGTCTATCGACTGGCAGAAACTTACTTAATGGCGGCAGAGGCATATATGCGTCGTGACGGAGGTATGAGTACAGATGCTTTGCGCTGTTACAATAAAACATGGGAACGTGCGGGAAATGATAAATTTGCAGGTCCTCTGACACAGGATATACTTTTGGATGAATATGCCCGTGAGTTGAATTTTGAAGGCGTTCGCTGGCCTTTGTTGAAACGTTTGGGACTCTTGGGCGAAAGAGTGAAAGCGCATTATGGCGAGACGAAGGCTGAAAACTCTTATCTGGATAAAGACTATGCGGAATGCCGTACCAGTTTTGTGGTTGGAAAGCATGAATGTTGGCCTATTCCACAGGAACAGATTGACTTGATGGGGAAAGAGAATTTCCCACAGAATGAGAACTGGTATTAAGCGATTGATTATCTGTAAAACATGAATGAATATGAAAAAAATAATATACTTCTTATTGATTTTAAATCTGGGATTGCTTTCCTGTGTCGATGATGCATCGGTACGCGTGATGCCTGAATTTAATTGTAAAATAAATCCAATCTCTCAAAAATAGTATATATAATGATTTGAAATTCAGTGTGTT
>OGPH01001592.1_pt1 | contig 16206 bp, 16 predicted proteins | sample 1552891 | NCBI WGS metagenome assembly OGPH01 (sample SAMEA2580272, study PRJEB22360) | human gut metagenome | biome: human gut; feature: human-associated habitat; material: faeces | place: Denmark | collected 2008/2010 | reverse complement strand
TTCCTGCAAACCACCTCAAAAATTGGCTGTTTCTAAACATTTGCATGCAGGAAGTTCTCCCGCCTGGCGGCTAAACTCCGCCCTGCAGGGCGTCAGACAACGCCGCCAGGGCGTGCGGGAGAATTTCCTGCATGCAAATGCTAAGAAACAGCACAATTTTTTCACATGTTTGCAGGAAACGGAATCCAGCGCGGCCAGGCAGCCTCCTTTTATACGCGGGATGGGCGCCGGGAAATGACGGCTTGGCCCCTGCCTATTGGCGGAAAGGCGGTACGCGAGCGTGCGAAGAGGCGCGCGGGTAATATGTCGGTGAAAATTCCCGCGTATGAAGTGGACAGGCGAAAGAAAAACGGGTATAATCATACATAGGTATTTTCCGGTTAAGAGGAGAGAAGGTCTGAGGGACGGCCAATCGCCTCTGATACGCTAAAGCGGTGTGGAAATAAGGACGAATATGAAATGGGATAAGAATATTTTCCGCTATCTGACCCTGATTACACAGTTCGGGATCTATATGCTGGTTCCGATTTTTTTATGCACATTTGCAGGGATGTATCTTGATAAGAGGCTGGGAACCTCTTTTCTGGTAATCATTTTCTTTTTTATAGGGGCGTTGGCGGGATTCAGAAATATTTATCTGCTGGCGGCAAAGCTTACCGGCAGCGGGAGAAAAGAAGGGCATGATAAGAAGTCTTCTGGGGAAAATAAATGAAACGGTGCGGGAGCTGTGGCTGGGGATTCTGATATGGACCCTCGCGTGGCAGATCGTGCCCGTATGGTTTATGAAAGAAGCCGGCAGTTATAGCTTGGGGCTGTGGCTTGGCGCCCTTTTGGCGCTGGGAGCCTCTTATCATATGTGGTGGGCGCTTGAAAGAGGGCTGGAAGATGCGGGAAGCGCCCAGAAATATATCGGCAAGCAGGCGGTTATACGCTATTTGGTGATTGTGGCGGCTTTTGCAGTCATCATGATAACGAAGATCGCTAATCCGCTGTCAGCCTTTGCAGGTATTATGGGACTGAAGGCTGCGGCATATATGCAGCCGTTTCTGCATCGCCGTCTGCATGGCGGAAAGAAGGAAAGGGAAGAAAAGGAGGAGGTGACTTTGTGAGAAACAGTATTCTGCTGACCGCGGAAGCGGAAGTGGACTTTATGATACATGGGGTCTTTTCTTATAATTTTTTCGGACATAAGGTATGGATAACGACGACCCATATCAGCCTTTTGATTGTCCTGCTCGTGTTCATAGTCTTCGCAATCGCGGCCAATCGGGTGATGAAGCGGGCACAGCAGGTGCCGGGGGCTTTTCAGAATGTGGTGGAACTCATCGTGGAAAAGCTGGACGGAATGATACACGGCGTTATGGGAAAGAATGCGGCGAAGTTCGCAAACTATATCGGCACGGTATTTCTTTTTATCCTGATCTGTAATATTTCTGGTCTGTTCGGCCTGCGCCCTCCCACGGCGGACTATGGGGTGACGCTGCCTTTGGGGCTGATGACATTTATTCTGATCCATTATAATAAGTTGAAGCATCAGAAGCTGTCGGGAGTGCTGAAGGGATTGTGCGATCCATGGCCGATCTGGATCCCGATCAATATTATAGGAGATGTGGCAGTGCCAATCTCCCTGTCGTTGCGTCTGTTCGCCAATATCCTGTCTGGGACAGTGATGATGGCGCTGATATATGGATTGTTAAAATGGGTGGCATTGTTCTGGCCTGCCGCGCTGCATGTGTATTTTGATCTGTTTTCCGGCGCGATCCAGACCTATGTATTCTGTATGCTGACGATGACCTATATTTCAGACGCAATTGGGGACGACTGAAAGTAAAAGAAAAAAAGTGGGCCGTATGAAGCGGCGGAAATGGAGGAAATTATGGAATTCAATGAGAACTTTATTCTGGGATGTTCGGCAATCGGAGCGGGACTCGCGCTGATCGCAGGAATTGGGCCAGGTGTGGGCCAGGGAATTGCGGCAGGGCATGCAGCTGCGGCGGTAGGACGCAATCCGGGCGCTAAATCTGATATCACGTCCACCATGCTGCTGGGACAGGCCGTTGCGGAAACAACGGGTCTGTACGGTCTTCTGGTGGCCATGCTGCTTTTATTCGTGAAACCTCTGACCTGATCTGAGACCGGGAAAAAAGAAAGGGGAAAGGAGACCAAAATTTGCTTACCAAATTCATGGTGCCGCATCTTCTTGCCGCGGATACGATGGAACCGCGCCTGTTTGATCTGGATTTCCAGCTTCTGGCCGATTCTGTGCTCACCATCATCGCGGTATTTGTTCTGTTTTTTGTCCTGTCTTATTTTCTGTTCAACCCGGTCAGGGAATTCCTGAAAAAGAGGCAGGATGGGATCCGGCAGGATCTGGACGAGGCGAAGGCCGGCAGAGAAGAAGCGGCCGCCTTAAAAAAGGAATATGAAGACAAGCTGGCCAATATCAATAAAGAGGCGGAGGAAATCCTTTCCGCCACCAGAAAGAAAGCCCTGGCCAATGGAAACCGCATCGAACAGGAAGCAAAGGCGGAAGCCGCGCGGATCGTGGCGCGGGCCAGGGTAGAAGCGGATCTGGAAAAGAAAAAAATGGCGGATGATGTGAAGCGGGAAATGGTATCAATCGCTTCCGTTCTGGCCGGCAAGATGATCGGCGCTTCTGTGGATGCTTCCATGCAGGAGAGGCTGATTGACGAAACATTGAAGGAAATAGGTGATCGCACATGGCTAAGCTGATTTCCAATACTTACGGCGAGGCGCTGTTTGGCCTCGCGCTGGAAAAGGGGCTTGTGGATGAACTGATGGAGGAGATCAGAGATCTGCAGGAGATCCTTTCGGAGAATCCGGAATTTTCCAGGCTTATGAATCACCCGGACATCAGCCGCCAGGAGAAGCTGTCCGTGCTGAAGGAAGTATTTGAAGGAAGGCTGTCCGATGAGCTGTATGGCTTCCTGAGGGTGCTGATTGAGAAGGGGCGCTACGGCGCGATGGAAGATATTTTTGCGGATTATGTGCGGCGGTTCAGGGAGCATCAAAGAATCGGCGTCGCATATATTACCAGTGCGATTGCGCTGGATGAAAGGCAGCAGGAAAAGATCGAAAGACGGCTGCTTGAGACCACGCCGTATGAGAAAATAGAACTGCACTTGACAACGGATGCGTCGTTGATCGGAGGCCTTGTCATCCGAATCGGGGACAGGGTGGTGGACTCCAGCATCCGTACCCGGCTGGAGGGGCTTAGCCGTCAGCTGATGCGAATCCAGATATAAATCGGGGCCGCGGGGGCCCATAAAGGAAGGTTATTGGCCCATGAAATTGAGACCAGAAGAGATAAGTTCAGTTATAAAAGAACAGATAGAACGGTATGCTTCCAAGCTGGAAGTGGCGGAAGTGGGAACGGTTATCCAGGTGGCGGACGGCATCGCGCGCATTCACGGGCTGGAAAATGCGATGCAGGGGGAACTGCTGGAATTTCCCGGAGAAGTATACGGGATGGTGCTGAACCTGGAGGAAGATAACGTGGGCGCTGTGCTGCTTGGCAGCGAACGCGCGGTAGGAGAAGGAGACCTGGTAAAGAGCACCGGGCGTGTGGTGGAGGTTCCCGTAGGGGATGCGCTGACCGGACGCGTGGTGGATGCATTGGGAAGGCCGATTGACGGGAAGGGCCCGATCCGGACGGAGAAATTCCGGCCCATTGAACGGGTGGCCTCAGGCGTTATCACGCGCAAATCGGTAGACAGGCCGCTGCAGACCGGGATCAAGGCGATTGATTCCATGGTTCCTATCGGAAGAGGGCAGCGGGAACTGATTATCGGAGACAGGCAGACGGGAAAGACGGCCATTGCCATCGATACCATCATCAATCAGAAGGGACAGGATGTGAAGTGCATCTATGTTGCCATCGGACAGAAGGCATCTACGGTGGCGTCCATCGTGAAGACGCTGGAAGAGTACGGTGCCATGTCCTATACCACGGTGGTGGCATCCATGGCGAGTGAACTGGCCCCTCTGCAGTACATTGCGCCGTATTCCGGCTGTGCGATCGGAGAAGAGTGGATGGAAAACGGGGAAGATGTGCTGGTGGTCTATGATGACCTGAGTAAGCATGCAGCGGCGTACCGTACCCTGTCCCTGCTTCTGAAGCGCCCGCCGGGACGTGAAGCATATCCGGGGGATGTGTTTTATCTGCATTCCCGTCTGCTGGAGCGCGCGGCAAGAATGAACGAAGAGTATGGGGGCGGTTCTCTGACCGCGCTTCCGATCATAGAGACCCAGGCAGGAGATGTATCCGCCTATATTCCCACGAATGTGATCTCCATCACGGATGGGCAGATCTACCTGGAGACGGAGATGTTCAACGGAGGATATCGTCCCGCTGTCAATGCGGGGCTGTCCGTATCGCGTGTGGGCGGTGCGGCGCAGATCAAGGCTATGAAGAAGATTGCGGCGCCTATCCGTGTGGAGCTGGCGCAGTATCGTGAGCTCGCAGCATTCGCCCAGTTCGGTTCTGAACTGGATGCGGATACGAAAGAGAAGCTGGCTCAAGGTGAGCGGATTCAGGAGGTCCTGAAACAGCCGCAGTATCAGCCGATGGCCGTGGAATATCAGGTTATCATTCTCTATGCGGTTACGCATAAGCATCTGCTGGATATCCCGACGGAACAGATTACCCGTTTTGAAAGAGCGCTGTTTGAATTCATTGACGGACAGTATCCGGAGGTGCCTGCCGCGATCCGGACGGATCAACAGATTACGGAGGAAACGGAAGAGGCGCTTGTGAAGGCGATCGAGGCGTGCAAAGCGCAGTTCTTGGGGAAAGTTGGGTGAAGTAAATGGCTTCAATGAGAGATATCAAGAGGCGCAAGGGAAGCATCCAGAGCACGCAGCAGATCACCAAGGCGATGAAGCTGGTATCCACTGTGAAGCTGCAGAAGGCCAAGCGGAAGGCTGAGGAATCCAAACCGTATTTTAACGCCATGTATCGGACGGTATGTTCCATCCTGGAACATTCGGGAAATATCCGGCATCCATATCTGAATGGAGCAGAAAGCGGCGCGGCGGCGAAGAAAGCCGTGATCGTGATCACTTCCAACAGAGGGCTTGCGGGAGGATACAATTCGGGAGTTACAAAACTGATCACGCAGGGAGCGTTTTCCCGGGATGAAGTTGTGGCCTATACGGTGGGGAAAAAGGGAAGGGACGCCCTGGAGCGCGGTGGATGGCAGATACGGTGGGATGCGTCTGCGGTCATGGAAGAACCCTCCTATGCGGATGCGCTTCATATAAGCAGAGAGGTCCTGGAAGCATACAGAAAGGGAGAGATCGGTGAAATCTACCTGGCTTATACCGTATTTCGGAATACGGTAACCCACATCCCATGCCTGAGAAAGCTTCTCCCGGTGGATGTGAATGAGATGCAGCAGGATTCCGATGAGGAGGATGCTTCCGGACTTCTGATGAATTTTGAGATGGAGGAGGCAGAAGCGCTGGAGCTTCTGGTTCCCAAATATATTACGGGAATGATCTATAGCGGCCTGCTGGAAGGCGCTGCCAGTGAGAACGGCGCAAGAATGCAGGCAATGGACTCCGCGACGGGCAATGCGGAAGAGATGATAGAAGAGCTTTCGCTGTTGTATAACAGGGCGCGTCAGGGCTCCATCACACAGGAACTGACCGAAATCATAGCCGGCGCTTCAGCGATCGACTGATAAAGGCATGACCATGTGCATTTTGTTGGAGGAAACAGAAAAAAGAAAGGAATAGAAGGAAACATGGCAGAGAAAATGAGCGGGAAAATCACCCAGGTGATCGGCGCCATCCTGGATGTAAGGTTTGATACGGGCAAGCTTCCCGAGATCAATGAGGCATTGGAAATTCCGACAAGGGATGGCTCCACATTGGTGGCGGAGGTGGCTCAGCACCTGGGCGATGATACGACGCGCTGTGTTGCCATGGGCCCGACTGACGGACTCGTGAGGGGGATGGAGGCGTTTGCTACCGGCTCGCCGATCCGCGTCCCGGTGGGGGAGAAAACGTTGGGGCGCATGTTCAACGTTCTGGGCAAGCCGATCGATAACCTTCCGCCTCCGGAAGGCGTGACCTATGAACCGATCCACAGAAGCGCGCCGAAATTTGAGGAACAGTCCACGGATACGCAAATGCTGGAAACCGGAATCAAGGTGGTGGATCTGCTCTGTCCCTATCAGAGAGGCGGTAAAATCGGCCTTTTCGGCGGCGCAGGAGTGGGCAAGACGGTGCTGATACAGGAACTGATCCGCAACATTGCTACGGAACACGGCGGATATTCCGTATTTACGGGCGTAGGGGAACGGACGCGGGAAGGAAACGACCTGTACTATGAAATGAAAGAGTCGGGCGTTATCGATAAGACGACCATGGTATTCGGCCAGATGAATGAGCCGCCGGGAGCGAGAATGCGGGTCGGTTTGTCCGGGCTGACGATGGCGGAGTATTTTCGTGATAAGGGCGGCAAAGACGTGCTGCTGTTTATCGATAATATTTTCCGTTTTACGCAGGCGGGCAGCGAGGTGTCGGCGCTTCTGGGCCGGATGCCTTCTGCGGTGGGATATCAGCCCACCCTGCAGACGGAGATGGGCGCGCTGCAGGAAAGGATCACTTCCACGAAGAACGGTTCCATCACTTCCGTGCAGGCTGTCTATGTCCCTGCGGATGACCTGACGGATCCGGCTCCGGCCACCACGTTCGCCCATCTGGATGCGACGACGGTGCTTTCGCGTTCCATTGTGGAATTGGGGATCTATCCGGCGGTGGATCCGCTGGAATCCACTTCCAGGATTCTGGATCCCAGGATCGTGGGAGAAGAGCACTATCAGGTGGCGAGAGGTGTCCAGGAACTGCTTCAGCGCTATAAAGAACTGCAGGATATCATCGCCATTCTGGGAATGGATGAACTGTCAGAAGAGGACAAGCTGGTCGTTCAACGGGCCAGAAAGGTGCAGCGGTTCCTTTCCCAGCCCTTCCATGTGGCGGGACAGTTTACCGGCCTGGAAGGCAGGTATGTGCCGGTTTCGGAGACGATCCGGAGCTTCCGTGAGATTCTGGACGGGGAACATGATTCAATTCCGGAAAGTTATTTCCTGAATGCAGGCAGCATAGACGATGTGCTTTCGCGCGTGAAATAAGAGGTGCAATATGGCAGAGGATGGGAATTTCACACTGAAAATCATCACCCCGGAGCGCATTTTCTTTGAGGGACCTGTTTTCATGGTGGAGTTTAATACCACAGAGGGGCAGATTGGGATCTACAAGAAGCATATCCCTCTGACGGTCATGATTAAACCGGGTATCCTTACCATCACTACGGAGAATGGGAAAAAGGAAGCTGCGCTGCATGCGGGATTTGCCCAGGTTTTGCCGGATCAGGTGACGATTCTGGCGGAAGTGGTGGAATGGCCGGAGGAAATAGACGAGAAACGGGCTTATTCCGCTCTGGAGCGGGCGCAGGAGCGCCTGAAGGAACACAAGCCGGATACGGATATGGCACGGGCCAAAACTGCGCTTGAAAGGGCAATGGCGCGGATAGAGGTATTAAAAGAATAACCAGAAAGAAAGCGCGCCTGTCTGCCGGATGAGAAGCGGACAGGCGCGCTGTGTATACCTGAATATCAGGTAACCTGAGTATCAGGTAACCGGAGCGTCGGGTATAAAGGAGATGCCGCAGGAACGGCAGGATAAGGGGAAATATGCGGGATACGGTACAGAGAATACTTAAAAATACGGCTACAGTCATCATCGGCAAGGACGAGACTGCGAAGAAGCTGATTGCGGCGCTTCTGGCAGACGGGCATGTGCTGCTGGAGGATGTTCCGGGAACGGGCAAAACCAAGTTGGCAAAGGCGCTGTCCGCCTCTTTGGGCGTGCGGATGGGAAGGATTCAGTTTACGCCGGACATGCTGCCCGCGGATATTACAGGGCTGCATATATACAGCAAGGAAACGGAACGGTTTGAACTGAAGAAAGGGCCGGTATTTACGAATATCCTGCTGGCGGATGAGATCAACCGAGCCACCCCGAGAACCCAGGCCGGACTTTTGGAGTGTATGGAAGAGCGGCAGGTGACCATAGATGGAAAGACGTTTGCGTTGGAACCGCCCTTTTTTGTGATCGCCACGCAGAATCCTGTGGAGACGGCGGGAACGTTCCCTCTGCCGGAGGCGCAGATGGATCGATTCATGATGAGGCTGTCCATGGGAGAAGTGACGCGGGAGGAAGAAATCGCGATTCTGGAGACATACTGCCATGCGGATCCGATTATGGAGCTGCAGCAGGTGATCACCCGGGAAGAACTGCTGGCCATGAAAGAGGAAGCAGCCCGGGTGTCCGTACACCCTCTGATCGCCGGATATATGGCGGACATCGCGGCCAGCACGAGAAAGCAGGAGAAGGTGGTCATGGGGGTAAGTCCCAGGGGAACGCTGGCATTGATGCGCGCCTGTAAGGCGTGGGCCTATATGGACGGAAGGGAGTACTGCATTCCGGATGATGTGAAGGCGCTGGCGCCTTCGGTACTCGCGCACAGACTGGCATTTTCCTATGGCGGAGGCGGAAGAAAGGATGCAGAAGGGCTGATTGAAGAGATCCTGCGGACCGTTCCGGTTCCGGTGGAGGATTTCGGCGGGAGAGGATAGAAGATGCTGATTCTATGGATATGTGCGGGAGCGGCGGCGTTCTATTTCCTTCAAACATGGATCTATGCCCGGTTCTGGAAGAAAGGCCTGTCCGCCAGGCTGTATTTTTCCAGGGAAAGCGCGACGGAAGGGGAAGAATGCTGTCTGGTGGAGCAGGTGGAAAATGGAAAGCTGCTTCCCCTTCCTGTGCTGAAGGTGAAATTTCAGGTATCAAGAAAGCTGCATTTTTCCGGAGAAGGAGACAGTGCGGTGTCCGATCAGTATTACCGCAATGATATCCTTTCCATGGGGCCGAGGCAGCGTGTGACGAGGCGGCTCCCGTTTCGGTGTGGCGCGAGGGGATATTATCGGATAAACGGCCTGGATCTGGTCTGTTCTGACCTTTTCCTCGGGAATGAGATGGTGGAGGAACTGGAGGAGAACAGCAGCCTGTATGTGTATCCCGCACCTGTGGGCGGCTTTGAACTCGACCGCGCGCTGCAGAAACTGAACGGAGAGATCCTGGCAAAACGCCATCTGCTGGAAGATCCTTTTGAATATCGGGGGATCCGGGAATATGCGCCCTTTGACGAGAGAAAAGCGATCAACTGGAAGGCCGCGGCGCGCATGGGAACGCTCATGGTAAATATGCGCAATTATACGTCCCTGCAGGCGGTTCGGATCTTCCTGAATTTGGAGGACAACGGGATCTGGCGGCAGGAAGAGCTGGTGGAACTGTGCATACGCATTGCGGCCCGTATCGCGCAGATGCTGCTTGGCCAAGGGATACGGGTGGCCGTATACTGCAATGCAAAAGATATTCTGACAGGCAGGCCCATGCGGCTGCCGCCCAGTTCGGGAGCAGGGCAGATGGAGAGCATCAACCGTGCGCTGGCCAGGCTGAATCTGGAGGAGGAAGTGGATGGATTTGCGCATTTATTTGCAAAAGAACTGGAAGATGGCAGGAAGGAAATGATGAGCGTGTTTCTGTCCGTGGACAGGAGCGCTGCATTCCAGAATCTTCTGGAAACGTATCTGGCCAGCGGTGCGGAGGGCATATGGATGTGCCCGCTGCTCCCTCGGATGGAGAGCGAAGTGGAAAAGCCGGAGAAGCTGCATTTTATCCGGCTGAATGCGGAGGAATTGCTGAATGGGGCATAAAGGGCTGAAACGTCTGCTGGAAATGATGGAAATCCTGCAAAATTATCTGGTGGTATTCTGCGTAGAAACCGTTCTGTTCGCCCTTTTTCCCAAGGCGGAAAGCGCCTTTGGGGAGATGTCCTTTGCGCAGCCGTCCCTGCTCAGGCAGATTTTGCTTCTCGCAGTTCCTATTTTTGCATGGCTGATCCGGATGGCCGCGAATCGGTTTTTGGCCTTTATGGGCCTGCATGCGGCTGTGCTGTTTTTGGGTTCCTGCCTGGGAGGGACGGCGCCGCAGAGGGCTGTGTTTGTTATGCTGACCGCCTGTTATCTGTTCCGCTCCCTCTATGTGCGCTTTAAACTTCAGTCCGACGGGGAAGGGGCGCTGGGAGCCGCTGCTGCTGCGGTGCTGGGGGCAGGGACATTTTTCCTTTGCGCTTATCTTGGCGCAGATGAGAGCTGTGCGAGAATTCTGAACGCAGCGCTTCTTTATACGTTTCTGTTTTTTATTCATATATATCTGCAGCGCCTGGAACAGTTCATCCGATTTAATCGGGCAAGCAATGCGCATATTCCGGCGAGAAAGATGCTGATGCAGGGAGGGGGCCTGAGCGCGGCCTGCAGCCTGATTGTGGTGATGATTCTGGGAGCGGCAGCGGATGACAGCCTGATGAATAAAGCTGTGACGTGGCTGAAAGAGGGCCTTTGGTATCTTGGCAGGGGAATCTTGTGGTGCCTTGGCATGCTGCTTCGCCTGTTTGGAAGCGACGGAGGAGCGGAACAGATAGAAGAAGCGCCGGCGGCCGTGCCGCAGCTGGCGGCCGGAGAGGCGGCTGCCTCACCGTTCTGGCTGGAACTTCTCTATAAGGCGATAGAGCTGGTGATTCTGGGCGGCTGCCTGTTTCTGATCTGCTTCGCACTGTATAAGCTGTTCCTTGCCGCCCTTCATCGTTTTTATGAAAAGCGCGGAGAAACAAGGGAAGATGCGAACGACGCGGAAGAGATCAGGGAAAGGATAGAGAAGGGGCAAAAGAAAGAGAGAGGGGAGAGAAGGCGGCTGCTTTTTGCCAGAACGGAGGAGGAGAAGATACGAAAGGCGTTTATCCGGACGATTCGGCGGACGGAAGGATTTCGCAACCCGGATGGAACGAATGGGGGAAAGGCGAGGAAGGATCCATGGAAGGAAGAAGCGAGAAAAGGCCTGGTACAAGGCAAAACAGCCAGAGAACTTTCCTGCTTGATGCATTTGGAGGAGGGGAAAGAGAAGGCGGGGGAGGAAGCCTGCCATAAGGAGGCTCTTTTTCTCGAATTGGTCCAGCTATATGAAAAAGCGCGTTATGCGGGAGGCTGTACTGCAAAGGAGGCGCGCCGCGCCGGACAGCTTGCGGACATGCTCTCCGGAGAAAGGGGACCGTCCCGTTTCCGTAAGTAGAAAACATATCCGCGCATTTTGCATACCATAAATTAAAAGAGATGGGCCGATAGCTCAGGGCTTTGACGGCCCGGAAAGGGCAGGATGGAGGAATACAGGCCGGGGACATTTTTTCCCGGATTTTCACAGGCTACACAGGAAGAAGGGAGCAGGGACGGGAGGTTTTTCCGGGAGAGCTGTCCGCGCTGCGGCGTTTACGGAAATGGGCTTCCCTTTTATATGACGTATCCCCTGCCGATGTTTTGGGAGGAAGAGGATACGGCCCTGCGTGATCTGGAGTATCTGATTTCGTTCTATCCCAGACAGGCGAAGCATTTCCAGGGAAAAATCAACCGTATTCTGGATACGCTGGACTATCGGGGAAGCATGATCTATGATGAATATCCTGACAGGTTGGCGATTCAAAGACTTTCCGACCAGGTGGCGGAACGGCTGATGAAGGAGGAAGCCGCAGAGGGGCGGATGGGAACCGGCAGCCGAATGGAGGCTGATAAGTGGATGGAGGATGGCAACCGAACGGAGGCCGGCAGCAGAACAGAGGCCGGCAGCAGAACAGAGGCCGGCAGCAGGATGGAAGCCGGGCGGCGGGCAGAAGAAAATATGCGCCCTGTAGGGCAGGACGCTGCCGCACAGGGCGGAGAGCGGGAAAGGGAGCTGATACAGATCCTTTTGCTTCATGAGATATACAGAAGGAGGCAGAACCGGAATCCGGGCAGAGGAAAAATCCTGTAACAGCTCAGGCAGTTTTGAACCGTTACAAAATCTTTTTTAAATATCAGTTGTACATTGCCCTAAAAATGCGTACAATGTTTTCATACGAACAAGATGTCTGACGGCGTGCCGCATGAAAAGCGGCGGCTGTAAAACAGTGATGAGAACGGGGAGAAAGGAAGTACCGGGGAGGCGTGAAGCTTCCTCTGTACTTCTTGTGCGTGTGGAAGGAGAAATAGATGGAGGAATTAAAAAACCTCTTGGAAGAGAGCCTGAATGAGGGGCTGTATCAGATGACCGCGGGCGGCAGCAGGAACAAGGATGCAGGCAGCCGGGTTAAGGTAAGACCGGTTCTGATAGGCGGTAAGCTGCTGTTTCAGATAGAAACCTATCGGGGAAATCAGGTGTTTCATAAAAATATGCCAAAAGAAGAAGCTGTCCGGGAAATCTGTCAGACGATGGAGGGATTCCGGCAGCTGGATGTGGAAAACGTTTCCTTTTCCGCAGTGGTTCTGGTGAGCAAAAAGGGAAAGGTGACGATCAGAAAGAAGGAGAAGCGCCAGAGTGTGGACCCTGCTGCCGGCCCAAAGGCGGGACGCGCCGCTTCTGTGGACAGGCTGGCGCATAACCGCAGGAAACAATATATTCTGGAGGAAGGGCGCGTGGTTCCTTTTCTGGTGGATCTGGGCGTACAGACGCCGGAGGGGAAGGTCGTGCGCAGCCGCTATGATAAGTTTCGGCAGATCAACCGCTTTTTGGAATTCATTGCGGATGTGCGGCCGAATTTTCCCGCGGACAGATGTGTGCGGATCATTGATTTTGGTTGTGGAAAGAGTTACCTGACGTTTGCCATGTATTATTATCTGCATGAACTGTGCGGGCTGGATATCCGGATAACGGGGCTGGATCTGAAGGCGGATGTGATTCACAACTGCAATGCGCTGGCCGTGAAATACGGCTACGAGGGCCTTTCGTTTCAGGAAGGGGATATTGCCGTATATGAGGGGACGGATGCGGCGGACATGGTGGTGACGCTTCATGCCTGTGATACGGCGACGGATTATGCGCTCTATAAAGCGATTGGATGGAATGCCAAAGTGATCCTGTCGGTGCCCTGCTGTCAGCATGAGGTCAACGGGCAGATCAAGAACGAGGTGCTTTGGCCGGCGCTGAAATATGGGCTGATTAAAGAGCGGATGTCCGCTCTGCTGACGGATGCGATACGCGCCAATCTTCTGGAAGAAGCCGGATACGATACGCAGATTCTGGAATTCATCGATATGGAGCACACGCCGAAAAATATTTTGATTCGGGCGGTAAAAAGGGAACGGCCAGGTGAGCGCGATACGCATGTGTCAGAGATGGCGGAAGCGCTTGGAGCACACACCTGCCTTCAGGAGCTGATGAAGGGCATGCATCCGCAGGAAGCAAAGGTAATAGGACAGGAGCATTCATGAAAAAAACGATTATCAGATCTTGCGTTTTCGTCGTAACATTTGTGGCGGCGTTGATTGTAAGCAGCATGGTGCTGAACAGGGGAAATACGGATATGACGGCAGAAATGGAATATCCCGAACTGCCTCTGATTTATGTAAATGTGGGAGACCGGCATGTGAACATGATGCAGGGCTTTCTTGCTGATATGGAAGTGGCATATATGCGCGAAAGCATTGTGCCCATCGGAACGGATCGCGGCCTGTCCATCAGCGTCCAGCGGTTTGGAAGCGAAGTGAGCAGCCTTTCTTTTGAGGTACGGAGCATAGATGGGACGCGGCTGGTGGAGGATACGCAGATTCAGGAGTATACAGAAGAAGGAGACTATCTGCTGGCGGATATCGTTCTGAAGGATCTGATTGATGAGGAGACGGAATACAGCCTGATTTTTAAACTGCAGCTGGAGGATGGAAGAGAGGCCTCCTATTATACGCGCATTATTCAGGCAGAAGGGTATGGCGTGGAAGAAAAACTGGATTTTGTCGCAGGATTCAGTGCGGACACGTTTGATAAGCAGCGCTGCGCGAACCTTGGCGTCTACCTGGAACCCAATTCAGAGGGTGATAATTCCACGTTGAGCCATGTGACCATCCACAGCAGCCTGGATCAGGTTGGCTGGGGAGATCTGGCCGTGCAGCAGGTGACGGAGCCGGTTTATCTGATTCAGGACATCACGGAGCAGACAGCGGCAATAACGGTGGAATACCTGGTAAGCTATACGCGATATGAAAGGGAACGCTATGCGGCTGTGAAGGAGACCTACCGGATCCGGACAGGAACAGAGAGAATGTATCTGCTGGATTATGACCGCACAATGAGCGAATTCTTTACGGAAGATGCCTCTTCCTTTGTGGATACGGAAGTGGTTCTTGGAATTCTGGATGCGGATGTGGAGATGGCGGAAAGCGAGGGAGGCAAAATTCTCGCATTTGAACAGGCGGGCGTGCTGTACAGCCTGAATGTTACGGAAAATAAGCTGGCACGGCTCTTTTCCTTCTATGACCTGGAGGGAAGGAACGAACGGTCCTTATACGGCGGACATGACTTCAAGATCCTGCAGGTGGACGAAGCGGGCAATGTCTTCTTTGCGGTATATGGTTATATCAGCAGAGGCCGCAGAGAGGGATATTGCGGGGTATCGGTTTATTTTTATAATAATTCTGCCAATACGATTGAGGAAATGGCTTTTATACCCAGTTCCAAATCTCCGGAGATCCTGAAAGCGGAATTGGATCAGCTGTCCTACCTGAACGGGCGCAATGAACTGTATGTGTTTCTGAATGACAAGATCAGCTGTATTCATCTGGAGGAACATCAGGTGGAGACCATTGCGGAGAACCTGAACCCGGACAGCTGCCAGGTATCGGAAAGCAACCGTATGGTGGTCTGGCAGAATGATGGAGAGAAATACAGGAACAGCTCTCTGACGCTGATGAACTTAAGCACCGGCGAACAGACGCTTATAGAAGCGGAAGAGAGGGACTATCTTCTGCCCCTCGGGTTTATGGGAGAGGACATCGTATATGGGGTGGCAAGAAGTCAGGATTTGACTGAGGACGGAGCGGGCGCTACGATCTTTCCGATGTATCAGATTCGGATCCAGGATGAAAACGGTGAAATCCTGATGACCTATGAAAAGCCCGGATTCTATGTGACCGGCTGCGAGATGAATGAAAATCAGATTATTCTGTCGCGCGTGGAAAAAAATGGGCAGGGAGAATATGTGGCCTGTGAAGACGATCAGATCGTGAGCGGGGAGACAGCTGTATCCAAAACGAACCAGATCATTACCGTGCCCACGCAGGAAGACGACCGTCTGACGGAAATTCAGCTCAAGACAGGAATTGATACGCAGAAGCTGAAGATGCAGACGCCCAGGGAAGTATTGTATGAGGGCAGCAGAGAAGTGGTAATCAGCCCTTCCGACGAATATGTGGACAGCTATTATGTATATGATCTGGATGGGGATGTGACGATTGTGTCCACGCCGGCCGAAGCCATCAGCCTGGCCTATGATATTGCGGGAACGGTTACGAGCCGGGATGGTTTCTATGTGTGGAGAAAAGAGCGGAAAAATACCAGAAACCAGATCATGGCCATAGAAGGAACTGCCATTTCAGAGGAAAGAGGAAGCCTGGCTGTGTGCCTTGACGTAATGCTGGCCTATGAAGGGGTGATGAGAAATTCGGAATATCTGCTGGAACAGGGAGAGACGGTCAGACAGGTTCTGGAAGAAAACCTGGAAAACGTACAGGTTCTGGATCTGACGGGATGCAGCCTGGAAAGCGTTCTGTACTATCCGGATCGGGAGATCCCTGTGCTGGCTATGCTGAACGATGGAAACGCGGTGCTGATTATCGGTTTTAATGAGATGAATGTGGTCCTGATGAATCCGGAATCCGGAACTGTGTATAAGATGGGAATGAACGATGCCCAGACCTGGTTTGAGGAAAACGGGAATGAATTCCTCTCTTATGTGAAGAAGGAACCTTGATGAGATACAAAAAGATGCCCTAAAATACCTGAACCGGAAACGGTTTAACAGCCAGCCCGGAGCTTTCCGCTCCGCCTGGCCCGCAAGGATAGAATGTCCCATCCTCCCCTTGGGCCTGACAGAACGGCTGCTGATGTCGGCTGCCTTTCCTTTTTCTGCCTGCCTGTGAAAAAATTGTGCTGTTTCTTGCTTCGGGGTTCACGGCCCCCTCCCGCACGTCCTGGCGGCGTTGTCTGACGCCCGAAAGGGCGGAGTTTAGCCGCCAGGCGGGAGAGGGCTGCGAACCCCAA
>OGPH01001585.1_pt1 | contig 16359 bp, 21 predicted proteins | sample 1552891 | NCBI WGS metagenome assembly OGPH01 (sample SAMEA2580272, study PRJEB22360) | human gut metagenome | biome: human gut; feature: human-associated habitat; material: faeces | place: Denmark | collected 2008/2010 | reverse complement strand
GGAGCCATATATCAACCAGCTGCCAGACTATGCGTATCTCTGCAAAGACCTGCTGGACGGAAAAATGTAAGCTGTTAAACGAGGTGTCAGGAGCCATACGGTGCTTCTGGCACCTTTTTTGTGAATTTGATTAAAAAGTCCTTGACAATTTGTCTCTGGCCTAACATGAAAGTAAAATCTATGTTGGGAGGGCTCCCTTATGGGCAAGAAGATCTTTTTGACATCAGACGGTTTTTCATTTCACACTCTGGAACTGCGATGGAATCCGACAGACACCGCGTTTGCAAATGCATTTGATCGACTGCGGCAATGCAGCTGTGGGGGTGAGTTTTATCCCGTGAAGGAAAACGGCGGGGTATTCGCGTGGAGGTGCAATGCGTTTTCGAGAAATGGGCTTCAGGCGTTCCTGACACGCGGGCACCAGAACATGATCTCGTTGACGGTCAACCCTCGCAAGCTGCTGGAACCGAATGTCTCGTATCTTGGTATTGTACCGCCGTATCAGGACATACTTGAGGAAATACGGGATAATTTCACATTAGTCATGCGTAAGGCGGGGCTGCCGGAGGATATGAACGCATGGAAATTACATCGGCTGGATCTCTGTGTCAACATTTGCTGGAACCGCAAAAATGCGGCGGTAGAATTGATCAGGCTATTGCGCTTGGATGAACCATTGTCCTCTACATTCGTCAAGGAATCCGAGTTAAGGCGGCATGCCGTGCGTTGGGACAATGGACGGGTTCAGTTGGTAGCGTATGATAAACTGCTGCAAATGAAACGCGAGGGCCTGATGAAGGGCGAGAAGCTGCCAAAAAGCGTTTTGAGAGTGGAACTACACTGTGGTCGCGCCTGGATACGGGATTTTATCAAGAAGGAGCGTCTGAAAACGACTGTGGATGCGATACAGGCTTTGAGCCAGAATAGCAGAAGGCTGATTCTGAAATATGCGCAGAAGTGCATGTATAGCGGAATGTACCGCAAACTGAAGGCGCAGCAGGAAATCGTTGATAAAGCAGACGGAATGAAGAAGAAAATGCGAAAACGGCTGAAAAGTATTTTGAGAACGGCGAAAAGTTCGTCCCTCAAAGAAGCACGGAAAGGACTGACAGAAGAACAGTGGGAAACGTGTTTAGTGCATTTTCAAAGGTTGGGCATTCATCCCCTGCCGCTGCGGGAAAAATACCCCGTCAAGCAGCTCCCGTCGCTGCTGATGATTTTGAATGAATTGGACGAAGAGTGGGATTGCGTGGAGATCCAAAAGAACGGCCGTTTAGCCCCCTGTATTTTTTGAAAGGCGGACGGACATGATAATACAAGGAAAGGAGGACGGTGCAATGCCGACAGGAAAAGTGACAAAAGAGAGTGCATATCGTGAAGGAATGCTGCAATACTTTAATAAAATACTGATGGAGCAGGGTGTGATCAGCGAGACGGATTATAAGGAAATGCAGATGAAGATCCGATCGGCATATGCGCCAACGGTGAAGGAAAGCAAATACAGGTATAGATGAAGCCGAGGTACGTCTAAACAGTGTACCTCGGCTTTGCTATGCCGTGATTTTAATGTGCAAAAAACGGCATATTAGGAAAATATAAAATGAAATAACAAACATGAATATAATCAGGCGTGAGCTGCGCACGGCGGGATATGCCGACAAGCGTAAATCTTATTTCACGTCAAAAGGAGGTAAACCACAATGGTGCCTTATATCAATTACAATGAGCTTGACGAGTTCTATACCCTGAAAGGCGTCGGCAATCTTCTAAAAATGGGTAAGGAGACCTTGAAGCAGAGCTGCAAAAGATATGACATCAACCCACAGCGCAACGAGATCGGAGACTGGGGCTTGAGCCGCTATGACCTGCGCCGTCTGCATAATTTTTTGTACAAGGAGGGCAAATCTGGCGCTAATGGAAAGGATGACGATCCGTGGGCGTGACCGAACTTCTCACCGTAGCCGAGACTGCTGCGCTGCTCAGGACCACAAAGCAACAAGTGCGAAAAATGATTGCACAACAGTTGATCCCAGCGATGAAGATTGGAAGAGAATGGAGGATCAGTCGGCAGTATCTCGAAGATTTTTTGCGAAACAATATGGTTTAATATTTTTCTGCCAGCGACACTCTCTGTCCACCTCGTTTGCTATACTCCTTCTTACCACAACAAAGGAGGGCGTATCATGCAAAAAACATTGCTGGTGAAGCTGGTGGAGGAGTATTACGGCGCGGGGAAGTCCGAGCGGGTCTACGGGCGCTTGGCGGAGGAAATGCGGCTGGTGGGCCGCAGCACATGGATGCCCCTATGGCGGTGCGTCGCGGCACTGCGGCAGGAGTTCGGCCCGGAGAATGTGCTGGTGCTTGGCAGCACCAACGATTCGTTGCTGGCCTGCCTGTTGGGCGCTACGTCGGTGAATCCCCTGCCGCCCCACTACCGCTGCACAAATTGTCACTACACCACCTTCGGCCGCGACCGTTACGCGGACGGCCGGTTGAACGTCTGGCCCTTTCTTATCGCACAGACCGCCTTCAGCCGCGACCGTCACGCGGACAGCCGGGACACGCCGGACGCCGTCTGCCCGGCCTGCGGCGGCAGCATGGAGGGCGACGGCCATCGGCTCTCCAGCCGTTCGCTGGCGATGCGACTGCCGGATATCGGTCTTCGCGTCCCCGATGAGATGCGGCAGCTGGTGACGGACTTCATCCCGGACTACTGGCAGCGCATGGACGAGAACGGGATTTTCACGGTGGAGCCCTACAGCGATGAGGAGCTGACCGCGCTGCGGCTCGTCCAATCGGATGGCCAGCAAGGCATTATCGAGATCGGTGCGCTGCGGGACGATGCTCCGGCGTTGGAGGGCCTGCCGCCGCTGATGACCACCTACCACCACATCAAGGCCATGGGCCTGCAAATGGCGGAGGGTGCGTGGAGTCGGGCGGAACAGGTAGCTATTCACCGGGGCGAGATTGACTTTCTGGACGTGATCGCTTTCCGCGAAGATGTGTATGACCTGATCCGCCGGCACACGCCGCCCAAAGCCCGCGCCGAGAACGGCATCCCCTGGCAGATCATGGAGGCGGTGTGCAAGGGAAAATACGCTCGCTTCGGTATGCTGGAGGAGCTGAAACGCTACCTCAGCTGCACCCTGCGCCTGCCGAAATACTACATCAGCGCCCTGAAACGGATCGAATATCTGCCGAGAAAGGGCGACTGCGTGGCAAGGTGGATGATGGATGAGTGAGAAACGAAGAAAGGGGCCGTTCGGCCCCTTTCTTTATGCGCTTAATACTACAATATGCCGCTGCCGTCCACCAGTGCAGACTTGATCCTTTTCAATGCTTCAAATGCACTTGCTGCTTTATTTGCATCGCTTTTCTGAAGCTTTTGATCGATCTTCGCATCAATTTTCTTCTGTATCGTTTCACGCACGGCACGGTCTGCCGTATGGGAAACAAGTCTATTATTTGCCATAAAACTCCCTTCCTTACCCAACAAAGTAGTAATCAACTTCTCCTTTGGTTTTTAAGATATCAGATTCGGGCACGCCCACATGACGCGCAAGTGCCACCGATCCCTTAAACGCTTCAACAGCATCCTCGATAAACGCGCGATCCAGCAGCACCATATACACTTCGATTTCCCGATTCAGCGTCTCAATGCATTGCTGATACTGCGCCGCGAGTTCCGCGTCAAGGACTCTCTGCTGCTCGGCATAGGCGGCAAGGATCTGCTGCTCTCTTTGATTCAGGTTGCCTTTTCCAATTTGATAAAGCACCGTTCCTACCGTATTACCTACCACAGCGCCGAGTATGGGAATGGGGATCAGCGCTTGACCGATCATCGAGGATAACGCACTGACAGACGCATCGAGACACGCGATCTGCGTGTTTTCAAGGAACTCTTTTTCTGTGATCTCACCCTTGCGCAAAAGGTGTGCCTGTTCGGCCACGGAAAATCCTGCCGTGACAAGACCGCTGGCAACAGCGGCAGGCGTTGCGGTAAAGTTACTTAAAATATAGATACTTCCGCCGCGCACACCACCGCGCAGAGTGCCTTTCCCTGTCTTCTGGATGATCTCCTGCCAATCGTCCTCCGAAAACTCGCTGAACTGCTTTGCTTTCCGCTTTTTAACGAGTTCTGTTACAAGTACTGTGCCGCCTTCGATCGCAGCCGCCACAAGGGTTGCCTTCGCGCCTTCGGCAAGAGTGGGCTTGCTGTTTTCATAAGCCGTCTCCCGCTGCTCATGATCCTCTTTTTTGATCTCGTCACGCACCTCGTCCAGCCGCTGCTCGTATTTTCCGGCCTGCACATCAGCGTATGTATTTTGTGACGCCTCAATATCACTGGGGGATATCCCCTTATTTTTGAAGAAGTCCTGCACCCACTGCCCCTGCTTAGAGGACAAGCCCTCTGTGTTGTCAGGCGATATGCGGGCCACTTCCTCCGGTGTCATGGCAAGATACCGCTGGAGCTTTTCAAAATGATCCTTGGGAATCTGATATTTCCCGCCGTCCTTTAGGAAGTCGGGATACTTTTTGAAATGCTCCTCCACCGCGTTCAAGGAAAGCTTGCCGCCGGATTGGACGAATTTTTGCTGAATTTGGATCTTTTTCCGAATTAAATCAGCTGGCCCGTTATCATTGACCCATACTGTATTGGCAGGGTTTCCCTGTACCAAATTGCGAGCATTGTGCACGCCGCATTCGGCTACTTCCGCAATGAAGCCGTGCATACCCTTTAAGCCACCGCGGTCGCGCAGCACGATCTCCTCAAAAATCTGCTTCTGCGCTTCATCAAGCGTGGCCAGCGCCTGCTCCAGATTGACGTCTTGCCGCTGCAAGGCGTCATACAATGCATCAAGCCGAACCTGATTCAAGTAGTTGATCCACGATGCAACCGCCTGTTCCTGTCCGCTTTTTACGATTTGTTCCGCATTCATATCACTTATCAGCTGATGGTTTCACTCAGCTTTTTCGACAGGCTTAGTGTATTGTTGACCAATGCACCCAGTGCCAGCTGCGTATCGTCATCTAGGCTTAGATAGTCCGCGCCGTAAGCAATCTGCCGGAGCTGGTACTGCTTTGTCATTAGCGGACTATATAATTCGGCTACCTGTGTATGCAGCTGTATGATCTTGCTGCGTGTCGTCTTAGCAGACGTCGTTGCCTCTTTGATCTTTCTCAACTCGCTCTGCTTCTTTTCCTCCAATTCCTTCTTTTTCTTGTGCGTCACGGCCACCGTTGTGAGAAGCGTTGCACCGCCAATGATCCAGCCGGCAGGGCCGGCGAGGAAGGAAAGCAGCGCACTGCCGCCAGCCATGCCGCTGCCAACACCAATTACACCGCCGCCCAGCCAAGCCAGCGCCGCATTTGTCGCAGCCGCACCAGACAATGCGGAAATGGCCGTACCTGTAGAAGCGGTGCCAAAGGTTGTGGCAAACCACATGGCGGCACTGGGCGCCGCGGCAGCAATTGCCGCGCCAGCTCCCACACCGGCAATTGCTCCGGTTGCGCCTTTCTTGGCATTGTCAAACTCTTCTTGAGCGATTCTCTGTGCATCCGCAAACTTCAACCGGTTCGTTTTGATCTCGCCGATATCGGTATCAAATGTCTTGGGGTGGTTCGCAATGCTGTTGACCAGATCCTCCACATCGTTGATCGTCTTCGCCGCCTTCACTCGTGTATTATAAAGGCTCTCTCCGCTGCTGCAAATATCTTGATACGCACTGTTATATTCATCGACCGCTCTCTGAATATCGGGATCTACTTTTGCCATTTTCTTTTCCTCCTTACTTTTCCTTTTTCTCCTTGGCTTTTTCTGCCGCTACTGCTACGCCAGCCGCTTGTGCAGCGACCGCAGTACCTGCCGCCACATGTGCGGCAGCGGTACCAGTCAAGCCTATTGCCGCCCCGATTGCAGGCGCAGCCAAGCCTCCTGTCACCACACATGCCGCTCCAGCTCCGATGGCAATCAATGCTTTTGTCAATTTCTTCATAACACAGTCTTCCTTTCATTTATTTGATAATTTGTCTGTGCTTACACAGTATTATTCTACCCTCTCCACCCACTCCCCCTGACTCCTCAGCCACATCTCGATGCCCTTACCGAACACCTCCGCCGAGATGAGCCAGCCGGTTTCCTCTGTCTTGATCACCTGCGCCGTGGGGAGCCTGTCCAGCACCGCCTCCAGCGACGGGCCGGTGTAGCGGAAGCGGATATGCTCCAGCTTTCCGCCGTACATGAACTGCACCCGCTTGCGGAATTCGCCCTCCTCAAACCGCTTGGCGTAGGGCACGCGGAAGTGCTCATTCAGTACCTTTACCGACTTAATGCGGTCAATGCGGTAAATCGTCGGAAACAGATCGTCGGGGTTATCGAAGTCCGTCTTGTCCTCCAGAAAAGCGGTCAGGTAGAAGTAATACTCGGAAAACATGATGCCTACCGGCTGCATCCGGCGCTTCACCAGCTGCGGATCCTTTACTCCACCTCAATGACCCGCTGATCCCGCACGGCCTGTCCCAGCGTCCACAGCGTGTCCAGAATGTGCTGGCCATGGTGGGGCGGGATGTAGTGGAGCTTTTCGTTGGCCACCAGCGCCCGCACGTCCCGCTGGTTCTCCGGCGGCACGGCGCAGTCGATGAGTTTGTCCAGAATGGGCAGCATGTCGTCCGCCGGGAGAGAGCGGCTCTCCAGCAGGATCTTGCATACCGCCAGCACCTCACTGTCCGTCAGGCGGCGGGAATCGCGGGACACCATGCGGTAGCCCTTCAAGTGCCCGTCATAGATTACGTCCTGCTCCAAGTGCCGCTCGGCGAAAAAACAGCGCAAATCCTCCATGTCCCGCTGGATACTCCGGGGCGTGACATGAAAATCCTGCGCTAATTCCGATTTTTTCAGCACGGCGCCCTGGCTCAGCCGGGAGTAGATCTCCAACAGCCGCGCCGACTTCAACTCTGACTGCCGTTCCATGTTTCCTCCGTTCTTCATGCGCCACCAAACACATATTTATATCTATACGATATAATACTATATGCGTCAGCTCATGTCAATTGTTGTCCGTTTTTGCTACCATCGTGGGTAGGAGATGATGCGCATGAAATCGATTTACGCAGACAAATACCAGCAGATCGGGCTGAAGATCGCCTACTACCGGAAGCTGCGGGGTCTGACGCAGGAACAGCTGGCGGAACGGCTGGAGCTGAGCCCCGCCTTCATCGGCCATGTGGAGGCCCCCAACATCAACAAGGCTGTTTCCTTGGACACGCTGTTTGACGTGGCCGCCGCGCTGGACGTGCCGCCCTATAAGTTCCTGCTGTTCGACGAATAACGACCCCTTACCATCGATTAACAAGGGTCTTTGTTAATCGATGGTATAAGGCAAGTATAGCACATTAAGTGGACACTGTGTGTCACTCTGCCTAAATTTGTCGCCGTTTTTATCCTTAAAAATGGCATAATTTCCAATAACTGTAAAACCTCTGCTGATGGCGGAGGTTTTTCTGCCTTTTTTGCGAAAAAGGACACTGGTTGTCCGGGACTCTCGGTATACTGCGGGTATCAACATTGAGAGGAGAATTTTTATGGAAACCTTGAGACTGATCGGATTTATTGTCTATTGTCTCGCGGGCTACTGGGCGGTGAACCGTACCATCTACGCCAATTATGTTATGTACGGCGATCTGGCCACCATCTTCATGCGCAAGGTGATCGTGGGTATGTTGGCCGGGCCGGTGTGTATTCCGCTTGCCATTATCAAGACGGGGGCAGGGAAAAAGGGCGGAGAATAATGGCCGACATGCGCTTTTATGCAGTTTATTATATCTATCGGATATAATAAACTGCATAAGGCCAATTGTGCAATCAGAGCTGTTTTTACAAAGGAGAATATTATGAAGCGAATTACGATGATTTTTTTGACAGTCCTGATGGTGCTGGCGCTCTCAGCCTGCGGCACGGGAACGACATCCGGCGCAGCGGATAACACGCTCAGTAAACCGGACGATCCGCTCGAGCTGGCAAAGCAGATCGCGGAGACAGAAGTGTTAGGTGACACACTGGAAAGCGCCTACCAGCAAGGTGTTCCCAGAGCGTTGGATTGGTTGGATCTGTATTTCATGGAGTCGTCCGATCCCAGCCCTGAACGCCGTGCCGAGATAGAGGAGCAATACCCCACCACCGAAGAGTTGCTGTACGGCATCAGTGCAGCGGAGGCCAGCGAAGCAGGCTGGTACGATATCTGGCTTGCGGTACACGCGGAACTCTGGCCCAGTGACCAGCAATACTATGATGAGAATAACGGAGACTACGGCGTTGAACAGGCCGAAGCCCTCAGCGAGTCGAAGCTCCGGTCGATCAATGAGTTCAAAGTCTCTTTGCTTGCCACCCAGTGGATGAACGAAAATAACTACTCACGCTCCAGCGGCTCGAAAATCAACAACACGCGGGTCTTATCCTACTTGGCCTCGATCCAGTACTCTGGTTCTGTAGCGATCGTGACCACCGAGGTAGAGTACTGGATCGGCGGCGGCACTCCGACCGGTTCCGTATACGCCACCGTGACCATTGATATTTACACCGGCGATGTACTGTCAGCGTCGATTGGGTAAGGGCTTGACTTCCGATTCTCCCCACCCCTCCGAATATATATTATAAAAGTGAAGGCCTCCGGGTAATTCCCGGGGGCCTATTTCTATATCTTGGAGGAATTTCGCTATGACCGCACCTATTCGCACCTGCTCCCGCTGTGGCTGTACCGCCGACAACCTGATCGAGTTCCATGACCGCCTGCTTTGCCCGGACTGTCTGGAGGAAATGACTGATGTCTGCGTCGACTGCGGCATCCGTTTCTGGAATCGTGAATGCCTGACCAACGACCACGGAGACCCGATCTGCCCCGATTGCTGCGACCGCAATTACACCCGCTGTACCCGCTGCGGCAGCCTCATTTCCCTTGATAGTTGCTGGTATCCTTACGACAACGACGATCCCTATTGCAGCGACTGCTGTTCCGACATTGAAAACAGCACTATCCATGATTACTATTTCAAGCCCCGCCCCATTTTCTATGGCACCGGGCCTTGCTTCTTTTTGGTGTGGAGCTGGAGATCGACGGCGCCGGTGAGGACAACGAGAACGCTTCGGCACTGCTGAACATCGCCAACCGGAAGCACTCCTTTGCCTATTGCAAGCACGATGGCAGTCTGGACGACGGCTTTGAGATCGTGACGCACCCATTGTCGCTGGAGTATCAGCTTCACGAAATGCCGTGGGATGAGGTACTGCACGAGGCTGTCAGTATGGGGTATCTTTCACATCAGGCAGGCACCTGCGGCCTGCATGTTCATGTGTCCCGCAAAGCCTTCGGAGATACCTATGATGCGCAGGACAGCGCCATTGCCCGGGTGCTGTTCTTCGTGGAGTGTCACTGGCGGGAACTGCTGCGGTTCTCCCGCCGGACACAGCGCCAGATGGATCAGTGGGCGGCGCGATACGGCTACCGTGACCAGCCCCATGAGATGCTGGAGCATGTCAAAAAGGGCTCTGGGAGCCGGTATACCTGCGTCAACCTGACCAACTGCGATACCATCGAGTTTCGCATGTTCCGTGGGACATTGAAACTGAGCACACTTCTTGCCACATTGCAGATGGTGGATCACATCTGCGATGTGGCTCTCCATTTGTCGGATGACGAGCTGCGGAACCTTTCCTGGAGTAGCTTCGTCAGCGGCATTAAGGAGCCGGAGCTGATTCAATACCTGAAAGAACGGAACTTATATGTCAATGAGCCGATTGCGGCGGAAGGAGAAATCTAATGTGTTGCTTATTTGGTGTTTATGATTACAAGGGTAGCCTGACTGCCGCTCAGAAACGCCGCCTGATCTCTGCACTGGCCACCGCCAGCGAGGCACGGGGCACGGATGCCACCGGCATCGCTTACAACTGTGACGGACACCTGGCGGTGTATAAACGCCCGTGGCCCGCCCACCTGATGCGCTTCCGCCTGCCGGAGAACACTCGCTGCATCATGGGCCACACCCGCATGACCACCCAAGGTGACGAGAAGCAGAACTGCAACAATCACCCGTTCGTAGGCACGGCGGCTATCCCTTTCGCCCTGGCGCACAACGGAGTCCTTTATAACGACAAGGAGCTGCGGCAGGAGAGAAAATTACCTGATACCAATATTGAGACGGATTCGTATATCGCCGTACAGCTGCTGGAGCAGCAAGGCAAATTGAACTTCTCCACCGTCCGCACAGCGGCAGAAGCTCTGGAAGGCACCCTGACACTGACGATCCTGGACGGGCGGGACAACCTCTACATTATAAAGGGTAACAATCCGCTGGCGCTGTACCACTTCCCGCGGCTGGGCCTGTATGTCTACGCCAGCACGGAGGCGATTCTGAAAAAGGGCCTTAAAAAGGGCCTGCCCCGCGCAGATCGCCCGGTGGAGGTAGTGATGAAGGAGGGCGATATCCTACGCATTGACCGTCATGGCCGCTATACCGTAGAGCAGTTCGATACCTGCAACCTGTGGAATGGCACAATGTCCTTCCGTTGGCCGCATTGGGACGTATATGCCGAGGACACGGAGTACGTTCGTGATCTGAAATCCGTGGCGCCTGCCTACGGTTACACGCCCTATGATGTTGACGCCTTCCTGCACTACGGCATGTGCCCGGAAGAGATCGAGGAACTGATGTGTTGTGGGGAAATGTGAAACATGAGAGTCATAATGGTAGAACCGGAAAGGAGTCCATATGAAGTTGAATTGGAAAATAGCCTTGGAGCTATGCAGCGTCGTGTTGGCGGTACTATTGAAGCTGTCTACGAACCAGGAGGACGAGACGCAGCCCTGATCTGTAATGACGAGGGCAAGCTGCTGGGTCTGCCCCTGAACCGCGCCCTGCGGGATGAGGAGGGAGAAATTTACGATGTTATCGCGGGCACGTTTTTCATCTGCGGTGCCCCGCCGGACAGCGAGAGTTTCGCCTCCCTGACGGACGAGCAGATGGACTATTGGATGGAGCGCTTTGCCAAACCGGAGTTCTTCGTTCGAGTAAATGGTAAGGTAATCTGCGTCCCGGTGGAGGAACCGGGCCAATAGGGTGTACCCTAACGGCACACAGAAAAAGAGTCCCAATAGGGTCGCTTCCCGCATTCTGGCACGTGCCATCTGTGAGAGGGACTCTATTGGGACTGGTAAAAGAGAGGAGGCGCTTTACATTTGAAAATCGGTTACATCCGCATATCCACCACCGACCAGAATACCGCACGGCAGGAACTGCTGATGGAGCAGTTAGGTGTAGATGAGCTTTACATCGACCGCATGAGCGGCAAAAATACCAATCGCCCGGAATTGCAGAAAATGATGGAGTACGTCCGTCGGGGTGACACGGTGATCGTGGAGTCCATCAGCCGTTTTGCCCGCAATACCCGCGATCTTCTGGAGCTGGTGGAGAAGCTGTCTGCCAAGGGCGTGGAGTTCGTCAGCAAGAAGGAAGCCATTGACACCACCACGCCTACCGGTAAGTTCATGCTGACGGTATTCGGTGCTGTGGCTGAGCTGGAGCGGGAGTATATTCTTCAACGCCAGCGGGAGGGCATCGCCATTGCCAAGGCCAACGGTGTCTACAAAGGCCGCAAGCCAATCCAACCGCCGGAACTTGAGAAGGTCATGACCAGATGGCAGCGCCGAGAGATCACCGCCGCTGAGGCCATGCGGCAGATGGGGATGAGCAAAAGCACTTTTTATCGGAGGGTAAAAGGGCGATGCCCGTTACCTTGAAATAGCTGTATTCTTTTTGCTTTGAAAATTCCGCGCAAATAAAAATATTGATTATTCGTACCGAATGTGATATATTCTAAAACACAAAGAGGTGATGACATGGAAAGGCGTTTGGCGCGGATCAATAGCAGTACAGCCGGAGGAACAGCGGGAACCGGCGCGAAAACACACAAGGTGACGCTTCCGTCCCGCTGGCTTCAGGCCATGGGGATCACCGATGAAAACCGGCAGGTAGAACTGACCTTTGACGGACAGCAGATCGTCATTACCAAAGTCGTCACTATCGAAGAATTTTACGACGAGAAGAAGGCACAATCCCACTGCGTAAAAACGCTGAAATTCTGGAACGGTGATACGCTTTGTACGACAATCGTGGCAGATTTTACGGATCACACCCTCTGCGCAGAGAACCATACCGGTCAGTTGGTAAAAACGGCATTTGGAAAGAAACAACTCCCCACATGGGCCGATCTGATGGCCTTTCTGGAGGAGCGGTGTGTCCCCCGGCGGCGCGAGGGTATTCGAGAATATCTGGACGCCTTGGGATTGGACGAGTATGACCCGTGGGAGATCATCCAGCGCACACAGGGCCGCATGGCGGAAGACCAGCAGTGGATCGAGGTAGTGGAATGAGTCTGCATTTTGTGACAAACGAAAGAATTGCCGAAACCTCCTCCCAAGGCAATCAGGAAAAGTGGTTAGAGGAAAACCGCTGGTACAAGCTGGATCAGTTCGGCTATGAAGCCTTGGCGGAGACGCTGATTTCTCAGCTGCTGGAGCTCAGTAACTGTGAGACGGACTACCCATTCCGCTTTACCCGATACCGGATGGAACGCATTACCGCCCATGGCATCGAACGAACAGGGTGCAGCAGCGAAAACTTTCTGCTGCCGGAGCAGTCCATTATCACACTGAGCCATCTGTTCAAAAGGGAGAGTGAAGTGCCCCTTTGTGATCTTTTGTCGCGGCAATCCAGTGACAGAAAGCGCATTGCCTATCTGGCCGATGCCACGGCGGAGCTGACAGGTCTGGAACTGTTTCCTCAGTATTTTACGCTGCTGTTTGAGGTGGATGCGCTGTTTCTGAACGATGACCGCCATTTGAACAACATCGCGGTTCTGGAATGCGGCGGGAAATACGATTATTGCCCAATCTTTGATAACGGTGCGGGACTGCTCTCCAATACACGGACAGCTCCCATGGATATTGAGCCGAAAGCTTTGGTCGCGACGCAGCGTGCCCGCCCGTTCGGCACGACCTTTAATCGGCAGGCGGGAGCAGTCCGGGCGCTGTACGGAAAGCAGCTATATTTGCCCAAGCTGTCGAGAAAAGATATCTTTGCAAGGCTGGAGCCGCTACTGCGATATTACCCACAGCGAGACCGGGGGCTCATCACTGACAGAGTGTGTACTACCATTCTGCTGCGGCAGAAGCAGCTTTGATTGTGAATAGAAACGGCGCAAGAGATGTGTGCTCGTTGGCATTTCTTTTCGCAAAGTCCCTTTTCGAGATAAATGTTGATGTGTATAATCGTGAATAAAATCCGGAATATGCGAAGAAAAATTTTGGCTTCGTTCCTATACTGGATTTTTAACATCCACGGATAGACCAGATGTTATATGAAAAGTACAATCTGACGCAAGAGGAAATTGACTACATTGAGTCTACAATTAAGTCGATGGAATAATTTAAAGGCTCAGAGGTCAAAACTGACTTCTGAGCCTTGTTTTTTGCCTTGTGTTTTGAGTCGGAAAATGATACACTTTTGAATATAAGCAAACACAGCAAAGGGGTATCAATCATGGAACTGACTGGGAATCTACAAATAGTATGCCCAATTAGAGGACAGTTAAAGGTTAATAAACGGAGTAAAGATGGCCTTACTGCTACTGAAGAATTCTATAGGGTAGAAGCAATTAAATTCCTTATAAGCAAGGGATACCCGAAAGAAAACTTCTGGATTGAGCCTATTATCAAGAAATTTGGTAATAGTGGTCGTAATAGTTTTAGAAGCGATTTTGCAGTACTTGATGTGCCTGCTTCAACAATTAATACTAATGAACCCGATGATATTCTTGGTCATGCTGTAATTATTTGTGAAGTCAAGCGCGATAACAAGAAAAATGAGTATGTAAAGAACACTCAAGTTAAGCCCATGCTGGACTTTGCAAAAAAGCAGAGTACGCTAGGGCTATACTGGGATAACATTGAAAAGCGTGTCTTTTGGATTGAAGTTACTGATGGGATAAAGGAGATAAAAGAAGGTCCGCTAACTTTTGTCCCCAAATTTGGACTTCCGATCAAAACTACGCCACTGACATTCAATACAATCGAGCCAGTAGACTCCCTAACTGAAACATTTGAGCGCATTGAGGACATTCTTCATCAAGCATCATTTGCTCCTGAAAAAAGATATGAGATTATTTTGCAACTGCTGCTTACCAAAATCTTTGATGAACATGCTTTTGAAGTAAGAGGCGATGAACCTCTCGAAATCCAGGATTACCGATCCCTTGGTACTTCGGCTGATACCACAAAGAAAAAGGTTGGAGACGTCGTAAAGAGAGCGATCTCTTTTTATGGGGAACATCTTCCAAACAGACTGTCAGACACATTGCCGTTGTCGGGTGATACTCTGTTTGAAATTTTGAAAATTTTAGCGCCTGTAAAGATTATTCATTCTAAGAGAGACGTAGTTCAGACCTTTTATATGAAGTTTGCGAAGGCTTTGTATAAGTGGGATATGGCGCAATATTTCACACCAACTACGGTTACGGATTTCCTTGTTGATATTATCAATCCTCAGTTTGGTGAGCATATTGCAGACCCAGCTTGTGGTAGTGCAGATTTTCTTGTAGCCGCATTTAGAGCCGCAAGAAAGTTTAATCCCGGATTTGCAGATTGTATCTGGGGTGTTGATAATTCGCCGAACGCCGTTCAAGTAGCAGTGTTGAATATGCTTTTGAATGGTGATGGAAAGACCAATATTATAAAAGATGACTCTCTTGAAAACATAAGAAAATATGTCGAAAAGTATGACGTTATAACATGTAATCCACCATTTGGAACTAAAATCGTAGAAAAACGCTCAAAGGTTCTAAGGCAGTACGACTTGGGATTTGAATGGTACATAGATGAAACAGGTATACTGAAGAAAACAGATACATTGTTATCTCAGCAAGAGACTGGTATTCTGTTTGTAGAAGTCTGCGTTAAAGAATGCAAACCGGGTGGAAGAATTGCAATTATTCTTCCAAATGGTTATTTGGGAAACAGGTCTATTAAATACAGAACTGTTAGAGAATGGATACTGAGACATACAAAGTTGGCAGCTATCGTTTCACTACCCAGATTTACATTTAAGTCCAGTGGTGCAGATGTAAGTGCAAGTGTCTTATATTTGGAAAAGCGTGAAACCCCTCTGGAGCATATAGCTGACAGTGAAGAATATCAGTTTGCGGTTGAATTGATCGAAAAAGTTGGCTGGGATGCTGGCAATAAAAAAGCTGCACCAGTTTACAAGAGAGATCCAGAAGATGGCAGCCTCATCATCGATGAAGAAGGTTTCCCTATTTTAGATTGTGATTTTGATGTTGCTGTTAACAGAATTTTGGCAAGTGATGCTGCAAACTGCTTCGACTGGATATCCAAGGGTAAACATGTAGATCCCGAGGTTAACGGCTGGTCTGTAAATATAAAACATGTTTACGATGACCCTGACCTGACGATAGATCCAAAACGTTACAGCAAAAAAGTTGTGGACTTAAGAAGTAAATTAAAAACTCAGCCATATGTTTTGCTAGGTGATGTTGTGGATTTTATTCCAGAAAAACAAAACGCCTACGGCAAAAAGATTACCGTTCAAAAGTCTAGCATATATCAGTATGTTGAAATTCAGGACATAGGATTTGGGGATTTCCACTGCAAAGAAATGCGTGGCTGGGAGTTGCCGAGTCGTGCAAAACATTTTTCATCGGCTGGCGATATCTATATCGGGGCAATTTGGGGCAGTGCAATTAAGTGGTGTTACATTCCAGAGGGAATTGATAATGTCGTTGTAACAAATGGTTGCTTTAGATGTAGGGTAAAAGCCGGAATGGAAAAATTTACTCCTGACCTGTTAGCCTATTTGAATAGTGAAGGCTGGGGAGTTCAGATGCGAGCATTTTCTAGAGGCTCGGACGGGCTTGCTGAAATCTGCGAAGATGATGCCAAAAATGTTATCATTCCTTTACTCAGTGATGATGTACGAGATGGATTATCTGAGTATGTAGAAAATCTACAGCGAGGTACTACGACTATCAATAGCGTTGTAAAGCAACTCATAAAGGACGAACGCATAGCATATAATGATCCAGATAAGCGCCCTAGCCATATTGTTATTGTATGAGACTAAAAGGCCCCATCCATTTGGATGGGGCCTTTTAGTCTCATGATGAATAAATCTGCATAAAAGTTGACTACCAACGCAGTAGATAAGTAAGCGCACAATAATCACCCGGCCCGAACAAAGTTAGGTGCCGTCAAGATTTATGCGCAAAATTGTTTGCAGGCTCCGGCTGAGTGAAGT
>OGPH01001584.1_pt1 | contig 16364 bp, 26 predicted proteins | sample 1552891 | NCBI WGS metagenome assembly OGPH01 (sample SAMEA2580272, study PRJEB22360) | human gut metagenome | biome: human gut; feature: human-associated habitat; material: faeces | place: Denmark | collected 2008/2010 | reverse complement strand
ATCTGGGCAAATCTCCGACCCATGAGGAGCTGGAAAAGCTGATGCCCTGGCACCCAGCAGTCCGGCACCGGGAACATATACGGAAATGAACAAAGTTACGGCAGAGGCCCGCCAACGGGACTCTGCCGTAATTTTGTTCGGGCCGGGTGATTATTGTGCGCTTACGGTCCTAATACCATTCCGCTGGTTTGCCGAGGACTTTCCGGATGAAGTGCCTGACGGCCTATGAAGAGCCGATTTCAAATCGAGACAGATTCTACCGCTGAGGAGCCGAGAAAAGATGGATGAGAAGTTTAACAGAATACCCGTCAGCGTCATCCATCTTGACAAGGATGGCACAGTCATAGATGTGGAAGATTACAACCTCGATAAAGTCGAACCTGACTTGTGGGCACTCAAAGGGCTGGCCACATCACTGCTCCCTGCCATTCGAGAGTTCTATACGCACGAAGAAAATGTTCAAGCATTTGAGGCATGGCTAAAAGAGCGGGAAAATAATTCTCAAAAACACAGCAAGCGGAAATAAGCGCAAAGACGGAAATCGGAGATGCGAGGCTGTATCTATTTCGGTCACTCTTAAAAATGCCCAATTCTCCGCTATCATGGGAAATTGAAAGCAAAAAAATATGGCTGAAACAGCTCAAAGCCGCTCCAGCTCTCGATTTTTCCTATTTTCAGCATGTATCTAAATTGGTCATGCATGACACCGAAAACCCTGTAACCACAACGGTTACAGAGGTTTTTCATATTCATTTTTTAGCGTGCCAAAATTGTCCTTTCCCGCTCGAAAGTCCGCTCATTCTTGACAAAAAGAACCGTCCACTTTATAATAAGCCGCACGTTGTTGAATCCCGAACTATGAGTGTTAGGAGACGGACATGGCAAAGATCGTAAAGGGAATCGCCGCTTTCTCTCTGGCGGCGACGGTCATTCTGGCCATTTCATATAAAGTGACATCCAGCGGAATATTACTTCCACTTGCCATTACCAGCGGAACCATCGCCTACCATTTTGTTATGCGGCTGATGGTGGGACTGGCGTTTCACGCTACGATGCGGAACAAAGCGGATTACCGGAAACGATGGTATCAGGTAAGCAAGCGGGAAATGGCGGTATACGAAAAGCTGAAGGTGAAGCAATGGAAGCGCAGAATGCCCACCTACGATCCCGCGCTGTTCGATCCGCGGCTGCATACATGGGAGGAGATCGTACAGGCTATGTGTCAGGCGGAGCTTGTCCACGAGACGATCGCCGTGCTGAGCTTTCTGCCGATTTTGGCAGGTATCTGGTTCGGCGAGTATCCGGTGTTTATCGTGACGTCCGTTTTGTCCGCCGCGTGCGACATGGTTTTCGTCATCATGCAGCGCTATAACCGGCAGCGGGTCACGAAGCTGCTGAATCGGAAAAGTGTGAGATAATAAATGGCAAAAGGAGTGACACGTAATGTGTTGCTCCTTTTCTATTATGTATCCCATGCCGCCGCAGACCTTTACCCGTCTCTCTCCTTTTAATAAAACCATAAAAATTTTGAAAATAATGTAATCTTCACGCAGAAAAAGGTAGTTATATAGACAAAGGAAGAAAGGAGGGCACGCAGCCATATGGATGACAAACAAATTATCCGCCTGTTTTTTGAGCGCTCAGAGCAGGCCATCACCGAACTGTCCCAGAAATACGGAGCGCTATGTCTCCAGCTTGCCGACAACATTCTGAACGATCATCAGGACGCGGAGGAATGCGTGAATGACGCCTATCTCGGCGCATGGAACAGCATTCCTCCCCAATCCCCCGACCCGCTGAGAGCCTATATCTGCCGCATCGTTCGCAACCACTCTCTGAAGAAGCTCCGAGCCAACACCGCATTAAAGCGGGGCAGCCAATTTGAGGTGTCCCTATCCGAATTGGAAGACTGCATCTCCGGCAGTTCTTTGGATGAGCAGCTCGCCGTAAGCGAATTGACCGCGCAGATCAACGCATTTCTTTCCGCTTTGCCGAGGGACGACAGAGTCATGTTTGTAAAGCGCTACTGGTTCTCGGAATCGTTATCCGAGATCGCGGACACATTTGCCATCACCGAGAACAACGCATCTGTCCGGCTCAGCAGAATCCGGGGAAAACTACATCAACATCTGAAGGAGGCAGCGCTATGATGGATCACAAAATCGATAAGCTGATTTCCGCCATCGGAGACATGAATACGGCGTATCTGGAAGAAGCCATTGCCTTTGACGGTGCGAAAGCGAGCCAGAAGAAAGCCGTCCACCCCCGAAAATTATCTGCCGCGCTGGTGGCAGCGCTGGTCATACTGGGCCTATCTGTGACAGCCTTTGCCATCAGCAGGATCCCACTGTCGTGGCGTGACATTTTCTCCACCAGCCAGACTGTCATCGGCGACGAGGACGAGGAACCGGTAGTCTCCCAGCAGGCCGCGGCTACAGAGGAGCTGCAAATCAAGCTGGAGAAAGTGATTTCCGACGAGCGAACCTTGTATATTCTCTACTCCGTGAAGGCGAATGATGGCGCGGTTCTTGATCCCAAGGGTCAATTCGCCGAGCTCGACCTGTATTTTCCCGGCCAGATGATGTCCGGCGCCTACGTGTCGTACTTTCTGGAGCGGAGGGACGGCGTGCCGGAGAACGAACTGGAGGGCGTCGTATTGGCTGACTGGCAGCCGAGCAACAGTGTCAACGGCCTTGTGATAGGCTTCTCCGACTGGCAGGAGAAGCCGCTTGATAGCGAGAGCTTTACCACCGTGCTGTCGGGACACTGGCAGGTCACGCTGGACGAAACCCCCATCACCATCGAGAGCGAGGTGCTGGCGGAGAATGTTCCCCTGGCCTACGGAGGTGAGACGCTTCAGGTAAAAAAGGTCGCGTGCTCCAAGCTGTCCATGGCAGTCTATTTTGACAGCTATGTGGATTCCACCGCCGATAACTGGACATTGGAAATATTTGACGCAAACGGCGATCTTATTCCCAGCTGGTGGGGCTTTATCGCAGCGCAGACCGATGACAGCTGCATGTTCCTGACACGGTTCGACGAGCCCATCGAGCCGGAGACCATCCGCAAGCTGACGTTCAATGGCGAGACCGTGTTCGAGAGATAGCACCGGAGCGACCACCGATAAAAAACCGTCTCAAGCGGTGCGCTTGAGACGGTTTTTTTGCAAAATAAGAAGCATTACGGCACTATGGCGCTTGCCAGAAGGCTGGGCAGAGAGTTTTTCAGAACGCGGGAGAGGTACTCCACCACCTGCTCGGGATCATGTGCCCCCTTGTTGGTAAATTCCCCGATCAGCAAACCGGCGATGGCTTCGGTATAAAAATGAGAGAGAAATTCCTTGAACTGCTCCTCTGCGTGGATCCCCATCTGCCGCTCGGTATCGCAGATGACGCTTTGGGTGATGCCGATGAAATCCGCGTAGAAAAAGCGCTTCATCTCCTCCCGGCCCATACTGTCGTAGGCGCAGCACAGCAGATGCTTGTTGGTCTGCACGTAGTTCAGCACGAACAGCACCGCCTCCCGGTAGTCCGCAAGAAGATCAAACTGCTTGACCACCTCGACGGCTTCCTCCTCCAGCATCCACTTCAGCAGCGCGTAGCTATACCCGCATGGTGCTGACGGTAGACACCGCGTATGAGGGCGACGACACCTTCTCTCTGGTGGAGTCCATCCGAAACACGGCGGAGGAATACTATCCCGGCACGTGGTATCTGGCCGGTGAAGGCGTGTCCACCTACGATTTGATGGACACCGTCACCGCCGACATGGTGAAGGTAAATCTGGTGGCCATCGGCGCGGTGTTTGTGGTGCTGCTGTTCACCATGAAATCGCTGATCGCGCCCATAATTCTGGTGCTGTCCATCGAAACAGCCATCTGGATCAACCTGTCCATCCCCTATTTCAGCGACCAGACGATCTTCTACATCGCCTATCTGATCATCAGCTCCATCCAGCTTGGCGCGACGGTGGACTACGCCATTCTGTTCACCGACCGGTATAAGGAGATGCGCCAGACCTACGAAAAAAAGGAAGCCGTTGTGCAGACCGTTTCCGCTGTGTCCGTCTCCGTGCTGACATCGGCCAGCGTGATGGCGGTGGTGGGTTTCCTGATGGGCACGCTCTCCACCCACGGTCTGCTCTCGCAGCTAGGCTACTTTTTAGGGAGAGGAACGCTTTGTTCTCTGGCTATCGTGCTGTTCGTGCTGCCGGGGCTGCTGTATCTGTTTGACAGGTTTATCACCCGGAATAAATCATCCAAGGAGGTTCTTTCTCAATGAAGCATATGCAGAAATTCACCGCAGCGGCGATGGCCGTGCTGCTGCTGGGTTTCACAGTTGTACCGGCCTTTGCTGAGACCGCACCCTCCGCCAAGGAGGAGGTCATCTACGCCATGGCAGACGCCTCCGGTAAGGTGACGGACGCCGAGGCGGTCAACATCTTCGCCGGCGGCGATATCGTGGACTACGGCGATTACTCCGCCGTCAAACCCCTAAACACCAACGACACGATCACCCAGAATGGGGATCAGATCGCCTTTTCCTCCACTGCCGATAAGGTCTACTATCAGGGGACGATGAAGAACGCCGCGCTGCCGTGGAATATCTCCATCCGGTACTATCTGGACGGAAAGGAATACGCCCCGCAGGACGTGGCGGGAAAGAGCGGTGCGCTGGAAATCCGGTTCTCCGTTACGAAAAACGAGAGCTGCGGCGGCAGCTTCTATGACGACTACGCTCTGCAGGCCTCGTTCACGCTGGACACCGAGCGCTGCCGGAACATTGTCAGCAACGGCGCTACCGTTGCCAATGTGGGCAGCGACAAGCAACTGACCTACACCATTCTGCCCGGTAAGGGGATCGACACAGTTATCACCGCCGATGTGACGGACTTCGAGATGGACGCGGCCGCCATCAACGGCGTGCGGCTGAATCTGGACGTCGACGTGGACGACACGGATCTGATGGACAAGGTAGACGAGCTGGTCTCCGCCATCGGTGATCTGGACGACGGCGCCTGGGAGCTGCATGACGGCACCGAGGAGCTGTACGACGCCACCAAGACCCTGAACAGCAAGGTGGGCGACCTGCATTCCGGCGTGGGCGATTTGACAGCGGGTGCCGGTGATCTGTACACCGGACTGACCGACATCACCGCCCAGAACCAGCAGGCCGACCAGCTGTATCTGGGCTATGTGAAATCTCAGGCCGACAGCATTTATCTGGCCTATGTCACCACGCAGGCCGACGCCCTCTATGCACAGGTGGCGGCACAGGCCGTCCGTGAGCAGCTGATCCAGAGCGGATACAGTGAAGCGCAGGCGGACGCTTATCTGCAAACCGCCGACGGGCAGACGCTTGTTGCGCAGACAGTTTCCAATATGACCGAGGAGCAAAAGGCACAGATCCTCAACGCCGCCGTGGCCAAACTGACGGATGAACAGAAGAAGCAAATTCTGCAAGGCGCGGTCGCCTCTCTGACCGAGGAGCAGAAAGCGGAAATTCGAGAGGCGTACATCCAGCAGATGATGGCGTCCGATGATATGACCTCTCAGATCAACGCCGCCGTGGCCACGGTCAGCGCCGCCAAGCAGGTGTCCGAGCTGAAGGGACAGCTGGACAGCTACGGTGTGTTTTATCAGGGTCTGGTGGCGTACACCGACGCCGTCAGCAGTGCCGCGGCAGGTGCCAAATCCCTGAAGCTGAATATGGATACGCTTTACAGCAATACCGGCAAGCTGAAGCTCTCTGTTGGCGAGCTGAGCGACGCGGTGGGTGAGCTGTACGACGGTACAGGAGAGCTCACCGACGGCACGACCGAATTCGTGGATAAGACCTCCGACATGGACACGCAGATCAGCGACGAGATCGATTCCATGACCGCTTCCCTTTCCGGCGGCGACGGCGACGCAGAGTCCTTCGTCTCCGAGAAAAATACCAATGTGAACACCGTGCAGTTTGTGATCAAGACTGCGGCTATCGAGAAAGCTGAAACCACCACGGACAATACAGTCGAAAGCGCACCGCTCACCTTCTGGCAGAAGCTGCTGCGGCTGGTAGGGCTGTATGCATAATAGGCGCTGCACTCCAGCAGGAACCACGTGATACCGTAGTCATTCTTTTTCATATGATACCTCTTACAAAAAACGGCGGGCTGGAGCTGTGCGTGCTGTCGCTGCTGCGGAAGCAGGATCGGTACGGCTATGAGGTATCCGACTACCTGTCAAAGCACATCGATATCGCCGACGGCACGGTGTATCCCCTGCTGCGCAAGCTGAAGGCCGATGGCCTTGTGACCACCTATCTACAGGAGGAGAGCGGCGGCCCGCCCCGGAAATACTACAAGCTGACCCAGCTGGGCGAGGACGTATACAACATGGATCGGGCGGAGTATCTGCGGTTCGCCGAGACTGTCCGTGAGCTTTTGAAGGAGGATGACGACCATGAAGAAAGCTGAGTTTCTGAATAAGCTGAACGAAGAACTGGAAAAACGAAATGTCGCCGACGCGCGGACATTCTGGAGGAGTATGAGCAGCACTTTGATTTGAAGCTGGCGGACGGCTTCTTTGAGGAGGAGATCGCCGCGCGGCTGGGAGACCCGGCTATGCTGGCGGCGCAGTTTGACGAAGCGGAGCGTACACCGCAGAAGAAAAGCGGCGGCAAGCCGCTGACCGTGATCGGCCTTGGGTTTGCCGATGTGTTCGCGGGGCTGTTCTTTCTGCTGCTGGCGGGCCTCGGCATCGTGCTGGCCGCCGCAGCGTTGTCCTTCGGGGTAGCTGCGGTCTGCCTGCTGGGCGGGCTAAATATCCACGGACTGCTGCCCGCCATGCCCTTACTGGTGCGGCGCGATTCTGGGGTTGAGTCTGCTGGCGCTTACGGCGCTGTTCGCAGTAGGCTACGTCTACTACGGTGCATTCCTGCGGCAGCTGATCCGCTCCTTCGGGCGCTTCCAGCACAACGCGATGGCCAACGCGTCCGGTTTGGCCGCGCTGCCGCCGCTGCCCATCAGCCCGCAGTTTTCCGCCAAAGCAAAGCGCCGCCTGCGCGTCGCTGATCTCACTGGCGCTGTTCGCCGCCTATTTCGTACTGTCCTATGTGGTGTGTGCCCTGTCCGCCGGAAGTCTCCAGTTCTGGCATGTATGGGGCTGGTTCGCGAATTGAGGTGACTTCCGTGCTTGGCATGAATGCTGTTGCGCTGGTGTTCTTCGGCTGCATCAATGTGGCGTCCGTGAAGCAGCTGCTCCCGCAAAGCGGGTGGACGATGGCGCTGCCGGTGTATTACATTGCCCTGACGACGTTCGTGCTGCTGAAGATTCGCGGCTTCTTTCGCAAAAATCAAAAACAGTACCGTAAATTCTCCACAAAAGCAACAAGAGGTATGGCCGAAGACCATACCTCTTGTTGTTTTCATTATTATTGTTCGGCGTAGCGGGCCAGGAAGTGGCGGGTACGCTCCTGCTTGGGATTGTCAATGACCTCCCGTGCAGGTCCCTGCTCCACGATGACGCCGCCATCCATGAAGATCACCTGATCGGCCACATCACGGGCAAAGGCCATCTCATGGGTCACGATGATCATGGTGGTATGCTGCTGGGCAAGGCCGCGAATGACCTTCAGCACCTCGCCGGTCAGCTCCGGGTCGAGTGCGGAGGTAGGCTCGTCAAAGCACAGGATATCCGGCTTCATGGCCAGCGCGCGGGCGATCGCCACGCGCTGCTGCTGTCCACCGGACAGCTGGTGGGGATAGTTCTCCATGCGGTCGGCAAGGCCCATCTTCTCCAGCAGCGCCCTGCCGTCAGCCAGAATGGCATCTTCGCTCTCGCCGGTCTTTTCCGTTTTCGCCATCAGCTTACGGGCCAGTGTCACGTTTTCCAGTGCCGTGTACTGAGGGAACAGGTTGAAGCTCTGGAACACCAGACCAAAATGCAGGCGTTTTTTACGAATGTCCGCCTCACGGCGGGTGTCAGGGTCGGCAGCGTCAAACAGCGTCTTGCCCCGAACGGAGATCACGCCCTGATCCGGCGTCTCCAGGAAATTCAGGCACCGCAGCAGCGTGGTTTTGCCGCTGCCGGATGAGCCGATGATGGAGAGGGCCTGTCCCTCCTCCAGCGAAAAACTGATATCCTTCAGCACAGAGGTGTCGCCAAAGTGCTTTTCAATGTGTTGTACGTCCAGAATCGCCATGGTGAAACCTCCTTATCTGAAGTAGCTGAGCTTGCGCTCGATGTAGTTGAACAGGAGCGTCAGAATGCCCACAAAGGCCAGATAGAACACCGCCGTATAGAACAGGGGCCAGATGATACCGGCGGACTTCATATAGGACTCACCGGCCTTGATCAGCTCTGTCACCGCGATGATACGGGCAAGGGATGTATCCTTTACCAGCGTAATGATCTCGTTGGACATAGGGGGCACGATGCGCTTCACCATTTGCAGCAGCGTCACCTTGAAGAAGATCTGGCTCTTGGTCATGCCCAGCACCTGACCGGCCTCCTGCTGCCCCACGGGGACGCCCTCGATGCCGCCCTTGTAGATGACGGCGAAATAGCAGGCGTAGTTGATGACAAAAGCCACCACGCAGGCTGCCATACGGCCATCGGAGAAAAGGGCCCAGATGTTATTATCGAACCACTTGCCGGGGCCATAGAAAATGATGATCAATTGCAGCATCAGGGGCGTGCCGCGAATGATCCACACGATCACGTTGAACAGCCAGCTCACCGGCTTGCACCGGCTGCGCAGAGCAAAGGCGATCAGCAGTCCCAGCGGCAAGGAAAACAGCAGCGTCAGGAAAAACAGCTTCAAAAGCTGCCCCATACCGCTCAGCAGGGAGAGGGTGACGGTCCAGAACATGGTAAAACTCCTTTAATGTATAGTGGGGGTCTATCGTATCTATCGAAAAAGTAACAGGATCAGCCGTATCAAAAGCCGCCCAAAGGCAGAGGACGCGTCACGCCCTCTGCCATGGGAAACTGTATTATAGCACACTTTTTGCCGTCTGGCAACTCACTTGGTGATGACAACCTGCGCGTTCTCGCAGTAAGCGTTGGTGCACTCCATGGCGGCGGTCACACCCTCGGTCAAGGTCATGCCGTTCCACACCACGTCGATGTTCTTGCTGTCCAGCTCGTTGACCTTCATGTCCCAGTCGATGACCACAAACTCAACCTCAACACCCAGTTTCTCGGCTACCAGCTTGGCCATGTCGGCATCAAAGCCGATCCACTCGCCGTTGTCATCCTTGTAATCCATAGGTGCAAACTCGGTGATACCCACCACCAGCTTGCCCTTGCCCTGGATGTAGGCCACATCGCTGTCGGACTCGGAAGCGGTGAACTCAGCAGCGGGCTGCTCCAGCAGAGCCTCCTGTACGCCATAGGTCTTGGCCAGCTCCAGCATGCTGCCATCGGCATAAGCCGCGGACATCACGCTGTTGATGTAGGAGGCCAGATCGCTGCCCTTGCGGCAGCCGGCGCCGTACAGCTCAGAGGTCAGCTTCTGATCGGTGACCTTCAGGTCGGGATAGCTGGTACCCTCGCCCACCATGGCGCCAGCCATCAGCAGGTCGATGATGGCGGCATCGGAGGTGCCGGAGGACACTTCCATCAGCGCGTCAGCCTGGGAGCCCACAGAGGTGATCTTCCAACCCATTTCGTTGGCCACTTCCTCACCGGCGGAGCCGGCTTCCACGGCGTAGGTCACTTCAGCCGGGGTATCGCTGTTGTCGTCGCTTGCATCATTGTTGTTCGCATCGGGGGTCGCCTGATTACCGCAGGCGGCCAGGCTCAGCACCATAACCAGTGCCAGCAGCATTGCCAAAAACTTTTTCATGTTACTTTTCTCCTTTTTCGTTGGCATCCTTTGGGACGCCGTGTGTTGTTTTTAGTATGGTAATACTCTACCACTTTATCACGCTAATGTAAAGTGTCAGTGCTGACAAAAGTCGCCAAAATTTCAAGCCCCGATTGCACAAATCTGACAAAACCGGCGGACACAGACCGTCAATACGGCCCTGCCGCGCCCTCCGTCACGTGCAGCGCCTCGGAAAAAACCAGCAGCGTCTCTCCGCATTTTTACCTGCATCTCCCCTTTTCCCTGTTGCGAAAAGCGGCAAAACGCGGTATGATAAACGGGAACATTTCCCCCATCAGGAGGTTTTTATGAAGATCATGGCCATTGACTACGGCGACGCCCACACCGGCGTGGCCATTTCCGACGCCACCGGTACGCTGGCGGGGTTCTCCACCGTCATCGACAGCCGCAAGGCCGACGTGGTGACGGCGGAAATCTGCCGTCTGGTGCAGGAGCACGGCGTGACGGAGCTGGTGCTGGGCTATCCCAAGAACATGGACGGCACGCTGGGGCCTCGCGCCGAGAAATGCGCCGCCTACGCCGATACGCTGCGGGAATCCACGGGACTGAACGTCACGTTGTGGGACGAGCGGCGCAGCACCGTGGAGGCCCACGCCATCCTGTTTCATAACGGCAAAAACGGCAAGCAGCGGAAGAAAACCGTGGACGCAGTAGCGGCTTCGCTGATGCTGGAGGGCTATCTGACCCGGAAACGACTGGAGAAGCAGACATGAGAGTACTGGTGATCGGCGGCGGAGCCGCCGGGATGATGGCGGCGCTGACGGCAGCGGAGAACGGCCACACCGTGACGCTGCTGGAGCGGCAGGGGCGCGTAGGCCGCAAGCTGATGGCCACCGGAAACGGCCGGTGCAACCTGACCAACCACCACGTCTCCCCCGCCCACTATCACGGCGGCGAGGGGTTTTGCGACCATGCGCTGGCCGCCTTCGACGTGGGAAATACGCTGCTGTACTTTGCCGGACTGGGGCTGCTCACCACGGCAGAGGACAGCGGACGGGTATATCCCTTCAGCAACATGGCCGGCAGCGTGCTGGACGTGCTGCGGTTCGCGCTGGAAGACCACGGAATTGACCTGCATACCGCCTGTCCGGTAACGGGTATCCGCAAAAAAGGCAACATTTTTCTTGTTCGCACCGAATCCGGTGAAGAATTTACCGCCGACCGGGTGATCCTTGCGGCGGGCGGCGCGGCAGGCGGCAAGGTAGGCGGCGTTATGGACGGCTATCAGCTGGCAAAGGGGCTGGGGCATCACCGCACGGCGCTGTATCCCTCGCTGGTGCAGGTCAAGACCGATCCCACCTACCCCCGGGCCTTGAAGGGCGTGAAGGCTGAGACGGGCGTCACCATCCACCGAGGCGGCGAGGTGCTGGCACAGAACCGGGGTGAGGTGCTGTTCACCGAGTACGGCGTCAGCGGCCCGGCGATTTTTGATATCTCCCGTTCCGTCGCCACTGGCGGCGCGGGGCTGGCGGGGGGGGGGGGGGAACAGCCGGGGGTGGTGGGCTGACGGTGACGCTGGATCTGCTGCCGGACTGGGAGCAGCAGGAGGTGCTGGACTGGCTGCGGCAGCGGCGCGACAATGCAGGAAGCCGTGAGGCGGGCACGCTGCTGACCGGCGCCCTCCACAGCCGTCTGGGCCAGATGATATGCAAAGCAGCCGGCTTTACCAACCAGAGCGCCGCCAATCTCAGCGACGGCGACCTGCGGCGGATTGCGGCACGGACAAAGGACTTTGCGCTGCCCATCACCGGCGTATGCGGCTTCGATCAGGCACAGGTGACGGCGGGCGGCCTGCGGTGCGACGAGTTTGATCCCCGCACCATGGAAAGCCGTCTCGTGCCGGGTTTTTACGCCTGCGGCGAGGTGCTGGATATTGACGGCGACTGCGGCGGGTATAATCTGCAATGGGCGTGGAGCAGCGGGAGAGCTGCCGGGCTGAGCATTTGATATCTTCCATTAGGAAAGCACAAAAACAGGAGATGCGATGCATCTCCTGTTTTTTATGTGCTTGTAAGAAACTTACTTCAACTCGACCTTGCCGCCGACTTCCTCGACCTGCTTCTTCAGAGCCTCGGCGTCGTCCTTGGACAGACCTTCCTTCATGGTGGTGGGAGCGCCCTCGACAGCAGCCTTGGCCTCGGCCAGACCCAGACCCATGACCTCGCGGATGACCTTGATGACCTTGATCTTCTGAGCGGCGTCGAAACCGGTCAGAACCACATCGAACTCGGTCTTCTCCTCAGCAGCGGGAGCAGCAGCGCCAGCAGCGGGAGCGGCCATAGCGGCAGCGGAAACACCGAAAACTTCCTCCAGAGCGTGAACCAGCTCGCTGAGCTCCAGAACAGTCAGACCCTTGATCTCTTCGATCATAGCAGTAACTTTCTCAGACATTGTAATAGCCTCCTGTTGTTAGAATAATGTTTTTGTTAAGTGTAGGGGGATGCTTACTCGGCGGCAGCTTCTTCAGCGGCAGCCTCGGCGGGCGCGCCCTGCTTCTCGGCGATCTGCTTGATGACGCAGGCCAGAGTAGAGATGGGCGCCAGCATGGTGCCAAGCACCTGAGCCTGCAGGACAGGCAGCGCGGGGATGGAAGCCAGAGCATTGACGGTTTCCATGGAAACGACCTTGCCTTCCATGAAGCCGCCCTTGATCTCGAACTTGCCATTGAGCTTCTTTGCGAATTCAGCAATGACACGGACGGGAGCCACGGGATCGCTGGCGCAGATGGCCAGAGACGTGGTGCCGTTGAGCTGATCATCCAGCTCGTTCAGACCGCAGTTGTTGAATGCAAAGCGCAGCAGGGTGTTCTTGATGACGGTGTACTCGATGTCGTTTTCACGGCACTTGGCACGCAGCGCGGTATCCTCTGCCACGGTGATGCCCTTGTAATCCACAAGGACGCCGGCAGCCGCGTTCTGCACCTTCTCGGTCAGAGCCGCCACGATCGCCTGCTTTTCAGACAGTACTTTTGCGTTGGGCATTCTTCTTGTTCACCTCCATGAGATTTTGCGGTACACCCATGTGTACCAAGGGGTCGAGGTGCGTTCTTAGAGAAAAAACCATCCCCATGCCGGAAAGACATGAGGATGGTGTCAGCAATCATAAACTATTGCCATCCTCGGCAGGATTTACGGCGCGAAGCCACCTGCTGTCTTTGGAACGCACAATACATTATAGCAAAGGCTTAATTATTTGTCAAGCCCAAGATATCAAAATATCATAAAATATCATAATTTCGTATAGGTATGCGACGTCTTATCCGAATTTTGTCCTTTATACCGTCTAAAAGCATCAATTGCGCATTTCAACTCCTCAGGGCTAGCTACCATTATCTTTCCCTGAGCATCATAGCGGGGCACAGGTGGCCTGTCGCTGTCAAATAAATAGTGAACGCCCGTATCGATATCAATACAATCATATCCCCTCACGCTATAGGAAGTGCCGCAGCCGCAGTTGGTTAAAAACTCAATGCGCTCAAAAGATACTAATCTCATAATTTCACATCCTCAACAGTGCTTTAGTCTTTTATATCTTTCTTCTCGTTCCTTCTCGCTATTAACAAGTGACACCGAAACAATCATATATCCAACTACTCTGTCTCCACCATTTCTATTTGGAAATGGACTAAATACAGGTTTAATTGCTTTACCGAAGTAATTTGCAATTTCTTTAGCTATCTTCTCGCCACCTTCTTTATCCACATAATAGCCATGTTCCTCAAAAAAATATTTATAAGAAAATCCAACACTATCATTACTATTCCAGATAGACAGCGCCTGTTCTCTATCAACGTCCAACTTCGCCGTCGAAAAAGCCGGTGCATTTCGTTCAATAAGTCCGATTAATTCACCCGCTAGTTCTTTTCTGTTCTTATTCTTATTCCAGAACATAAAACAATTCTCCTTTTTAGTTGCCTAAGTAATCTCTTCAAACGTCCTATTCATCTCTATGGGGTTACTTAATACAAGGACAAAGTTTCTTCCGTCAAAAGCGCGTTTTAAGGTAACAAATAATCAAATATAGAGAGTAAGGAAATATGAAGCCCAGATGGGCCTCATATTTCCTTACCTAAAAGTATTAAAATCAAATTACAGCTGCTTGGCGGCGTTCATCTTCACGCCGGGGCCCATGGTGGAAGCGGCCACGCAGGACTTGATATACTGACCCTTGGCAGCGGCGGGCTTGGCCTTGATGATGGCGCCGATGAGAGCGGAATAGTTCTCATACAGCTTGTCCGCACCGAAAGAAACCTTGCCGATGGGGCAGTGAATGATGTTGGTCTTGTCCAGACGGTACTCGACCTTACCGGCCTTGACTTCCTTGACGGCCTTGGCCACGTCGGGAGTCACAGTACCGGCCTTGGGGGAGGGCATCAGACCCTTGGGGCCCAGGATCTTACCGAGGCGGCCCACCACACCCATCATGTCGGGAGAAGCGACGACCACATCGAAATCGAACCAGTTTTCCTTTTGGATCTTCTCGACCATATCCATATCGCCAACGAAGTCGGCGCCAGCCTCGCGGGCAGCGTCAGCCTTGTCGCCCTTGGCGAACACCAGGACGCGGGCGGTCTTACCGGTGCCGTTGGGCAGCACGATGGCGCCGCGAACCTGCTGGTCAGCGTGACGGGAGTCAACACCCAGCTTCACGTGCAGCTCAACGGTCTCGTCGAACTTGGCGCTGGCGGTCTTGCAAATCAGCTCCAGACCCTCTTTGGGATCATACAGGGCGGCCTTGTCGATCTGCTTGGCGATTTCTTTATATTTCTTACCTCTAAACATCGTTACACCCTCCTTACTCGCCGACGACAACGCCCATGGAACGGGCAGTACCGGCGATCATGCTCATAGCGGCTTCCAGAGAAGCAGCGTTCAGATCGCGCATCTTCAGCTCGGCGATCTTCTGGATGGAAGCCTTGGAGATGGTGGCGACCTTTTCCTTGTTGGGGACGCCGGAACCGGACTCGATGTTGCATTCCTTCTTGATGAGGACGGCAGCGGGGGGAGTCTTGGTGATGAAAGAGAAAGAACGGTCGGCATAGACGGTGATGACCACGGGGATGATCAGGCCCATGTCGTTCTTGGTGCGCTCGTTAAATTCCTTGGTAAAAGCGGCAATGTTGATGCCGTGCTGACCCAGAGCAGGGCCAACGGGGGGTGCGGGAGTTGCTTTGCCTGCAGGGATCTGCAGCTTCACATAACCAACGACTTTCTGTGCCATTTTAAGGCACCTCCTTTAATAAAATGTGGTAGCGGCTTACCCGGTGTAAGAACCGCTCTTGGCGAGACGCGTATGTCTTTGCGTCTCTCCCACTTGCGCGAGGACTGCCGCGCGTCAGGACAGGACTTCCACCTGGTCGAGCTCCAGCTCCACCGGCGTCTCTCTGCCAAACATGGAGACCACCACGCGAACCTTGTTCTTCTCGGGGTCGATCTCCTCCACGATACCGGTAAAGCTGGCCAGCGGGCCGTCCGTGATCTTCACGGTCTCGCCCACGTTGTACTTCACCACGATCTCGTGCTTCTCCAGCGACATCTGGCGTACTTCCTCGTCTGTCAGAGGAATGGCCTTGTTGGCCTCGCCCACAAAGCCGGTGACGCCGCGGATGTTGCGGATGATATGCCACGTTTCATCGGTCAGCACCATCTTGATAAGCACGTAACCGGGGAACACCTTGCGTTCCACTTCCTTCATGACGCCCGATTCGGTCACTTCCGTCACGGTCTCCATGGGGATCTCCATGCGCAGAACCATGTCCTCGCAATGGCGATTGGTCACGGACTTCTCAATAGCGGCCTTGACCGCGTTTTCGTAGCCGGAATAGGTATGGATCACATACCACTTCGCATTGTCAGCCATAGCCCGCTCCTTACGCGAACAAACCGATCAATGTGTTGACTGCCAGAACGGCAACCGCGTCGAAGATCCAGATGAACGCGCCGACGATCAGGGAGCACAGCAGCACCGTACCGGTGTTCTTCATCGTCTCCTTGCCGGAGGGCCACACGACCTTCTTCAGTTCGCTTTTCATTTCGCGGAACCAACGGCCGCGATCCTTGACTTTCTTTTCTTCAGCCATCGTAGTTTCTCCTTCCGATTACTTCGTCTCGGTGTGGACGGTGTGCTTTCTGCAGAAGGGGCAATACTTGTTCAGCTCAAGCTTGTCAGGGGTATTCTTCTTGTTCTTCATCGTGTTGTAGTTTCTCTGCTTGCACTCGTTGCATCTGAGAGTGATTTTCACGCGCATGTAACGGCACCTCCTTATTAGATTAGGTATTCCCCTGTGGGGACACCCGTTTGCCTCCCTGCTGTCGCGGCTGCTTCTTCTGCCCGCCCAAAGCGAAAAAGCGCGCAAAAAGAAAGCACCCACTCACAGGTAATGTTCATAATAGCATACTTTTCCGGCGAGGTCAACCTCTTTTTGCGGGATTTTTGAAAGATGTTGAGAGTATCATTAAATGCAGAAGAAACCGTTACGGTTTTTCCTGCATT
>OGPH01001581.1_pt1 | contig 16377 bp, 10 predicted proteins | sample 1552891 | NCBI WGS metagenome assembly OGPH01 (sample SAMEA2580272, study PRJEB22360) | human gut metagenome | biome: human gut; feature: human-associated habitat; material: faeces | place: Denmark | collected 2008/2010 | reverse complement strand
GGAGCCGCAGGTGGTGGAGCTGGTGAACAGCGAGGTGCCGGTGGTCACGATCGATCATGTGTTCAATAACCGCATGGCAATCCTCTCGGATAACGTTTTCGGCCTGAAGGCACTGGTGCGGCAGGCATGGGCCTGCGGCCACCGCCGCATCGCCTTTATCCACGGCGAAAAGACCGCCGTTACCGAGAACCGCGTTGCAGGTTTCTATCAAGCCTGCGAAGAGCTTGGCCTGAAGATCCCGGAAGCTTATGTGCGGGAGGGCATCTACCATGATGCCGACCGCTGTGCCGCCGAGACCAAAGCGCTGCTGGAGCTTCCGCAGCCGCCCACCTGCATCATCTTCCCGGACGATTTCTCCGCGCTGGGCGGCTACAACGCCATCAGCGAAGCGGGCCTTTCGATCCCGGAGGATGTTTCGGTGATGGGCTACGACGGCATCTACCTCTCGCGGGTGGTCAAGCCTCAGCTGGTGACTTACCAGCAGAACACCGCCGCGCTTGGCCGCACGGCTGCCGACAAGCTCATTGAGCTGATCGAGCACCCGCGTGTGACCCTGCCCGAACAGATCCGCGTTTCTGGCAAATTGCTGGACGGCGGGTCGGTCAGCATTCTTTAATATGTCTCTAAAGGCTCTTGCTACGGAACCTTTTATGAAGAAAACTTTTGCAAATAATGGAAAACCATGAAGGAGGTTTACCCTTATGAAAAAGATCTCTCGCCGTAATTTCCTGCTCGCTTCCGGTGCCGTGACCATTGGTGCAGCTCTGGCTGCCTGCGGCGGTTCTTCCGCTTCCACCAGCACCGCTTCTTCTGCTCCGGCTTCCTCTGCTGCTTCCGCTGCTCCTGCAGCACAGGGCAAGGTGCTGAACATCTGGTGCTGGAATGATGAGTTCCAGAGCCGCTTCAACGACTACTATCCGGAAGTTTCCGAGATCGCAGCCGACAAGTCCACCACCACCCTGAAGGATGGCACCGTTGTGAAGTGGACCATCAATGCCAACGAGAACAACAACTATCAGAACAAGCTGGACGAAGCCCTGCTGAGTCAGGACAGCGCTGCTGATGACGACAAGATCGACATCTTCCTGATCGAGGCTGACTATGCTCTGAAGTATGTGGATTCCGATTACGTTCTGGATGTCAAGGCGGACATCGGCCTGACCGATGACGATCTGGCTGGCCAGTACCAGTACACCAAGGACATCGTTAGTGTGGACGGCAGCCAGCGCGGCACCACCTGGCAGGCAACTCCCGGTCTGTTTGCATACCGCCGCAGCATTGCCAAGGATGTTCTTGGCACCGATGATCCCGCCGAAGTGCAGACCTACCTGTCCGACTGGGATAAGTTCAATGATGTAGCTGCACAGGCAGCTGCCAAGGGCTACAAGATGCTGTCCGGCTTTGATGATGCATACCGCACCTTCTCCAACAACGTGGCAGCTCCGTGGGTCACCGGCACTACCGTTACCGTTGATGAGAACATTATGAAGTGGGTCGATCAGACCAAGGAGTACACCGATAAGGGCTATAACAACAAGTCCAGCCTGTGGGACAGCCAGTGGGCAGCCGATCAGGGCCCCACCGGCAAGGTGTTCGGCTTCTTCTACTCCACTTGGGGCATCAACTTTACCCTGCTGGGCAACTCGCTGGAGACTCCTGTCGCTGAGGGCGGCAAGGAAGAAGTTGGCAACGGTATCTACGGCGATTACGCTGTGTGCGAAGGCCCTCAGCCCTATTACTGGGGCGGCACCTGGATCTGCGGCGCAGCCGGCAGCGACAACATCGAGACCATTAAGGATGTTATGCAGAAGCTGACCTGCGATGAAGCCATCATGAAGCAGATCACCATGGATACGCAGGACTACACCAACAACGAGAAGGCTATGAACGAGATCGCAAACAGCGATTACAGTTCCGCCTTCCTGGGCGGCCAGAACCACATCGCTCTGTTTGCAGAGGCTGCAGCCAAGATCGATATGTCCAACGCCGGTCCGTACGATCAGGGCCTGAACGAGAGCCTCCAGAATGCGTTCAAGGATTACTTCACCGGCAATGTGGATGAAGATACCGCAAAGGCAAACTTCGAGACCGCTATCAAGGAGAAGTATCCCGAGCTGACCGACGTGGTGTGGCCCGCATAATAGCAGCCGACCCTAAAACGGAAAAGTGAATACGCAGGGGCGGGCCGGACGCTGTTCCCGCCCGCCCCTGTTCTTTCCGCAAATTTATCAGGAGGCGATCCTTATGGGAGAAAAGAAAAAGAAAGGGTCGATCAGCTACGCGAAATGGGGCTACATCTTCATTGCGCCGTTCTTCATCATCTTCGCGGTATTCCAGCTGATCCCTCTGGCATCCACCATTTACTACAGCTTTTTTGAATATTACCGCAGCGGCCTGAAGATCATTGGCCCGAACTTTGTGGGCCTGAAAAACTACATTACCCTGTTCGCAACCGATCTGCCCAAGTACTTTGGCAACACGCTGATCCTGTGGATCATCGGCTTTATCCCGCAGATCGCCATTTCCCTGTTGCTGGCAGCATGGTTCACCGATCTGCGCCTGAAGCTGAAGGGCCAGACCTTCTTCAAGACGGTCATCTACATGCCCAACCTGATCATGGCCTCCGCCTTTGCAATGCTGTTCTTCGCGCTGTTCTCGGACAACGGCCCGGTGAACGCCGTGCTGCAGAGCATGGGCTGGATCGATGCACCCATCAGCTTTTTGAACACCGTGTGGGGCAACCGCGGGCTGATCGGCCTGATGAACTTCCTGATGTGGTTCGGCAACACCACCATCATGCTGATGGCTGCGATCATGGGCGTAGATCCCACCCTGTACGAAGCGGCTGAACTGGACGGCTGCACCCCGAACCAGATGTTCTGGAAGATCACCATTCCGCTGATCCGTCCCATCCTTGTTTACGTCATGATCACCTCCATGATCGGCGGCTTGCAGATGTTCGATGTGCCGCAGATTTTGACCAACGGCAAGGGCGGCCCGGACCGCACCTCCACCACCATGATCATGTACCTGAACAACCACCTGTTCAGCAAGAACTACGGCATGGCCGGTGCAGTCTCGGTGGTGCTGTTCCTCGTGTGTGCAGTGCTGTGCGTTGTGGTCTACTTCTCCCTTACCAAGGAGGATGACGGCCTGACCCGCGCCCAGCGCAAAGAACTGAACGCCGCCAAAAAGGCAGCAAAAGGAGGGAAATGATTATGGCACACACTCCTAGAAATCAATCGGAAAAAGCAACACTGGCTGCACGCCGCGCATGGTGTTATCTGGTGCTGGTGCTCATCAGCTTTTTGTGCCTGTTCTTCTTCTATGTGCTGGTGATCAACTCCACCCGCACCCACTTCGAGATCCAGAAAGGCTTCTCGATGCTGCCGGGCAAATCGCTCATTACCAACTTCCAGAACGTGCTGGCCGATGCTAACATCCCTGTCATCACCGGCATCCGCAACAGCCTGATCGTCTCTGCCTGCTCGGCGGCGTTCAGCGTGTATTTCTCGGCCTTGACGGCCTACGGCATCTACGCCTATAACTTCAAATTCAAAAAGGCCGCGTTCGCCATTATCCTGCTGATCATGACCATGCCCACGCAGGTGTCCGCTCTGGGCTTTTTGCAGCTCATCACCAAGATGGGCCTGAAGAACAGCTTTATCCCGCTGATCCTGCCCAGCATTGCAGCGCCCACCGTGTTCTTCTTCATGAAGCAGTATCTGGACGCTTCCCTTCCCATGGAGATCGTAGAGGCTGCCCGCATCGACGGTGCAGGCGAGTTCTACACCTTCAACAAGATCGTACTGCCCATTATGAAGCCCGCTCTGGCAGTGCAGGCCATTTTCTCCTTCGTGGCCAGCTGGAACAACTACTTCATTCCCGCTCTGGTGCTGGACAGCGCCGACAAAAAGACCCTGCCCATCCTGATCGCACAGCTGCGCAGTGCAGACTTCCTCAAGTTTGATATGGGCAAGGTTTACATGATGGTGGCTATCGCCATTCTGCCCGTCATCATCGTGTACCTGCTGCTTTCCAAGTTCATCGTCCGCGGTGTTGCTTTGGGCGGCGTGAAAGGCTGACGGCATTTTGCCGCAAACAGCAAAAGGGTCCCGGAGAAAATTCCGGGACCCTTTTGCTGTGTTTAGGATATAAGGAATTTTTGGAAGAGATCAGGAGAAAAAACAAGGCATACACATTCTGTCGGAGGTTCTAAGGGGATAAGATTTACTCGCCGCGGACGGCTGCGAAACCTGCTTCCAGATCAGCAATGATATCGTCGATGTGCTCAGTGCCGATGGACAGGCGGATGGTGTTCTGATAGATCTGCTGCTCGGCCAGCTCTTCGTCGTTCAGCTGGCTGTGGGTGGTGGAAGCCGGGTGGATGACCAGACTCTTCACATCAGCAACGTTTGCCAGCAGGGAGAAGACCTTCAGGTTATCGATGAACTTGAATGCTTCCTCGCGGCCGCCTTTGATGTTGAAGGTAAAGATGGAAGCACCGCCGTTGGGGAAGTACTTCTCGTACAGGGCGTGATCCGGGTGATCCGGCAGGGAGGGGTGGTTGACCTTCTCCACCTGCGGGTGGTTTGCCAGAAACTCGACCACCTTCTTGGTGTTCTCCACATGGCGCTCGATGCGCAGGCTCAGGGTCTCGGTACCCTGCAGCAGCAGGAAGGCGTTGAACGGCGAAATGGTGGCACCGGTATCACGCAGCAGGATCGCACGGATGTAGGTGACAAAAGCTGCGGGGCCTGCTGCATCGGCAAAGGAAACGCCGTGATAGCTGGGGTTGGGGTCAGCAATGTTGCCGAACTTACCGCTTGCCTTCCAGTCGAACTTGCCGCTGTCCACGATGATGCCGCCCAGCGTGGTGCCGTGGCCGCCGATGAACTTGGTGGCGGAATGGACGACGATATCTGCGCCGTGCTCAATGGGACGGATCAGGTATGGGGTGCCGAAGGTATTATCGATGACCAGCGGCAAGCCGTGCTTGTGCGCGATGGCTGCAATGGCATCGATATCGGGGATATCGCTGTTGGGGTTGCCCAGAGTTTCCAGATAGACGGCCTTGGTGTTGGGCTGGATGGCATTCTCCACCTCAGCCAGATCGTGTGCATTGACAAAGGTAGTGGTGACACCGAACTGGGTCAGGGTGTGCTCCAGCAGGTTGTAGCTGCCGCCGTAGATAGTCTTCTGAGCCACGATGTGGTCACCGGCCTGTGCCAGTGCTTCGATGGTGTAGGTGATGGCAGCTGCACCGGAAGCAGTAGCCAGAGCAGCCACGCCGCCTTCCAGAGCGGCAATGCGCTTCTCGAACACATCCTGGGTGGAGTTGGTCAGACGGCCATAGATGTTGCCGGCATCTGCCAGACCAAAGCGGTCTGCTGCGTGCTGGCTGTTGCGGAACACATAGGAAGTGGTCTGATAGATAGGCACTGCACGGGAATCGGTTGCGGGATCGGCCTGCTCCTGGCCAACGTGAAGCTGCAGGGTCTCAAATTTATAGTTAGACATAGTATTTTACCTCTCTATTTGTACTTATAGTATAATTTCCTGATACAAAAAATCCCGATGCGTGATACAAAAGCGCACCGGGCAAACACAATTCAAAGCGATTCTGTCAACGTCACATTCGGGTACACATTCGTGCACAGCAAGAGGGCATCGTACAGTTCACAGCCAGATGTTCTGCCCGGTCACCGCACATTCGCCCACAGCGGAAGTTTGCATGCAGCAGGTCGTTCCAAATCAGCTTCATATCCGTGCCCTCCTTTCCCGTAAAACTCTTTCCCACTCATCTACAAACCGGCGCCTCTATCTGCTCTGTACCGGGAAGCAAAACCTTTGCTTTCTTTTTCCTACTAGGTTTGTGGATTTATTGTTTGCATTATATTCTCTCTTACCCAGTTTGTCAATAGGTTAATTCCAGTTTTTTCAAATTGAGTTTTCTGCACGATGCGCAGCCCGCATTTGCAGCATCCCGTTGTGCAGTTCCAACAGGAGTAACACTTCTGCTTCTTCGAAAATTTTTATTTTTCCATTGATAAAACCTTAAAATTTTATTGTTATACTAAAGCTATTCCTTGCAAACGCCCTGCAAATCGTTTATTATGGTAGCGTTCTTTTTTATCATCAAAGGAGTTTTTCGATGCTGCATCGTTTCTTTCATTTTTTAAAGCAGAGCCTGCTCGTTGTTCTTTGCATCCTGCTGCTTGGCGGGCTGCTGGCAGGCGGCTGGTTCTTTTATCAGGGCAGGCAGCTGTACCGCAGTGCCGCCAGCAGTTACCCAGTGGCTTCCATGTACGACACCATCTGTGCCCGCGGGAGCTATACTTCCTACGATGCGCTGCCGCAGATCTATATTAACGCAGTCATCTGCACCGAGGACGAGCATTTTATGACCCACAAGGGCATTGACCCGGGGGCCATTGCCCGCGCCCTGCTGGCCGACCTGCGCACCCACTCGCTGGCCGAGGGTGGCAGCACCCTGACCCAGCAGCTTGCCAAGAACGAGCTGTTCACGCAGGACAAGCATCTGGCCCGCAAGGCTGCCGAGATGCTTGCTGCTTTTGATCTTGAAAAGACCTACTCCAAGCAGCAGATCTTTGAGATGTACGCCAACACCATCTATTTTGGCAGCGGGTATTATGGCATTGCAGAAGCTGCCGAGGGCTACTTTGGCAAGGAACCGGCCCAGCTGACCGATGCCGAAGCGATCTATCTGGCGGGTATGCCCAATGCGCCTTCCACCTACGCCAGCAGCCCAGAGCTTGCCTTCAAGCGGATGCAGGTGGTGCTCAAGCGGATGGTCAAGTGCCGCGTGCTCACCCAGCAGCAGGCCGATGCCATTGCCGCAGATGCTGAAAACTTAACGGTTTAAACAAGACACCGCGCCCTGTCTGCTGCGGATCAGACAAGGCGCGGTGTTTTGTTTTGCGGTATTTGGTTTGGTAAAGGAGGAATCATGTTGCCCGTTCAGGCGGTTGCGGCCCCGCCTGTCGGTAGCATTATCATACCAAAGAATTTCTGCGAAAGCATGTTATTTATATGAAGCTTTTATGAATTTACCGGTTCTTTGCCGCTGTCATGCTGTCACTCCGGGGCTTTCATGCTTTCCACCATGCTGATATGCCGCACATGCCGCCGCATGGCAAAGCACACCACAAAGGTGAACAGCATCGTCAATGCCACTGCCAGCAGATAACTGCGGGGTGCAATGGTGCGAATAAACATCAGCTGATCCATTTCCACGGTCAGGATGATGAACCGGTGCAGCGGCACGCCCAGCAGCAGGCCCACGCCGGAGCCGATGAGGGACAAAAGCTCGATCTCGCGGAAGATGTAGCGGTACACTTCTTTGTCATAGAAGCCCAGAACCTTGATAGTGGCAAGCTCCTTTTTGCGCTCGGCAAGGTTGACGCTGATCAGGTTGTACAGCACCACCGCCGCCAGCGCCGCCGCGCACACGATGATCAGCACCACCACGTAGTTCAGGCTGCCGATCAGGCTGCCGAACATGGAGGTGGTGTCCTCGGTGAAGCTGACGCTGCTCACATAGTTGCAGGCCAGCAGCTTTGTGCGCAGGGCGTTGTACTCCGCCTCGGTGGTACAGCCGGTCAGGCCGTAGACGGTGTTCCACTCCGGCGTTCCGCCCAGCAGGCTCTCCAGCTGCGCATTGGAGAGATACAGCCGGGTGAACATGTAGTTCTCGGTAATGCCGGTCAGGGTCAGCTGCACGCGGCTTCCGTCTGCAGCCTCCACATAGAACGTATCGCCCACGCTCAGCTCCAGATTCAGGGCCGTTTTTTCGGTCAGGATCACGCTGTCCTCTTCAAAGGGAATGGGGTCGTGGCCCACCCGGGTGCGGAAGGTGAAGTATTCGGTCATCCGGGCATCGTCCTCCGCGCCTACGATGCTGACATCGGCGCTCCCGCCCTCTTCATTATAAAGGGTGGTGGACTTTGTGTAGAACGCGCCCCAGCTGTGGACCGCACTGCTGCTGTCCAGCGTGTCGGCAAGGCCCTGCTCCATGGTCAGCGCCTTTTCATCGCTGAGCGAGATGGTGAGATCGTTGTGGGTCAGCTGCCCGGACTGCTTGTCCACGATGGGCAGGATGGAATCCTGAATGCCAAAACCGATCAGCAGCAGCGCCGTGCAGCCTGCCACGCCCAGCACTGTCATGAAGAAGCGCTTTTTGTAGCGGAACAGGTTGCGGGCTGTGGTCTTTTGGGAGAAGCTCATGTGCTGCCACAGCGGGGTGATGTACTCCAAAAAGATGCGCTTGCCTGCCACCGGGGCCCGGGGCAGCAGCAAAGCTGCAGTCTTTTCCTTCAGGCTGGCACGGCAGGCGTTCCATGTAGCAAAACCGATGACGGCCGCGCTGATGGCCACGCTGGCTGCCGCCATGCCGGGGTAAAAGTGCAGCGTAAAGGTGGACATGCTGAAGATCATCTGGTAAGCATACCAGATGATGAGCGGGAACACCACAAAACCGATGACCATGCCCACGATGCTGCCCAGCACGCTGGCGCTGAGGGCATAGAACAGATACTTGCCTGCGATCTTTGCGTTGGAGTAACCCAGAGCTTTCAGAGTACCCAGCTGCAGGCGGTTCTCGTCCACCATGCGGGTCATAGTAGTAGTGGCCACCAGCGCCGCCACCAGGAAGAAGAACACCGGGAACACCCGTGCAATGGCATCCATGCGGTCGGCATACTGCTCAAAGGTGACAAAGCTCACGGTGGAGCTGCGGTCCAGCACATACCACTCGCCGCTCTTGATCTGGCTCACCTGCTCCTCGGCATCGTTCAGCTGGGCAAGGCCGTCGGCCAGCTGCTGTTCGGCATCGGCCTTCTGGCTCTCGTACTCTGCGCGGGAATCGGCCAGCTGCTGCACGCCGTCGTTGTACTGCCGCCAGCCTTCGTCCAGCCGGGTGCGAGCCGCATCAAACTGGGTGTAGGCTGTGGCCGTGCCGGTGGTGAGCTGCAGCTGCCCCTGCAGAAGCTTTACCTTCATCTGGCGCAGTGCTGCCTTTGCCTCAGTCACCAGCTGCTCGTTGGAAAGGCTGGGCGAAGAGATCAGCCCCTGTGCATACATCTGGCGCTTGCCCTCGTCCAGCTGGGCCTGATAGCCGTTCAGCTGGCCGCTGATGTTGTCGTAAGCATCCTGCGCCTTCTGCAGGGCGTCCCGCAGGTCGGTGTATTCCTCGTCGGCGGGCTCGGCCTCGTCCAGCGCTTTCTGTGCATTGTTCAGAGCCGTTTCGGCATAGCCCAGCAGCGGGTCGGCCACCTTTTTCAGGTTCACCAGCATCTCGATCTGTTGCAGCTGATCCTCAAATTCCAGCAGTTGTTCCTCGCCGCTCACCAGCTCGTCCGCACCGCCCTGCATAGTATCCGGCAGGGCCTTTTTGTTGGCGGCAAGCTCCGCTTCGCCCGCGTCCAGCTGGGCTTTGGCGCTGTCCAGCTGTGCCTGTGCATCGGCCAGCTGCTGCTCTGCCTCCGCAAACTGACGGTCTGCTTCGGCTTTTTTGTCGTTGTACTCGGCCCGGGCATCGGCCAGCTCTGCACTGGCATCCTCGATCAGCTCCGCCCGCCGGGCCGTGCACTGTGCGCCGCTGATGGCCTTTACCCTTGCGGCTGTGTCATCCACTGCTGCCTGATACGCGTCCGAGTAATTATCATACAGGCCGGCATTTTTTACTTTGAGATAGCACACCGTATAATAATCCGTGGTTAGGCTGCCCTCCGGCAGGAACACAATATCATCCAGCTGGCCGTCACCGGCGGTGCTGCTCTCCTTGTCCGTGGAAAAATGCTGCGGGTCCTGCACGGTGCCCACTACCGTGAACTGCTTCCGGCTCACATATTCGGTGTCCTCCGGCAGGGTGAGCACCGTGCCCGGTTCCACCGGGTCGCCGTAGCCCATCACATGTACCACGCACTCGTCCGGGGCCTCAGGCATCCGGCCCGAGAGCAACACCAGACGGTTCATATTTTCTGCCGTGTCGGCCCCGGGGTCGGCGGGCAGCTGCTGCAGGCGCACCACCGCCGTCTCGCTCTGGCCCTGCCACTGGGCCTCCACGTCCTGATATTTCACCGGCTGCACAGCCTCCACGCCGTCCACGGCGGCAATGGCGGCAATGTCCTCCTCCGAAAGACCCAGCGTGGACAGTACCCGCAGGTCGAACACGTTCTGCTGCACGTAGTATTTCTGCCCGGCGATGCGCATGCTGGGCGCAAAACTCATCAGGCCGGTCAGCATCATCACGCCCAGCGCCACGATGCCGAACAGCGAGACCATGCGGCTCAGGTTGTCCTTCATTTCCCGCAGGATGTTTTTACGATAACTTTTCAGCACAGCTCTCACCACTCAATCTCCTGCACCGGCACAGGGTGCTCGTTGACCTGATTGGAGACGATCTTGCCGATGCGCACCTGAATGATGCGGTCTGCCATCGCCGTCAGGGCGGTGTTGTGGGTAATAACGATCACCGTGCGGCCGGTGCGGCGGCAGGTATCCTGCAAAAGGGCCAGCACCTGCTTGCCGGTCTTGTAATCCAGTGCACCGGTGGGCTCGTCGCAGAGCAGAAGCTTGGGGTTTTTGGCCAGTGCGCGGGCAATGGACACCCGCTGCTGCTCGCCGCCGGAAAGCTGGGCCGGGAAGTTGTTCAGCCGCTCTCCCAGACCCACACCGCGCAGGGTCTCTTTGGGGTCCAGCGGGTCGCGGCAGATCTCGCTGGCCAGCTCCACATTCTCCAGTGCGGTCAGGTTCTGCACAAGGTTGTAGAACTGGAACACAAAGCCCACATCGTACCGGCGGTAAGTCGTCAGCTCTCTGGCGGTAAAGTGGCTCACATTCTGGCCGTCCAGCCAGACGTTTCCCTCGTCGCAGCTGTCCATGCCGCCAAGGATGTTCAGCAGGGTGGTCTTGCCTGCGCCGGAGGGCCCCACGATGATGCAGAACTCGCCCTTATCCACATAGAAATTCAGGTGGTCTGCGGCGGCGATCTTCACACTGCCGGTCTGGTAGTATTTGCAAACGTCCTCAAACTCCACAAAATGCTCCATGGCGTTTTTTCCTTTCTATCGGGAATGCATACTGTTTCAATTCAACTATAACATCTCCCGGCAGACTTTGCAAAGACATCTGCGCAAATTTTCAAAAACTTAACAGAAAAGCGCAAAAAGGGCCGCTGCACATCTCTGCGTGCAGCAGCCCTTTCATCATTTGATCTCAGCGGTCAGCGCCCCACGATCAAATCGCGGCGGCAGCGCAGGCCCACGGTGAGGAAGGTGTTTTCGCCCAGTCGGCGCAGCACCACGCGGTCGGTGCCCTTCTGGCCCTCCACCAGCAGAGACAGGTTCAGGGTGGTGGAGCCCTTCTCAGTCTGGACCACCAGCGTGCTCACGCCCTCGTTCAGCAGGGTCTGCATGTCCTGCACGGTGGTGCGGAAAGTAGCAGAACCGGCGGGCACATCCAGCGTCAGCACACTGTCCTTCTGGCGGGCAGTGTACAGCACTTCTCTGCCGAACAGGCCCTTGACGGTGTAACGGGCCTCGCTCTTTTTCGCCGCTGCATCTGCGGACGGGGCGGCCAGCTCATCGCCGGAGATCAGCATGATATTTCCCTGAATGGGGTTTCCCTCCGGTGCGCCGTAGCCGCCGTAGGTGGGGTCCTTTTCGCCGATCGCCACATCGGCGCTGTGCAGGGCGATATCCCCCTGCACCATCTGCTCCTGCGGGGGCAGATAGCCTGCGGCAGCAGGGTCGTTGATGTCTGCCTCTGCGGCAAATGCGCCCACGCTCAGCATGGCGGCAGCACCCAGCACTGCAGCGGTGGTGGTGACGGTACGGACAAATTTATGGTTCAGTTTCATTTGGAATACCTCCGTTGACGGCGGTTTTGCACCGCACATTTTTGTTTTGTGGAAAACCATGGTCTGCCATGCGGTGTAATACAAAACCGCCGCATCTGTCTTATAAACGGATGCGGCGGCGGGATTATTGCAGCAGGCTAAAAAAAATTTTTGGCAGCTCTGCCGCCGGGGTCACTGGGCCTGTGCCGGTTCCCGGTTCAGGATCTCCATGAACTCCTCGCCGGTGATAGTCTCTTTCTGGTACAAATACTGTGCCAGCTCATCCAGCTTGGCGCGGTTGTCGGTCAGGATGCGGACAGCCTTTTCGTGCTGGGCCCGGACCAGCTCCACCACCTTCTGGTCGATCTCGCGCTGGGTCTGCGCCGAGCAGGCCAGCGAGGTGTCACCGCCCAGATACTGGTTGTTCACGGTCTCCAGCGCCACCATGTCAAAGTCCTTGCTCATGCCGTAGCGGGTAAGCATGGCGCGGGCAAGCTTGGTGGCCTGCTCGATATCGTTGGAGGCACCGGTGGTGATGGATCGGAACACCACTTCCTCGGCGGCGCGTCCGCCGGTAAGGGTGGCGATCTTGTTTTCCAGCTCTTCCTTGCTCATCAGGTAGTGGTTGCCCTCGTCCACCTGCATGGTGTAACCCAGTGCGCCGGAGGTGCGGGGGATAATGGTGATCTTCTGCACAGGGGCAGAGTTGGATTGCTTGGCCGCCACCAGTGCATGGCCGATCTCGTGGTAGGCCACGATGCACTTTTCCTTGTCGGTGAGGATGGAGTTCTTCTTCTGGTAGCCTGCAATGACCACCTCGATGCTCTCCTCCAGATCGGCCTGCGTCACGCTCTTACGGCCTGCACGCACAGCGCGCAGAGCTGCTTCGTTGACAATGTTGGCAAGTTCCGCACCGGATGCACCGGAAGCCATGCGGGCCACAGTGTTGAAGTCGATGCCCGGGGCCAGCGCCACCTTTTTGGCGTGCACTTTCAAAATCTCTTCGCGGCCCTTAAGGTCGGGCAGCTCCACCGGCACACGGCGGTCAAAACGTCCGGGACGGGTCAGCGCCGGGTCCAGCGAATCCGGGCGGTTGGTAGCCGCCAGAATGATGACGCCGGTGTTGCTCTCAAAGCCGTCCATCTCGGTGAGCAGCTGGTTCAGGGTCTGCTCACGCTCGTCGTTGCCGCCGAGATTGCCGCTGTTGCGCTTCTGACCGATGGCATCGATCTCATCGATGAACACGATGCAGGGGGCCTTTTCCTTGGCCTGCCGGAACAGGTCGCGCACCTTGGATGCGCCCATGCCCACGAACATCTCCACGAATTCAGAGCCGGAAATGGAGAAGAACGGCACGTTGGATTCGCCTGCCACGGCCTTAGCCAGCATGGTCTTGCCGGTGCCCGGAGGGCCCACCAGCAGAATGCCCTTGGGCATGGATGCGCCAATGCTCTCGTACTTGCCGGGGTCGTGCAGGTAATCCACGATCTCCTGCAGGTTTTCCTTAGCTTCATCCTCACCGGCAACATCCGCAAAGCGGATGCCGTGGGTGGACTGCACATAGACCTTGGCATTGGATTTGCCCACGCCGCCGAACATCATGGACCCCGGGCCGCCGCCGGCCTTTTCCATCAGCTTTTTGTTCATCTGGTTGCCGATGAAGCTGAACAACAGGATGGGCAGCAGGAACCAGATCAGGAAATTGAGCATCGGCGACCCCTGCTCCACGATCTCGCTGGAAAACTGTGCTCCGGCATCATACAGGCGCTGGGTAAGCTCCGGGTCGTTCATCAGGCCGGTCTTGTAGACCTGCTTTTCCTCTTTATCGGTAAAAATGATCTGGTTGGATTCGATATCCACACGGCCGATGTTCTTTTCCTCGGTCATGGTCATAAAGGTACCGTAGTCCACTTCCTCCACCTGACGCTCGCTCATCCACGGCAGCAGCACAAGGTTGAGCAGCAGCAGGACCGCCAGCACAATGGCGTAGTAGATCGCCAGCGGCTTTTTGGAAGGTTTGACTTCTTTCATGTGGCAATTCCTCCTTTGGTTCCTGATGCAAGTAGTATAGCACAGTAAAACCGGGCGCAACAGCAATTCGAGCACAACTTTCCAAAAACTTAGCAGTTTGTTAACAAAGGTTCCCTCTGCATACAAAAAGAGAGCAGCCGAAGCCGCTCTCTTTGGTTTAGTATAGGTTTACTGTTTGGGGAACGCCTTGTTCCAGACCTCAATGACCTTGAGCTTGGGGGTCCAGCCTTCCGGCTTGAAGGTGCTCTCGCTCTTGGCATCCAGCAGGCCCTGCTCCACACACCACTGGGCTGCCTTGGCGGTGTCGGCATCTGCCACATCCGCAAAAGCCGGGGTGTTCACAGGTTCAGGTCTGCCTGCGGTGTTCCACACCAGCAGTGCCGCCAATGCGCTGAGGGGGCTTGCCGCCTGCAGCAGCAGGCCAAGGCTCAGCAGCCCGGCAAGGAATTTACGGGTACGTAGTTTCATGTAGGGTGTACCTCCTCTGTTATATCTTTGAGCCTATCATACACCCGTACCCACCCCCGGGCATTCGTTTGACACGAATCGACCGAAAAATGCGTCGAATCGACCGGTGCACAATTTTGGAAAATTCTGCCCCTTATTTTGTGAAATTGTTTCATTTTGAGAATGAGTCAGATTGCTTGACACTGCCCGCGAATCATGCTAAACTTAGTCCACTTTGAAAAAAGCACAAATGCGTTGACGGGGAAAAAACGATTTTCTTCTGCGTACAGAGAGCCGCCGGGTGGTGCAAGGCGGGTGCAGAGGGTTTCGGTTACTGGCCCCTGAGCGGCAGGGCTGAACACACAAGTAGGCTCTGACGGATGTCCACCGTTACAAGGACAGCGATTCGCCGCAAAAAGCCGATCGTGCAAAGCGGCTGTGCCCAAAGGCGCAGCAAAGAGAGTGGTACCACGGGTGCCCTGTAGTTTGAACTTTACAGGCTCTCGTCTCTCAAGGTTTTCGCCTTGAAAGACGAGAGCCTTTTCGTATATCTGCCTTTTGGAAGCAGGCTTGCCCTCTCCGTCACGGCTTACGCCGTGCCACCTCTCCCAAAGTGAGAGGCCTTGGCAGTACGGCAAAGTTTTCGGTTTTGCCAAGGGCTCCCCCCTTTGGGGGAGCTGTCGAACGAATGTGAGACTGAGAGGGCAAGGACGCTCACAAAGAGCATGGAGCAAGAAGTGTAAATTGTTTGGGAGGACGCGCAAATGATGGACGCAACCAAGTACGCTCCGGGTTACTACCCGGTACCCGCAGGCTATGACAGCTGGGTAAAGAAGGATCACATTGAAAAAGCCCCCGCATGGTGCAGCGTGGACCTGCGCGACGGCAATCAGGCCCTGATCGTGCCCATGAGCCTTGAGGAAAAGCTGGAGTTCTTCCAGATGCTGGTCAAGATCGGCTTCAAGGAGATTGAGGTGGGCTTCCCTGCCGCCAGCGACACCGAGTACGAGTTCCTGCGCACCCTGATCGAGAAGAACATGATCCCCGAGGATGTCACCGTGCAGGTGCTGACCCAGTGCCGCGACCACATCATCCGCAAGACCTTCGAGGCCGTCAAAGGCGCTCCCCGCGCGGTGATCCACTTCTATAATTCCACCTCTGTGGCCCAGCGCGAACAGGTGTTCCACAAGAGCAAGGAGGAGATCAAGCAGATCGCCATCGACGGCGCAAAGCTGGTCAAGCAGCTGAGCGAAGAGTATGAGGGCAACTTCCTGTTCGAGTACAGCCCTGAGAGCTTTACCGGCACCGAGGTGGACTACGCCGTGGATGTGTGCAACGCCGTGCTGGACATCATGCAGCCCACCCCGGACCGTCCCATGATCATCAACCTGCCCGTTACCGTGGAAATGAGCATGCCGCACGTCTATGCCAACCAGATCGAGTACTGCGACAAGCACCTGAAATACCGCGACAGCGTGATCATCTCCACCCATCCCCACAACGACCGCGGCACCGGCGTGGCCTGCGCAGAGCTGGCCGTGCTGGCGGGTGCACAGCGGGTGGAGTGCTGCCTGTTCGGCAACGGCGAGCGCACCGGCAACGTGGACATCGTCACCTTGGCCATGAACATGTACACCCAGGGCGTGGACCCGGAGCTGGACTTCTCCGACATGAACAAGATCAAGGAGATGTTCGAGCGCACCACCAAGATGCCCGTGGGCGACCGGCAGCCCTACGCCGGCAAGCTGGTATTCACCGCCTTCTCCGGCAGCCACCAGGACGCCATCAACAAGGGCAGCCAGTATATGAAGGAGTCCAATTCCGACTTCTGGGAGATCCCCTATCTGCCCATCGACCCCGCCGACGTGGGCCGGGAGTACGAGCCCATCATCCGCATCAACTCCCAGTCGGGCAAGGGCGGCGCCGCCTATATCATGGAGCACAACTTCGGCTTCGATCTGCCCAAGGCCATGCACCCGGAGTTCGGTCACATCGTCCAAGTGGAGACCGACAAGGTGGGCACCGAGATCACCCCGGAG
>OGPH01001568.1_pt1 | contig 16445 bp, 15 predicted proteins | sample 1552891 | NCBI WGS metagenome assembly OGPH01 (sample SAMEA2580272, study PRJEB22360) | human gut metagenome | biome: human gut; feature: human-associated habitat; material: faeces | place: Denmark | collected 2008/2010 | reverse complement strand
AATTATATATTACATGGGTAAAAGAAATATTTTATAATAATAAAAAATATTATATTATAGGTGGCCCAGAAAACTATTGGCAATATTATATTTATAATGCTACAGATGATATATTTTTTATTTACTGCCATGACCAAGAGAAAGGAGTTCCAATTTGGTATGTGGACGGAAATTGGTATTCAGAAGTTAATATAGATAGTTATTTAGGGAAAATAGTTGACACGGCGAACGCTTCTTCAGAAGAATATATAAAATTAACTGAAGAGGGAATAGATAAGAGAATAGCTTATATAAGATCCTTTTTGCCATTTTATAATAGCATTTATCAAGGCTCTTTAGGACAGCCTATGAATGAGGAAAATTTCTATGAATGGATAGCTTCCTTTTTTTCAACAAGTGGTGGGATAAAATTTTGGGAAGAGTATTCTACAGATGATAAGCAATTATATATAAATACTCAAAGATACTATAAAGAAATGCAGTCATCAAATGCAAATTTGTGTGAATTATTATTTGTGAAGATGTTTGGTAAGGATTCAGATTGATTTGAGGCCAGAGGCAATGTTGTGGTGATAGGCACATGGCAAACCACAGATACCGTGCCAGTTTCATTTATCTATGATCTAATTACTCCAAAATGTCACGAAAAAGTTTGACCACTACAAAGGGACTTTTCGTATTCTCCTCCCCGGCGCTGTATAGTATCATCACCGTTTAAAAAAACAGCTAGGACAGGATACCACCGGTTGTTGAAGGGACTGCTGCCGACAGGCCAGCCAGACATAGCAGCACTCGCGGAGCTAACACTTTCCTAGGGGGGGGGTAACGAATGATCGTCGATGCGGAGTGGAATCGTAGGCAGGCCAATAAGCTCTCAGGATGTATCTGCGCGCCGGATGTTTGCATGGAAGGGATAGAATACTTTCCTAAACGGAAGCTGGATAAAACACAGATGCTTTGTTTTACCACCTGCAGAGATATTGAGAAAGGCCGTCATATCATACTGAGTAGTGGCGGCAAAACCTATATCATCTGCACTCTGGGGAATACAGCATGATGGAAGTTTAAGATGTGTTTGCTGATTAATCCCAATAGTGGCAGGCGGAGGATTTGACGTTTACGATACAAGTAATGCTCATATATGGACTATTAGTGGGGTGAAAAAAGGAGAAGAATATCGGATTGTTGTTCGGGCAAGTGGAGTATCAGGAGAAATTCAGGAACCATTTGAAATGTATGTAATAGCTAAAAATGCGATGATTCAAAAAAATGAATATATGGTTTGGAATGGATATGAGGATGAAAAGTGGGAGATAGAACTTATTGCAGATAGTTCAGAAATAGAATTAACTTTCGATTACTCTGAAACAGGAGAGAGATATCATTATGTAGTATTAAGGTCGATAGAAATTGAGAAGATAGAGTGAAGGTTTGGAGAATAATTTTATATAATTTTATTACGATTAGTCGAAATGGGGATCAAGATGAAAATTGTAACAGTAGTTGGTGCACGTCCACAATTTATTAAGGCAGCTGCGGTTTCCAGAGTATTGCGAAAGGAATATACTGAAATATTAGTGCATACCGGGCAGCATTATGACAGTAACATGTCAGATATATTTTTCGAGGAATTACATATTCCAAATCCAGACTTCAATTTAGGAATTGGGTCAGGAAGTCATGCGAAACAAACAGCAGAAATAATGATTGGAATTGAAAAAATTCTGTTGGCTGAAAAACCGAATTATGTCATGGTATATGGAGATACGAATTCTACATTGGCAGCGGCTCTGGCAGCTTCTAAAATTTTAATCCCTATCATTCATGTAGAGGCCGGGCTGAGGTCTTTTAATAAAGCTATGCCAGAAGAACAAAATAGAGTATTAACAGACCATATATCAGAAATTTTGTTTTGTCCTACAGAAATAGCAGTACAGCATTTGAAGAAGGAGGGTATAGATAAAAATGTATACCAGGTTGGGGATGTGATGTGTGATGCTGTGCTATATTATTCTAAGGAGATGGAAAAATTTGACAAACATTATTTTTGGAATCGTCTTAAGGGAATATATGGGACGATTAAGCCATTAAAAAAGTGGTACTTAGCTACAGTACATCGGGCAGAAAATACGGACACAATCGAAAAAATTGAGGAAATCCTTGCTGCTTTTGAAAATTTTACGGCACCGGTTCTTTTTCCGGTGCATCCACGTACAAAGCCAATTGTTAATGTATTAATTGAAAAGTATCAATATAATAATATTATTTTTGTTGAACCGATTGGTTATCTGGATATGTTATATTTTACGAAAAATGCGGTCAAGGTGGTTACAGACTCAGGTGGATTGCAGAAGGAGGCTTATATCTTAGAAACAGATTCTGTTACAGTGAGAGATCAAACGGAATGGGTAGAGACATTAGAAGGGAATTATAATGTCCTATGTAAACCGAAAAAGGAAGATATTCTTGAAAAAGTGTATCAGACAGAGGTTTCGAGAGAAAAACGCAAGGCGCTGTATGGAAAAGGAAATGCATCTGAAAAAATATGTGATATTTTGAAAAATAAGGATAAGAATTAGTTATTGGCAAAGGAGAAAATATGTGCTCAATAGCGGGAATATGTAATTTTAAAAGGAGTAAAGTGCAAAATATAAGAAGAAAGTTGGAAGTTATGAATGAACTTCAAGCACATAGAGGACCCGACGGAGAGGGGATATGGATTCATAATAATCAAAATGTAGGATTGGCGCATAGAAGATTGAGCATTATAGATATTGATAATGGAAAACAGCCTATGTCAGATGGGCAAGGCAATTGGATATGCTTTAATGGAGAGATTTATAACTATATTGAGTTGCGTGAGGAGCTAGGATGTAAGTGCAAAACAACCAGCGATACAGAAGTGATTCTTTATGCATATAAAAAATGGGGGGAAGATTGCGTTAATCACTTTTCTGGGATGTTCGCATTTGCATTATGGGATGAGCAAAAGCAACTATTATTTTGTGCTAGAGATCCATTTGGAATAAAACCATTTTATTACTATTTACAGAATGATACCTTCTATTTTTCATCGGAGGCAAAAGCATTATTGCCGTTCGTGCCTAGCATTGAAACAGATCGTAAAGCTTTTAATGACTATATAGTTTTTCAATTTTGTTTGGAGGGCCGTACTCTTTTCAAAGATATCTATGAACTGAAACCGGCACACTGCATTTCTTTAAGTGAAGAGGGAATAAAGGATAGACGTTATTGGCAAGTGTTTTATCGTCCGGACTTATATCATACCGAAAAATATTTTTCGGAGAAATTAGAAGAATATTTTTGGGAGTCATTGAAGTATCATATTCGGAGCGATGTTCCAGTAGGGGGATATGTTAGCGGCGGTGTGGATTCCTCTATTACATCATCGATCGCATCGGATTTATTAGACGGAGACTTTGAGGGATTTACAGGAAAATTCAGCATCGGATCGGAGTATGATGAGAGTGAATATGCACAGGAAGTTGCTGATCAGAAGGGGTTTAAACTTTACCAAATAGATATAAAAGCACAAGATTTTATCGATAATATAGAAAAGGTTATGTACCATTTGGATACTCCTATTGCAGGTCCGGGTTCATTTTCACAATACATGGTATCCGGTCTTGCAAGTAAACATAGGAAAGTTGTGTTAGGTGGACAAGGAGGTGATGAGATATTCGGAGGATATACGCGGTATTTAGTAGCATATTTTGAACAATGTATTAAAGGAGCAATAGATGGGACAATGAACTCGGGAAAGTTTGTCGTCACTTATCAATCTATTATTCCAAATTTAACCAGCCTTAAAAATTATAAGCCAATGATAAAAGAGTTTTGGAAAGAAGGTTTATTTGACCCTTCTTACACAAGGTATTATAGATTAATTAATAGGGCACCTCAAATGGAGGACTGCATATATAAAGAAAAAATGGATGATTATGACCCATATACTTCTTATGAACGGTTATTTATTGCGGAAAATGTGGATAAGAATTCTTATCTTGATCGAATGACCCACTTTGACTTTAAGACACTGCTTCCGGCCCTTTTGCAGGTAGAAGACCGAATGAGTATGGCGCATGGAATTGAATCCAGAGTACCATTTTTAGATAAAAAAATGGTTGAATTTGCGGCAACTATTCCTGCGAATGTAAAAATGAAGGATGGAAATTTGAAATATATTTTGAGGGAGTCCATGCATAAATATGTTCCGGATAGAATTATGAATAGACAGGATAAAATGGGATTTCCAACGCCCTTTGCTAAATGGGCAAAGAATGAAGCTAGAGATTATATCATGGATATTTTATCTTCGCAGAAAGCGAGTCAGAGAGATTTAATTAATAATAGGAAAGTGATTAATAAAATAGATACGGAAAGTTCTTTTGCCAGGAATCTTTGGGGATTTTTTTGCTTAGAGCTATGGCAGACAATTTTTCATGATAAGGCGCACCAATATCGACGAATGATAGAATAAATAGAAGGTTTTGGCTCGATAAACATGGGAAGAATATGTAAAAATCAAAATTGGTTGTTGAAAGTATAAAGGGAATGTTTTACTATGTGTGGAATAGCGGGATATTGTAGTTTTAAGGAAGATGTGAACCGAGAACGCTTTGAAAAGATGGTGGATATAATTGAGCATAGAGGCCCAAATGATAGGGGGACATACTATCATGATGGAGTGGCATTGGGACATCGGAGATTATCCATTATAGATTTGAGCTCTGATGGACATCAGCCCTTCTTTTATAAAGAGCGTTATGTGCTTGTTTTTAATGGTGAGATATATAACTATAGAGAAATAAAGAAAGAACTAATAATACAAGGTTATCAATTTGCTACTAAAACAGATACAGAAGTATTGATTGCAGCTTACGATTATTACGGAAAGGAATGTGTACAATATTTTAATGGTATGTGGGCATTTGCCATTTTGGACAGAGAAAAAAATGAGTTATATTGTTCTAGGGATCGTTTTGGAGTAAAGCCGTTTTACTATTTTGTTGATGATAAAAAGTTTATTTTTGGATCGGAAATCAAACAGATATTATGTATGCTTGATAAGAAGCCTCGTGCGAATAAACAGAGGCTTTTGGAGTTTTTGGTATGTGGGGATCAAGATTATACAGAAGAAACAATGTTTCAAAATGTTAAGCAGCTTTTGGGCGGACATGAAATTATACTGGATTTAAATTGTAAGGAGTTAGCAATAAGCCAATACTATGATTTAGGGAGAAAAAAAATACAGAAAAACAGTTATGAAGAAGATTGCCGTAAATTTAGAGAAGCTTTTGAAAACTCAATTCAGTTAAGAATGCGTGCGGATGTTCCTATAGGCTATTGTTTATCAGGAGGATTAGATAGTTCTTCCATTGTGAGTGTGGCGAACAAAGTGATAGAGAAGTCAGGGAAAAAGACAGAGCAGCATGCGGTTTCATCTTGTTTTGAGGATAGAGCATATGATGAACAGGAATATATTGATGAGGTTATTAAACAAACCAATATTCATTCGCATAAAATCTATCCAGATGGATCACAGCTGTTTGATGAGGTGGATAAAATTATCTGGCATATGGACGAACCGTTTGGAAGTACATCTATATATGCGCAGTGGAATGTGTTTAGAGAGGCGAAACGAAATGGTTTAACAGTTATGTTGGATGGGCAAGGTGCAGATGAGCAATTAGCTGGGTATTCTTCTTTTTATGGAGTACATTTTGCAAATCTTTTAAAGCGATTTAAGTTTATAACTTTTTTGCGTGAACTAAGGGCATATAAAAAACTTCGTGCATCCACAGAGACATATGTAAATTCAAAAGGGATCATTATGTCAGCAATAGCCGCGGCCTTTGCTCCTAGGAAGATCCATGTCGCGATGAGTGAAACGTATTTGGCCTCTTTAGGATTACCTTTTTCGGTTGAACAGTTGAAGATGGTATATAAAGACAGAAACATTTATCCCATGCATGATGCAAGGCAGTATATTCTGGATAGTATGCGATGTGGGATGCAGTCGCTGTTACATTTTGAAGATAGGGATTCCATGGCCTTTTCTATCGAATCGAGAGTACCGTTTTTGGACTATGAATTAGTAGAAACAATTTTTCAGACGCCGTTTGAGCATAAAATCAGAAAGGGAATTACAAAAGCGGTATTACGAGATGGATTGAAAGGTATATTGCCGGAAAAAATTAGAACTCGTTATAGTAAGCTTGGGTTTACAACGCCGGAAGACAAATGGATTAATGATAATTATGAGCAGTACAGAAAAGAATTGGAGAAAGCGTGTGATACATTAACTCCGTTGTTAAATAAAGAACAGGTAATGGCCTGGTTTGACAAAAATAAAGGCAAGGTGGCTCGAGGAAATTTTATGGTCTGGCGAATTATTTGTGCAGGTAGATGGGCTGAAATTTTCCATGTGGATGTTGTGTAAGCGCCAAATATTTCTGCGGATTTCCTGATCCTCAAGTTTTGTCTATAATTGTAGTCGATAGATATTTAGACTATTTCACTACAATTATGGAGGATAGGTTATGGCAGGTACCCGCAAAGCCTGTGTTCCGATGGCGGAACAGATCCGGCTTATCAATGAATGCCGCCAGAGCGGTGTATATTTCAGAGGAACTGACCATCCCTCACGGTCAATCTGACCACCTTTCACGGAGATTCAGATCACTGATCTCGGAGAGGGATAGTCGGTGATCAAAGTCATTCTTATAATGATGATGGCACACATTCGTATGACTATCATTTAAGGAGGACGATGATCATGGTAGATTATCGCGAAATCCTGAGGCTCCAGAGCCTTGGACACAACATTACCCAGATCGCCGGATCACTGCGCAGCTCCCGCAACACCGTAAGGGAAGTAGAACGGCTTGCGGACGAGAAAGGAATCCGGTGGCCGCTTGGAGAGGAGGTGACCAATCCACAGCTTTATGCTCTGCTTTATCCGGAACGGCAGGAAAAAGCAAATGTTTATCTGGAACCGGACTGTGCCTGGATCCACCGTGAACTGGCAAAAAAAGGAGTGAACCTGACACTGCTTTGGAAAGAATACCAGGTCAATTGCTCCAATGCCGGGCGCGTCCCATACCAGTATACACAGTTTTGTGACATTTACCGGGCATGGGCCAAAAAATCCAAAGCCACTATGAGAATCCATCATAAACCCGGAGATGCCATGGAAGTGGACTGGGCAGGAGGGACACTGCCAATTAAAGATCCTGTTACTGGGGAAACTGTTCCCGCATACCTTTTTATAGGGGTCCTTCCCTGCAGCTGCTATGTTTATGCGGAGCTCTGCAGCAACATGAAGTCTGAAAACTGGCTGCTCTGCCATGTACATGCCTATGAGTATTTCGGCGGCGTCCCCAGGCTGACGATCCCGGACAATCTCCGCACCGGCGTGCTGAAAAACACCCGTATGGAAACGGTCCTTAACCGCAGCTATTCAGAACTCGCAGACTACTATGGTACTGCAGTCGTCCCTGCCCGCGTCCGCCGTCCGCAGGACAAAAGCCATGCCGAGGGCAGTGTCTCCTATGCGTCTACATGGATTCTGGCAGCACTGCGGAACGAAACCTTCTTCTCCCTGGCCGATGCAAAAGAAGCCGTTGCTGAAAAGCTGGAAGAACTCAACGGCTATGCCTTTAAGAAGCGGGAAGGGAACCGCCGTGATGCTTATATCCATGAGGAAAAAGAATTCATGCAGCCGCTCCCTGCCATTCCTATGAACCGTCTCTCTGGTCGGATCAGACAGTTCTTCTTGATTATACCGTAACTGACGGATTAAACAAGTATTCTGTCCCATATGACCTGATTGGGGAATCGGTCAGCGTCCGTGTAACGCGCGATACAGTGGAAGTATTCTTCCACGGGAACCGGGTGGCTGTCCATCCAAGAGAGTCCAGCCGTAAGCGGGATCCGCTTATGGTAACCTCCCATATGTCGGAGAACCCTCGGCAGTATCTTACCTACACGGAGGATGATTTCCAGTCCTGGGCTTCCACGATCGGCCCCAATACAGAAAAAGTTATCCGCTTCTTTCTGGAATCCGGAAAGGCTCCTGGGCAGGGCTTTAAGTCTTGTGCCAGCCTGAAAAAATATGCGGACCGATACAAAGCTGAACGGATCGAAGAAGCATGCCGCCAGATCCTTCTGTTCAGTGGGGATCCTTCCATCCGTGGGATCCAGGCTTTGCTGAAAACCACGGTAAAGAAAGATAGGAAAACAGATCCACCATCCACCCAAAGGGCGAATCGTCATCGGAGCCGCGGCTTTACCCGTGGCGCGGAACAGTTCCGGGAAGGAGGCGATGAAAAATGATCGACCTTACAACCGTCAAGGAACTGCGTGCCCTGAGGCTTCCCGGTATGGCCCGGGAATTGGAGTCACAGCTGGAAGATCCCCGGCGTTATAAGACGCTTTCCTTTGAGGACCGTCTGGCGCTTCTTGTAGATGCAGAAAGCGCTTCCCGCAGGAAGAACACCATCCAGCGCCGGATTCATGAAGCCAGGCTCAGTGAAAGCCAGGTATGTGTGGAAGCGATCGAGTACCATGAAGACCGAGAACTGGATAAAGGGCTGATCACAAAGCTTGCGACATGTGCATATATCCGTGACAACCACCATGTAGTCCTGAAGGGAACAACAGGTGCTGGAAAATCTTATATCGCAAACGCGCTTGGTGTTGCCGCATGCAGGCAGTTCTATAAGGTCCGCTACGTCCGTATGCCGGATCTGCTGAATGAATACGCGGTTGCCAAAAGCCTGAATACACAAAACAAGGTTAAAAAGGCTTATGCCAGGTTTGACCTGCTGATCATAGACGAATGGCTTCTCCGGCCGCTTCCCGAATCGGAAGCCTATGATCTTTTGGAACTGATCGATGCCTGCAGCCGGAAAGGGGCGCTGATCCTCTGTACCCAATATGACGTAGATGACGGGTATTACCGCATTGACTGTGACCGGGCCGAAGACGACGGCAGTGCCGTCGCCGAAGGCATCCTGGACCGCATCATTAACAATAAGTACAGCATTGAAGTCAAAGGCCGTATCTCCATGAGAAAACGCCACGCATTTTCAGATGAAGGAAGCGGGGTGAATGACAATGGCTGATAACACCATCTATGACCTGTTGGATGAGGTCAACTGTGCTGATTCCTGCGAAGCCGTCACCGCACTCTGCGCATTAATTGATGAATTGCTGAAGGATATCCAGCACCTTGAGCTGGAATGTATCGGCACAAGGTATCTGCTGAGCCAGCATATGGAGGAAGAACAGGGAAGCCTCCTGCGCAGCGACATCCTGGAAAATCTGGGACGCCGGCACTATGGAAGCCCGGCATATCAGTTGTTTAAAGAGCTTCAGTATAATGGCGGAGATCCCATGGAATTCCGCGACTATCTTGTCAAGGTAGAAAAAGCCTGTAAAGGCGAATGGCCATGTTGGCACTAATCTATCATTGAAGCGGTGGCCGTTCTGGGGAATGTCGAAATCATTCTCCAGGCGGCATAGCCGCAGATGATACCATGATACCTTTTGATTTGCCCTTGATATAATGGACAAACACGGAAGTAGGAATCAGCGATCTCGTTCCCGTGATCACTGATCTAAACCGCCGTGACAAATGCTCTATTTATCCGTGAACACTGACCTATTCATGCGTAATATACAAAGAGAAAATAGAATGGAATAGCCGATTCTGGACTTTATAGAAGAGTATGAATATAAGGAAGTTTTTCAAAATGGAAGAGATCAATTTGTAAAAATTTATAAAAAGAATTGAGTACTTCAGACAAAAAGTTTCCGATAATTTAGAACATCAGATTTGCTTCGACAAAAATAAAGAGTGTAAACTAATAGAGATGAAGAAAGTGAGTCCACAAATAAAAGATAAGTTTGAAAAATTATACACGATTATTTTAATAGTGTGTGTAATAATTTGCTCTGTTTTCATTATTAAAGCCAAAGAAAATTATTACATAGATGAAATAATTAGCTATATCCTGTCCAATGGCGTAAATGTAATACAGATGGAATTTGAGGATGGCGTGAAATATTCTGGGGAGGAACTTCCGTGGTACACCTATATGGCCGTTTCGGAAGAAAGTCGTTTTAATCTGGAAAATGTATGGATAAACCAAAAAAACGACGTTCATCCGCCGCTATATTACGTTTTCTTTAATTTGGTCTGTTCGCTTTTTCCGGGAAGGATCAGCAACTGGTTTCCTGGAATAATAAACATTGCTTTTTACATAGTGGCGGCAGTATATCTGAATAAAATTAGCAGCAGCTTGATTTCGAATCGGTTTATAAATGGAATCATTTTGTTGTCAGTGACCCTTTGCTATGGCATGATACAGATGAATAGCTTTTTTAGAATGTATACGATGGCGATGACATGGGTTTCGCTGATAAGCTATTTGAATGTACAAGTTCTGATGCGTTGTAATATACGCCCTTCACATTATATCAAACTTGGAATTGCTGTACTGTTAGGGGCGCTGACCCATTATTATGTGATTGTATTTGTGGTTTTTCAAAGTGTCGCTGTGGTGATAGCCTTATATTTGCTGAAAAGGCGGAGGGAACTGCCGGCATATATTGCAGCAATGCTTTTAAGCGGCCTTCATACTCTTTTGCTGTTCCCATATATGATTTTCCATATTTTTACCGGAGGCTACCGCGGCCAGGAAGCTTTTGCCAATTTCGGCAGTACGGGTACGGAGCGGTTTGGTGAATTTATGAATATATTAGACGAGCAGCTTTTTGGAGGCTTATTTTTTCTGATAGTAATAGGGCTGGCTGTGATAGTAATCTATAGGAGGATAAAGCTGGGAAAGGAATGGAGGCGGATTGTTTCTGAGAATAAGACAAGGCTGTTCGCCTGGCTTACGCTTGTGCTTCCTGTTGTTCTATTCTTCTTTGTCGTATCGAAGTCGGCGGTTTTCATTGTCGATCGGTATATTTATCCGATTTATGGAATCGTGCTGCTCATTATAGTCGGAGGGATTGGATGGGGGATATGGAGCGTATTTGGAAATAAGAAAATTGCAAAAGTTGTGCTTGGGGGAATCGTAGGTGCCTTTCTGGTCATGGGGTATCGAGATGCTGATTGGCCGTATTTATATCATAGTGAGGAGTCCAGAACAGCTTTGGAAAATGCAGATAAATATAAGGAATGCAGCTGTGTTTATGTGTATAATGCGAAATGGGCATGTGAGCTTTCGTTTCTGGAAGGGATTAAATATAAAGACATTGTCTTTTACCATCAGGACAGTGTACAGAAGATCACAGGGCTCGATGGCCCAACGGTAATTTATGTGCCGATCGGAAAGCCGGAGGAGCTTATAGAACAGATCATGGCACAGAATCCGGAACGGAAGGGATATGAGGTTATTTCTGAATTCAGTCCTTATGAGATTGGTTATATAGTATACTAAGAAACGGTAACGGTTATTTTTATATGTCGGAGAAGGTTGGAAAGATGGATAAGATTAAGGAGCGGCTTTCCTGGGGAAAGATAAATTGCAGCATTATCCTGGAGTGCTACATTGGTATGGTTCTGTTCTTGTATCCGTTGATTGTAAGGAGAGGGCCTGTTTTAGGGCTTTTCGATTTAAAGAATTTTATATATTATGGATTCACCATATGTCTGTTTCTGGGATGGTTCTGCTTATCCGGATGGCCGGATAAACCAGGAAAAGTTTTAAAGGATAGTCTGGATATTGGCCTTATTGTCTGTGTCGTACTGCTTGTCTTAATAGCGGTTTTAAAGATATTTCGTGGAGATATGACCTATGAAAAGGAGGCCTTTTACTGGTGTCTGCTGGCTTCTTTTTTTATGCTGAAGCATTGGGGAAGGGTGAGGAGAAAGTATTTGGCATTAGTGTTGGCGGCATCGATTCCTTTGTGCACGGGCGGGATTTATTATTTGTTGACAGGAAAAGAGTCTTTTTTAAAGGAGTCTTTTATGTTTCGCCAACCGGAAGAAGCCGCATCTTTTTTCCTTCTGACAGTAGGCATAGCTGTTGTTCTATATTATAATGAAGAGAGCAAGGGAAAGAGTCTGCTTTATTTGCTGACAGCCATGGCAGGATATTTGGTTTTAGCATTGCAGAAGTATATGGTGTCAATCAGTATAGTATATTTGGTATTGTTGGTAATTCCAATGATATTTCCGGTGTCAGTCTGGAGAGTGGCAAAGAATCTTTTTCTTTGCTTTTCGTTTGTATTTCTGGTGGGTCTGGTTTTGATATTTCAGTATGTAAAGGGACTATATCCGGAGAAGCAATGCGGCTGGATACTGATTGTGGGCGTGGCGGTATGGGCTTTATTGCTTATCGCAGCCGGATATATCTGCCAGCGCAGAGGAGAAAGACTTCAAAATAAATTGTCGGAACGTATTTCAGCCCGAAGGATTCGGATGCGGTATGGGCAGGCTGCCGTAGTCTTTTTCTCTGTTTTGGTATTTTGCGTGTTAGGCTGGAACAGGCTGGAGACAGCCCCTGGAGTTGGAACAAAGATTTTGCGGGTATTTGCCGCATATATTGTGAATACTGTGGAAGAAATACCAAGTACTTATCAGGTTTTTTTAGAAAATTACGGGCTGATTGGATGTATAGCAGGATTTTGTATAGCAGCTGTAGTGCTGAAACATGCGGTAGCTTCATGGAAGAGTGCAGAGGAAGATAAGAAGGTCTTTTTGATAGTGACATTTATTTTTGGAGTTCAGACATTTTTTTATTCTTTGCAGCCGGTGAGTACTCCGATATATGTTGTATTTCTTGCGCTGGCATTGTCCAAAGAAAAGAAGACAGGAAGTCAGGCAGATCTGAGCATATTGCCGTCTGATGAACGGAAAGCCGGGATAAGTTTGTGTGTGGGGGAAAGTGAAAAACAATGAAAAAATTTCTGGCGGTTATGATTGCCATTTTATGTGTCAATACATTGTGCTTTTTTTATTATAATCCACTCCATGGTTCAGCTCATAATTCATACCGTGTAGAACCGGATACGATAGGGATGAATCTGGTAGAAGGAATCGGCATCATGTATGCTGATAAGAATGGATTCAGCAATAAGCCGGAACCATTGATAGAAGAAGATTATATTTTGGTAATGGGTTCCTCCCATTCCAAGGCGGATCAGCTGTTTGTTGAGGATAGATATTCTAGCTTGCTGAACCGATATTTGGGCTATGATAAGGAGCTAGGTGTATACAACCTGGCCTACAACGGAGGAAAGCTGGACGATATCGTAAAAAATTTTCAGGAATTAATAACAGAATCTCCGAATTCAAAGGCGATCATTATTGAAGCGACGGATTCCCAGCTGCAGCTGGAGGAAAGTGATTTCCTGGATGCAATGGACCAGATACGGATGGAGGACAGCGTAACAGGAGAGCGGCTTAGCCAGCGCAGCATAACAGAAAAGGTCAAATTCGCGGTTAAAAAGTATTGTCCGCTGTTGCTTTTATATGTAAATCAATACACACAGTGGAAAAACGCTGTGAATAGCCAGGAAAACAGTACGGCAGGAGAAGAGCCGGTTCAAATAGTAAAAGAGGCTGGATCAGAGGAATATCAGCGGTTTTCCGATATGATGGAGCTGTTGTGAAAGGAATATAAAAAAGAAATAATCGTTGTTTACCATAATGGATTTCAACTTGATGAGGCTGGCAAAATGAATACGGATTTGTCTCAGACTAGTGAGAATTTTTTGCGTGCCTGTCAGGAAAATGGGATGAAGGTTTTGAACATGCAGCCGATATTCAGTAGACATTTTGAAGAGAACAGAGAAGTTCCATATGGATTCTGGAATACTTCCATGGGAACCGGTCATTTGAATAAGATTGGCCATCAGCTGATAGCGCAGGAATTATATGATTATCTGGAACGGAGGCCAAAATGAACTTTATATCCGTTGAATTCTGGATGTTAGTGGCTGTAACCGTGTTGGGGTGCTGGCTGTGCAGAAGTCAGAAGGGGAAGCTGATTATAATCAGCTTTACAAGCTGTGTTTTCTATATATGGTGGGATTATCGCTTTTTCATTCTTCTTACGGCTTATATCACTGTCACATATATCATAACGCTGGTCATGAAACCGGGGAAGAAACGATATGCAGCGGCTTTTGTCGTGTTGTCTCTCCTTTTGCTGGGGGGATTTAAGTATTTCAATTTTTTTATCGAAACATGGAATGGGCTTATCGGGACAGGGCATCAAACGCTGAAGATTATCCTTCCGCTTGGCATATCTTTTTATATTTTAACTGCGATAGGCTATGTCCTGGATATATATTGGGGGAAATACGAAGCGGAGCGAAATTATCTGAAAGTATTTGTCTTTTTGACGTTTTTTCCCAAATTATCTTCCGGTCCGATTGAAAGGGGCAGTCAATTTTTCGCTAAATTGGAGCATATAGAAGCAATTACAAGGGAAAGATGCAGTGTCGGTCTTCAGATTGTAATAATGGGATTGATAAAAAAGATGGTGATTGCGGATCGGCTTGGCGTATGTGTGGACGCAGTATTTGGTAACCCTGAGATCTATGCAGCCCCTGCTTTGCTTTGTGCAGCGCTGTCCTATACGATACAGATTTATTGTGATTTCGCAGGATATACGGATATCGCAATAGGGGTTTCCCATTTGATAGGAATTCCCCTGGATAAGAATTTCAATCTTCCATATTGTGCAAAGAATCCTTCAGATTTTTGGCGGCGATGGCATATCTCCCTTTCTACTTGGTTCAGGGATTATGTATATATCCCTTTAGGAGGAAGCCGGAAGAAAGGATACAGAAATATTATGCTTACCATGTTGGTAAGCGGATTGTGGCATGGGGCAAACTGGACGTTTATCCTATGGGGAGGGCTGCATGGCGCGGCGCAATGCCTGTTTAAAAGGTTTAGCCGGAAAAGGCAGAAATATCCGGGATTGGGGATGGCGCTGAATTTTATTTTTGTGACATGTGCATGGATTTTTTTCAGAGCTGAGTCTGTATCGGCTGGTTTTGGAATATTGGCAGGAATTATAAAATGGCAAAGAGGAGTCCAATACATTTATGTATTCACTCCAATATACCTTCTGCTGGTTTTGGGAGCGGAATATTGGAGTTATTATAAAAATAACGGACAAGGGTATTATCCTTTGCTGGATTTACGAAAACCTGTACATGTGGGGATTTTTACTGCAGAAATATTATTGCTTGCTGCCCTTGCATATTTTGGGAACAGTGCATTTATTTATAATCGTTTTTTAGAAGAAGAGGTGTAAAGATGATTTTGGCAATGTTGTTGTTATGTGTTGCGTTTGGAGCAGGAAAGGAAGGCCGCGCAGGTTTCGTGGAGTGCTGGATCAGGGCGGTTATCGTATGGATATTGGTCGCTTTCTTCTCTTTGGAGATCTTATCGATATGGAGTCTGATAACGCTTCCTGCGCTATTGACAGTATGGGTGACGCTGGATGCCCTGGTTCTCGTGATCATTGTGCATAAGTTGAGACGCAATGGCGTTTTCGGCGTGCTGGGATTGTGGAAAGGACTGTTCTCGCGTCGGAATCTGAGAAAACCGGAAATCTGGCTTTCAGTCCTGGGAGGGGGTATTTTAGTATTTTTGGCGATATGGACGGTACCTTATAATTGGGACTCTATGACATATCACTTGCCCAGAATAACAAGCTGGGCGCAGAATCAGTCGGTTGCCCATTACAGCACGCACGATATCCGTCAGCTGGGCAGTCCTGTCCTGGCAGAGTTTGTTAATCTCCATGTATATATCCTTTCAGGGGAAAGCGATCTGTTTTTTAATTTGGTTCAATGTTTTTCCGCATTCGGCTGTATGATAATGGTGTTTGCAATTGCCAGAAAAATCGGCTGCGGAAGGGCATTCTCCTGGCTGGCGGTGTTTTTGTTTTATACAAGTCCCAGCATATTCGGCGAGGCGCTTTCTACCCAGGTGGATCTGTTTTCTGCGGTATGGCCGTTAATTTTTGTCTATTACTGCATTGATCTCCTGGAAGATGATTACCGCTTCCGGTTTGATCGGGATACCGTGTATAAATGCCTGATTATGGCGCTGTGCCTTGCTCTGGGGTATGCAGCGAAAGCCTCTGTGATGGTGGGAATGGCGGTATTTGCTGTCGCGTTGCTTGTAAAGAGTATTCGGAGGAAGGATTCGCCGGCTGTGATTGGCGGGCTGGTTCTGTGCGTGCTGCCGGTGATGATTGTTATTTTAGCGCCGGAGATTATCAGAAATATCGTTACCTTTGACGCGATATCGCCGTCGGCGATTGGACAGAAACAGCTGATAGGAACTTTGAATCCTTTATATGTTTTTGTGAATGGTCTTAAAAATTATGTGTATAACTGGCCTAATATCTATATGTACGGGAGCAGCTATTTTATGGCGG
>OGPH01001567.1_pt1 | contig 16454 bp, 8 predicted proteins | sample 1552891 | NCBI WGS metagenome assembly OGPH01 (sample SAMEA2580272, study PRJEB22360) | human gut metagenome | biome: human gut; feature: human-associated habitat; material: faeces | place: Denmark | collected 2008/2010 | reverse complement strand
TTCTATCCGCAGAGCCAATTGGCAACGGCTGCGCGGCTGATGGGCAATTATCAGTCCGGCAGCGTCAGTGTCCAGAACCTTGCCGGGTGCAGCCTGTATCGCTATGAGCCGTGTACGGTGCTGCCGGAACGCGCAGGCTTGACGAAAAACAAAATTCAGCCCTCTACGCTTGAAACAAACGGTCTGCGCGGTGAGCGCGGCTATTCCTACGAGACAGTTTCGGACGCACAGACGATTCTGCCGGAGCTTCTGGACTTTTTGCAAAATGACACGTCGGACGGCGTGAGATCGTACTTGCAGATGGAAAGCGCGTATCGCGAATTTGTATATTCCTACGCGCTGACCGTGCCTGCAGAGTTCCGCGCGCAGCTCGGCGCAGTGCTGGATCAATGCTGTGAAAGCTACGGCCCGGCAGACAGCCCGACGAAAGAGCAGGCGCAGACGGCTGCGCTGGCGTTTCTGGAATTGTGCTTTGACGGAAGCGGCAATATTGCGCTGCCGCTGACCGACACGGCGGACGGCACAACGTATCAATACGCGACCGTCGCGGCCTTGGCGCTGCGGTATTACGGCATCCCCGCCCGCTATGTCGAGGGCTATACGGTCAAGGCCGCAGAAAACGAGCCGACGAGCGTGGATGCCAACGAAGCGGGCGCTTGGGTGGAAGTTTATCAGGACGGCATCGGCTGGCTGCCGCTGGCGCTGACACCGGGCCTTGAAGACCTCTCCGCCGAGCAGACCGAGAGCGGCATCAAGCCGGTCGGCGCGGGCAAGGAAGGAAACGGCGACGGCCCGCGCGTGACCGAGGGTCAGGAGCTGGAGCAGGACAACGCAGAGCCGGACAATTCGGAGGACAACACCCCGGATGGCGGCCAGCGGACAGGGCTTCTCCACAAGCCCGCGTTCTGGATCATCCTCATTGTGGCACTGCTGCTTCTATTGCTTGCGGCTGTCTTCATCCGCCATGCGGTCATCCTAAAAAAACGGAACGAAACGTTCACGCAGGAGGATCCATCCGCCGCAGCCGCCTGCCTGTTTACAGACTGCGCGGCACTGCTGGCAGCAATGGGATTCAAGCGCGGCACAGGTTCCATGCTGGAGCTTTGTGAAACGGCAAAGGAGCAGCTTGGAGAGGAGTACGCCGCGAAGCTGCACGATATGACCATGTATAACGCACAAGCGCTGTTTTCCAGCCGTGCGATCTCACCGGAGCAGCTCACAGAAATGCGGGCGTTCCACGACACGACGATGGAAAACCTGAAAACACGCTGCAAGCCGCTTCGCAAGCTGCGGCTGAAATGGCTGAATTGTCTCTACTGATGGGAGGTAACCCTATGAAACTGAAACGAATGACCGCCGCATTGCTCCTGCTGGCGATGCTCCTGTCCTGCCTGCCGCTCAGCGTGCTGGCAGCGGACGCAGAGTTGGTTGAAGCGGAAGAAACCGTGGATACCGTGCCTGCGGAAAATACAGACGCGGAAGTGACCACAGAAGAACCTGTGGAGGAAGCTGCAATTTCGACGCAGGCGGTCAATGCAAGCGGATATTTCTATTTTTCCGCCGAAACGGCAAATAAGCTGCTCATTGCGCCGACGCGGATCGCCTTTACGGATGGGCAGACTATCCGGCAGGCGCTGAACGCCAGCAAATACAGCTTTACAACGAATGGCAGCAATCAGTTTATTACGGCGATTGAGGGTGTCAACGGCAACTATACCTATGGCAGTACGCCGGAGGGCGTTGCGCTTGACAGCGCTGCCAATACTGTGACGCATTTCAGATTTAGTGAAGCCTCGAACAGCACACCGTCCTCCGGCCTGCAAACCTTGATGCAGGTCATGGCGGACTATCTGGAAGAAGCTGCCGATGTGCAGAACGCCGCAGCAGACGAATACCAGGCAGCAGTCAGCGGCTATTTGGGCGTTACCAGTGAGCGCGCACAGAGCTATGCAGCTGCGATCACGGCGAAGATCAACGCCTATAAAGCCGGGCAGAATACCCAATACACCGTGACCTTCTCCGACTATTCCGGCAGCAGCTATACCGTGTCTGCAACCAATGACTATGGTAAGCAGTTTGCGGATGCCAACCATACCGGTCCGCTCCAGCTTCCGGCAGGCGGCTATACCTTCTATGTCCGGCAGGGCAACCGCATGGTTTCCGGCAAGATCACGGTCAGCGGTGCAATGACGGTAAGCGCCAGCCTGCCCACCGGGGACTGGTTCAATGAGAGCAGCCTACAGATTTCCAGCGGCTACGACGCGGAGTTCGATGCGAACTGCTACAAATATACGCTGCAGGATCATACCGCAACCGTGCAGGTGCCGGACAGCTTCACCGGACGGCTGTATCCATATTTCAAGTTGAACACCACAGGAGCAGCGGTCAAGGCCGTTTACACGGACATAAGCGGTGCAGCCAGAGATAAGGCCATCCCGGCTGAGTCTAAAGCGACCAGCATTGACAATGCGCTCTCCCGCGGCGCGTCGGGCAATACGGTTGCGCTCAGAGCCAGCAAGACTGGTTCTGACGGTTATACGCAGAGCGTGGATCTGACGCTGCAGCTCGACCGCATGCCGACGCTCGGCAGTCTGCGCGTGAATGCCGCAGGTACGGCGCAGGCGGCGACAGAGAGCTTCTCCAGCACCAAGACGGAATATACCTATAAGATCCTTGATTCCGAACAGGTATTGAAAATCTATCCGACCGCCACGGTCTCCGGGTCTTCCATCACAGTCAACGGAAACGCACTGGACACAGACGGCAGCGCGACCGTGACAATCTCCGGCGAGACGACAGTCACGATCACGGTTTCCTCCGGCAACTATGCGACGACCTACACGCTGACCATCCAGCCCGGTCAGGGCAAGAAAGTCACATTTAATACGGCTTCTGATGTGACGCTGACCGTCGTGAATAAGAACGGTGAGGAACTGGCCTATACCAAAACGGTCGGCGCCGGAAACACAATCAATTATCTCTACACGCTTGTGCCGGGTGACGATTACTCGTATGTCGCAACGCAGGGCACCTATTACCATGCAAAGAAAACCTTTACGCTGGTTACGGAGGACGGCAAGTCCCCAATCATTGATGTAGCGGTCAAGCAGGAGGACTGGTTGTCGGAATTAGCGCTTGGAAACAGTGAAAGCAGCAATAACAAAGGTAACATTGCCCTCAATACAAAATTCTCAAAAGCCACACATACGTACACAGCTGTTGTTTCAGACTATTCAAGCAGCGTGTACGCATGGATTGCAAACGTGGTCGATTTAACGGATCCTTCAAAAAAATATGAGTGTTCTGTTATTTATCAGGCACAAAGCACAGCAAGTAACGATGGGGATTCAACAACCATAGCGTTAACGAGCAGAAAACAGACCGGTACACAGTTGCCGCAGGTATTACTTCCAGGGAGCGCCTATGAAAATACGATTACGTTCCGAGTCACATATGTGGATGAAAATGATGGCGTAACGTATTACACAGATTACACTGTTGCACTTTTGAGAACGCTGAGCCTGAAAAATATGGAAATCTTCTTCCAAGGTGCGCCCGTTACCCTGAACCGCAAAAGCAGCAGTTTCGTTGGATATAGTTCCAGTGAGAACGCGTACAGCATACTTGTACCGGCGGCAGCCCCCTCGCTGGATGTCACATTTGAACTGCACACGGATGCACCAAGATACGGCGATACCGACAGCGGGTATGAGATTTCTGTAAGTGGTGAGCGTGTGACGTCAGGCGGAACACTTACCGCAAAACTGAATGGCAGTGAAGAGTCGGAGCTTCTCACCATCGAACTGACAAACCGCAATAACAAGACCGCAAAAACCATTTACACTATTGAGGTTCAAAAAGCTGCTACCACGGCAGTTACCTTTGAAATGACCCCCGCGGATAGCCAAATTTATATCTATGAGAGCATCAGCGGAAATCGCAGCTGGCCACGCACAGGGAAAACCTATGCGCTCTCGGAGGGCTTCACCTATACTGCAAGCTTTACCTGTGTGGGCTATCGCGGTCAGCAAGCAGAACTGACGTTGGAAAAGGATGAAAATGGACAAGTCGTGCTGAAACTCGGAGAAGAAACTTTCACGGATCTTCATGCTGTCCAGATCAAATTGGACGTTGCAGAAGAAAACAAGGAAATTCAGCACAATCTGAACGCCGAATGGGCGGATTTCCGCGGCACATCGTATACTGGAAGCACCATAGGCGGCGGTATGAACAGCAACAATGGCATTACAGACGCCAAAACGCCGATCACAGCAGAAAGCGGCATGATGTACTGGGCAGTGAAGCTGGGAGAGGGCTACTCCGACGGAGCCGTCAGCAACCCGATTCTGGTGGACGATTGCCTGATTGTCTATGCAGGCGACCATATTTACCGCGTAAATAAGGACACCGGCGCAGTGGAGGCCACGGGTCAGATGGCCGGGAAATCCAGCTTTGCCATCAACGGGCCGACCTATGCGGATGGCATTGTGCTGGTTGGTCTGTCCAATGGACGGATTCAGGCATTCAACGCAAAAACACTGGAATCCCTGTGGCTGTACACCGACCCGCTGGGCGGCCAGCCAAACTGCCCCATCACAGTCCTGAACGGATACGCCTACACGGGCTTCTGGTATGCAGAGGAGCTTGACGCGAGCTTTGTGTGTGTATCTCTGACCGATGAAGATGTAGGAACTACAACAGAAGCGAAATCGGCAACGTGGCGGCATGTTCAAAATGGCGGCTTCTATTGGGCTGGAGCCTATGCCTGCGATGACTTTATTATGGTTGGCACAGATGACGGCAAGGACAACTGCTCATATCTGTATCTGTTTGATCCGCTGACCGGCGCTATACTGGATTCCAAAAGCGGGTTCGACGGAGATATCCGCAGCACAATTTCGTACGATAAGCAGAGCTGCGCATATTATTTTACATCAAAGGGCGGCACGTTCTACCGCGTAAAAGTTGAAGCGAAGAACGGCAGCTACGCCATTACAGCATGTGACGGACTGAAGCTGGACAACGGTGCAAACGATCCGGCCCTTCCGCCGATGAGTACCTCCACGCCGGTCGTCTATAATGGCCGTGCGTATATCGGTGTCAGCGGCACGGGTCAGTTTACGCCATATTCCGGCCACAACATCACGGTCATCGACCTCGGTGACACAATGTCCATTGCGTACAGTGTGCCGACACAAGGCTATCCGCAGACTAGCGGTCTGCTTACAACAGCGTATGATAGCTATGTCTATGTTTATTTCTTTGATAACTATACGCCGGGAACGCTCCGTGCTCTCAGAGATGCACCAAACCAGACATCAGCTGATTACACCACACAGGAACTCTACAAAGGGTATACCTATCAGGCACCATACGCCATTTTTACGCCTTATGGCGATCAGGCGCAGTACGCGATCTGCAGTCCTATCGCAGACAGCAACGGCACGATTTACTTTAAAAATGACTCTGCCTATCTTATGGCGTTCGGCAGAAGCGTTGAAACGATTAAGGTCACAAAGCAACCGGATAAGACACAGTATAGCGCCGGTGAAACCTTTGACAAAACCGGGATGGTTGTGACAGCGACGCTTTCGGACGGTTCGACGCGCGACGTTACTGACATGGTGTCCGCACCAACGGGCACGCTTGCGGACGGCACGACGGAACTCACGCTGGAGTTTGGCCGCGGCCAGACCATGTATCGTAATTTGCCGAACGGCAATAAGATGACTGCCGGCAATAAAATTGCAGCAATCACGACAACCATACAGATCCGCGTGGGCGATACAGCCGACAGTGGCACGCTTGCGGACGATATTACATGGAGTTTCCGAACGGCTGCAAATACGCTTTCCATTGGCGGCAAGATCCCGGAGGGGCACAAGGTTCTGATTGCCTGCTACGACGGCAGCGGCAAGATGACAAAGCTGGAGGTTCGGACTGTCAGCGGCAGTGTGACGCTGCCAGACAGCGCAAAGATCCGCGTATTCTATATTGAAGGCAACAGCAAGCCGCTCTGCTCGGCTGCCGCAGTCCTTGGATGATGGGAGATGCAGCATATGAAACGAATCGGTTCCAACTTACTCTGTATCCTTCTCCTGCTCTCCCTGCTGCTCTCTCTGGCTGCCTGCGGCAAACCGGAAACGCAGCTTGAAAAAACGGCCGGCTATCTGCAAGCGCAGGTAGCCGAGCCGGGAGCGGCCTCCATCGGCGGAGACTGGCTGATTTTTGGGTTGGCACGCTCCGACATAAAGGTTCCGCAGAAATACTTTGATACTTATTACAAAAATGTAGAAGCAGCAGTCCGCGAGAAAAACGGAATACTCAGTGAGCGGAAGTACACCGAGTATTCCCGCACCGTGCTGGCGCTGACCGCCATTGGAAAAGATCCTGCCAGTGTGGCCGGATTCAACCTGCTGCGTCCGCTTGCGGATTTTGAACAGGTCGCAAAACAGGGCATCAACGGCACGATCTTCGCGCTGCTGGCGCTGGACAGCGGGAACTATGAAATTCCCGAAAATCCGGATGTCAACGTGCAGGCAACACGGCAGATGTATGTGGACGAGCTGCTCACGCGGGAGCTGCCGGACGGCGGCTGGACGCTGACCGGCGGCGAGCCGGACGTGGACATCACGGCAATGACGCTGCAGGCGCTTGCCAAATACCGCGAGCAGCCGGAGGTTGAAGCAGCCGTGGAACGCGGCCTTGCCGTTCTTTCCTCCTTGCAGGAGCCGGACGGCGGATATACTTCGTGGGGATCGAGCAACAGCGAATCGGTCGCGCAGGTGATCGTGGCGCTGACGGAGCTTGGCGTGCCGCTGGACGACGAGCGCTTCGTGAAGAATGGCGTTACCGTCGAAGACGCGCTTCTGCGCTTCGCGCAGGAAAGCGGTGCGTTTGTACATGTTCTGGACGGCGGCGGCGATGACGGCATGGCGACGGAACAGGCATTCTATGCACTGGCCTCGATCCATCGGGCCGAAACAGGCGAAACCACACTCTATGACATGACGGATGTGATGCAATGAAGCAGCTTTACAGACTGACCGCGCTTTTCCTGACGCTCCTGCTCCTTTGCGGGTGCGCCGCGGGAAACGGCTACGGCAAACCCGAACGAAAGGAAGGGCAGGATGAATACCTGACCGACCCCGTTCCGGAGGGCAAGCCGCAGCCGGTTGAGCCGCAGGACGTGACGGTCAGCGATACGGAGTACACCTGCACGATCTCCATTTCCTGCGCGTCGATCCTGGAACACATGGATCTGTGCGACAAGGAAAAGGTGGAGCTGGTGCCGGAGGACGGCTGGCTGCTGAAGCCCGTGGAGGTCACCTTCAAGCAGGGCCAAAGCGTTTTTGATGTGCTCCAACAGGTCTGCAAGGACAACAAGCTCCACATGGAGTTTTCCATGACGCCGATTTATAACTCTGCCTATATCGAGGGTATTGGAAACCTTTATGAGTTTGACTGCGGCGAGGTGTCCGGCTGGATGTACAAGGTCAACGACTGGTTTCCGAACTACGGATGCAGCCGCTACCAGCTTCAGGACGGCGACGTTGTGGAATGGGAATACACCTGCGAACTGGGCAAGGACATTGGCGGCGGCTATGCGACAGGCGGTGACGCATGAGAAACAGAGATACATTTTCCGGCTACCATCCGACGATCAATTTTCTATATTTCGCACTCGTTCTGCTCTTCTCCATGTGCCTCATGCATCCGGTCTATCTGCTGATTTCGCTGATCGGCGCGCTGGCGTATGACATCTATCTCAAGGGCAGGAAAGCGGTGCGCTTTGCCGTCATGGGACTGCTTCCCATGGCGGCGCTTGCCGCGCTGGTCAATCCGGCCTTTAACCATGAGGGTGCAACGATTTTGACGTATCTACCGAGTGGTAACCCGCTGACGCTCGAATCTATGCTTTATGGCGTGGCTGCGGCCGTCATGCTGGCAAGCGTCGTACTCTGGTTTTCTAGCTACAACGAAATCATGTCTTCGGACAAGTTTGTCTATCTCTTTGGACGCATGATCCCCGCACTGTCATTGGTGCTGTCTATGGCCTTGCGCTTTATCCCGAAGTTTAAGGCGCAGATGCAAACGGTCAGCGAAGCGCAGGCGTGCATCGGCAGAGATACGAAAAACGGCAGCGTATTCCGCCGTGTTGGGAACGCCATCAAGATCTTCTCCATCATGGTCACATGGAGCTTGGAAAATGCAATCGAAACGGCAGATTCCATGCGTTCCCGCGGCTACGGATTGCCGGGGCGCACGGCGTTTTCCATCTATCGTTTTGATGATAGAGACAAAAACGTTCTCGCGTGGCTGATCTTCTGCGGCGCGTACATTCTTTCGGGCTGGTTGGCAGGCGGAATGTATTTTAGGTATTACCCTACTGTTAAAACCGCCTTATGGACGCCATTGACGATCAGCTTCATGTTCGTGTATCTGGCACTTGTTCTTACCCCCGTGATTCTCGACCGAAAGGAGGACAGGCAGTGGAAGTCTTTACAATCCGAAACCTGAATTTTGCATATCCGGAACAGGAAAAGAACGCAATCACCGACCTGTCGCTGTCCGTCCAGCCAGGCGAGTTTCTGGTGCTTTGCGGCCCCTCCGGATGCGGCAAAAGTACGCTGCTGCGGCAGCTCAAAACCGTTCTCGCGCCGCATGGCCGCAGAAGCGGCGAGATCCTGTTCGACGGCAGAAATCTTGATTCCCTAGACCAACGCGAACAGGCCGAGAAGATCGGCTTTGTGCAGCAAAGTCCGGAGAATCAGATCGCGACCGACAAGGTCTGGCACGAGCTGGCGTTCGGGCTGGAATCCCTCGGCTATGACACGCCGACCATTCGCCGCCGCGTCGCAGAAATGGCATCGTTTTTCGGGATTCAGGAATGGTTTTATAAGCCGGTCACAGAGCTGTCCGGTGGGCAAAAGCAGCTCTTGAATCTCGCTTCCGTTATGGTCTTGCAGCCAAAAGTGCTGATTTTGGACGAGCCGACGAGCCAGCTCGACCCCATTGCCGCATCCGACTTCCTTGCCACCCTCGGCAAGATCAACCGCGAGTTGGGAACGACCGTCCTTTTGACCGAACACCGCTTGGAAGAAGCGTTTGCCTTTGCGTCGCGCGTGGCCGTCATGGACGGCGGCAAGCTCCTTTGCACCGGAACGCCCGCCGAAGTGGGCGCGGAGCTGAAAAGCAGTGGGAACGCAATGTTCCTCGCCATGCCCGCCGCCATGCGCATTTGGGCGGCGACGGATTCCAAGGCGGCCTGCCCGGTCTCCGTCTGCGACGGCCGAAACTGGCTGCTCGACTATGCAAAAACGCATGAATTGCAGCCTATCCCAGAAGAAAATAAAAACGCACCGGACACGGAAACCGTTGTCTCGGCGCGGGAACTCTGGTTCAAATACGACAAAGACCTGCCCGACGTGGTAAAAGGTCTATCCTTGGAGCTGCACAAAGGCGAATTTCTTACGCTGCTCGGCGGCAACGGCACGGGCAAGACCACCACGCTCCAGCTGCTGGCGAGGCTGCAAAGGCCGTATCGCGGGGAGCTGACCATCACGGGAAGCGTCGGGATGCTGCCGCAGAACCCGCAGGCGCTCTTTGTGAAATCCTCAGTGCGCGCAGATTTATTGGAGATTTTACCAAAATCCGAACGCAAATCCGAGCGGCTTGCACAAGTCGTCTCCCTCTGCAAGCTGGCAGAGCTGCTGGACCGTCACCCCTATGATCTTTCCGGCGGCGAACAGCAGCGCGCGGCGTTGGCAAAAATCCTGCTTCTGAATCCGGACATTCTGCTCCTTGACGAGCCGACAAAGGGGTTGGACGCGGAGTTCAAACAGGTTTTCGGGCAGATTTTGCGGACGCTGCAAGCGTCCGGCGTGGCGATCCTCATGGTCAGCCACGACATTGAATTTTGTGCGAAATACGCCGATCGCTGCGCCCTGTTTTTTGACGGCAATATCGTCACCGAGGCTGCGCCGCGTGTATTTTTCTCTGGCAACAGCTTCTACACGACCTCTGCGAACCGCATTGCGCGTGATGTACTGCCGGAAGCGGTCACGCCCGAAGACGTGATCGCGGCCTGCGGCGGGGCGGGCGCGCCGGAACCGGCGCTGCCGGAGTACCAGCGCGTTCCGCCCGCACCGGAGAAGGAAGCGCAGGCGCTGAAAAAGCTCCCGGCCTGGCGCAAGGTGCTTGCCTCCGTGTCCGGTATCGCGTCGCTGGCGCTGATCGTGCAGGCCATTGGTGTGACCGATTTGACAACGCTGGTGGACGCAGGCGGGCTGACAAATCTTGCTGGTGACCAACTCAGGCTCTACGGCATTCTGCTTCTCTCGCTGCTCGTGTTTGCGCTGTCCATTGGCCGAAAAGCGGACAGGCCGGATTATCTGATTCAAACGCCTGCTGAAAAGCGAAAACTGAGAAAGCGGACGATTCTTGCAACGGCTTTGATTCTCCTGCTCATTCCGCTGACGCTGTTTATCGGCGTGTATTGCTTCGGCGGGAAGCGGTACTATTTCATCTCGCTGCTCATTCTGCTCGAATGTATGCTGCCGTTCTTCCTGATTTTTGAGGGCCGCAGGCCGCAGGCGCGGGAATTGGTGCTGATTGCCGTGCTGGTCGCGCTGAACGTCGCGGGACGCGCCGCGTTCTTCATGCTGCCGGAGTTCAAGCCGGTCGTGGCAATGACGATTCTGGCGGGCGTGGCCTTCGGCGGAGAAACGGGTTTTCTTGTCGGCGCGATGACCATGCTTGTCTCGAATATGCTGTTCTCCCAAGGGCCTTGGACGCCGTGGCAGATGTTCGCGATGGGTATCATCGGCTGGCTGGCGGGAATTTTGTACCGCAAGGGTGTTCTGCGGCGGTCGAAGCTCAGTCTGTGTATCTTCGGCGTGATTGCCTCGACCGTGGTATTCGGCGGCATTATGAATCCTGCGTCAGCGCTTATGTGGTCGAATACGATCAACTGGAAGATCATCATGAGTTATTACATCACCGGCATCCCGGTCGATCTGGTGCGCGCGGTTGCCACGTTCGTCTTCCTCTGGCTCGGCGCGGAGCCGATGCTGGAAAAGCTGGACAGGATCAAAGTTAAATACGGGTTGGTGTACTGATGATTCAAATAATCTATAACATCCGACTATTTTGCTGTGGGCCTTTATTGCAAACAGACGCGAGGCTGGCGGTTTCCCACTCCCCTGCTGAAGCCACAGCATTTTTTCGTGGAATCGTTCCCGTTGATCGAGTTCATACTTCCTACCCATGCAGGATGAATATTGACAGTCACCGGATATCGTGCTACCATACAGATGTAATTGAGTTTTGCGCCCGTCTGAATGACAACGCGATTTTTCGCATTGCGCACGAGAATCAGGTTTGTATGTTATGCCAGCAATTTGCTTCGCCCTTATCCGGGCGAAGGGGTTGCTGGCATTTTTTATATAGATAATATAGCCAATGGCAGAAAGGATGAAGCAATGACAGAATACGATCCCCGATTTGGGACAAGCAGTTTGCTTTCCAGTAAAGGGAGAAACTGCGGCAGTGAACAAGGATATCATGTGAGTAGACCGACAGTGCGCAACAGAACGCGCTGTCGGTCTTTTTTATTTCAGAAAGAGGTACAAACATGAATTTAGTAGAAAAAATCAATCAAGTCGAAATCAAGGCAGATACACGCATTTCAGAAGCCGACAGAGCCTTTTGCGAACGCCAGCAGCGCGCCTACGATGCAGCACGGGAAGCGCTGAGAGAATTGGACTTTACATGGACAGACTGCATCTCACAGCAGAAAATGATCCTGGATGGTGAGCAGGCATATACATACTATCTGGGAAACGGCCGCAATCTGAAGGCCGCCTGCTTTCGAGATGAACTGGAACGTTTGCATGAACACTTCATCAATAGATTGACATCATATTTTGCACGTACATATAGTGTCGATCTTTCCGCGCAAAGCATCACAGAGCGATTACTGCCATCTAACAACAGCAAAGGTATCTTTGAACGAGAAAAAGCAGAAGAAGCAGAGGCTGCATACCATAAAGCCATGCGTGAGCTTGCGCTGCGATACGCCGATGTGCTGGATCAGATCTTCATTCAACTTGGTGGGCGAAGTTTTCAGGAAAAAGCGTTCTGGGAACTGCAGCAGCGCTGCTGCAGCGCAGTATGGAACACATACAAAAACGAACCGCAGTATGTTCAGCAAAAGGATATCATTCATTTTTATTGTCACTTCTGCAGCTGTGATGCAGATTGGACACCGCCGCGCTGGAGTATGACTGACCGCGCAAAGAGTGTTTTGTGGGGTGTCGTCCATTTTGAAACCGGAAGCTATACAATGGTGCCTGCCGTACTTTCTGATTTTTTCTCTTATCGGGATGTAAGGCAAGCCTGCACAGACTTCCACGGATACAGTAAGCTCCGGCAGATTCGCCTGTTCAAAAACGGAAGAATGGATATCCGGTTCGCAAGCAGTGCGTTGGCAGAACAGTTTATTGACATCTATTTGAGCGCTGCATATTCGTGAGGTGCGGAATATGAAATATCCTTTACCAACAGAACCAATTCCACAGTCCGCGCGCAGGCAGATCAATGAAAAGCTGCTGTATCTGATCGATAATGATGCCTGCGCAGCATACGACGTATCCAAAGCCGACGTGTTTCAGGCGTATACCGGACGTGGCGGCTTGCATGGACTGCGGCGCAGCGATTATAACAGCTATGCGGCATACAGCGAAGCAAAAAAAGAAGCAGAAAATGGGCAGGTGTTTACGCCTGCGCGTCTGTGCCAGTTTGTTGTGGATTGCCTGCACATCGGGCAGGACGATCTGGTTGCAGATCTGACCTGCGGGATGGGAACATTTTTTAACTTTCTTCCGCATGAATGCAACGCATACGGGTGCGAACTGGATATAGCTGCCTATAAGGTGGCAGCGTTTCTGTACCCGCAGGCACATCTGGAAAATAAGGATATCCGCCGCTATACGCCGGGTGTGCAGTTTGATTATATCCTTGGTAATCCGCCGTATAATCTGCGCTGGTGGGTGGAAGAAGGGAAAAACTGCCTTTCGCAGTTTTACTACTGTATCAAGGCTGCAGAGCTTCTCAAGCCGCTCGGTATTCTTGCAATCATCATACCAGCGTCATTTTTGAACGATACATTTTCTGATAGCACAATGATCTCGGCGATGGAGAATGCGTTCAGTTTCCTTGGACAAGCCGTTTTGCCAGAAAACGCTTTTCAGGATATGGGTGTTGCACAATTCCCGGTCAAGCTGCAATTCTGGCAGAAACGTAGTCAGACCATGCCGGAGGCACACCGTTATCAAATGGAAAGTCTGGATCTATCTGATGGCTTCTCTGCGGAACAGGCGCTGCAGATCTACAGCGAAATGATCCAACCGGCGCAGGAATTGCTGAAGGAGAACCGCGCGAAGATCCTGCGAGAGCTTGCGCAGCGCAGAGATACGTCCGAGCAATTCTTATATCAGGTTCAGAAAATGCTCTATCAGATCAAGGCGCATCCGCGGATACGGGATTCTTACGCAAGCTGCATGGAATATGTGCGCCGCTTTTATACGGAAACGCAGCCGAGCAATATGGATTATAAGGAATGGTGTCAGAAGCGATTGACTGAAGCCAAGGTGCTGGCGTATCTGCGCAGAGTGCTGAAAAAACAGAATGCGCGGCCAGACGAAGATGTGATCCGATTGGTAAAGCGTGACGGCTGCTTTGCATATAAGGCTTATAGCGCAGCGGCGCGGCGGCGAATGCGTGAGAACCAGCGAACGGTCTTGCCAATCTATCGGGCGGTAATATCCGGCAGCACAGATCTGATGCCAGAGTATGCGCGCCTGATCCGAAGAAAGCATAGAGCGTATTTGAATCAGGGCCAGAAGTTTTCAGAGATGCAGCAGGATACGGACATTGCAGTATGGCTGGAGGATTTTCAGCTTTGGGATCAGGAGAATTGTGAGCTGATCTGCCTGAATGAGAATCAGCGCAGGGATTTGAATTTGGTGTTGCAGAAACGGTATGCACTTTTACAGTGGGAACAGGGCAGTGGAAAAACGCTGGCTGGAATTGCAGTGGGACAATATCGAATGCAGCGGCAGCACCTGTATTGCACTTGGGTCGTATCCTCGGCTATCTCGATTCGCAACAACTGGGACGGCGTACTTACCAACTACGACCTGCCATATGTATTTGTAGAGCAGCTGCGCGATCTGGAGCGGATTCGTCAAGGCGTTTTTGTCTTAATCACAACAAATGCACTTGTAAAATACAAACGGCAAATCAAACGCTGGATGCGGATACACGGGCATAAAGCAAACCTTGTGCTGGATGAAAGCGATGAGATCACAAACCCGTCAAGCGCCCGTACAAAGGCAGTGCTGTCCTGTTTCCGCCGATGCCGGGCAAAGCTGCTTACGACGGGAACAAGTACGCGGAACAATATTGTGGAATTTGCACCGCAGCTGGAGCTGCTTTACAACAACTCGTTCAATATGATTTCATGGGTGCCTTACATATACAGCACCGAACGAGACGGCGATATGACGACAAAGAGCAATCCGTATTATGGCGCACCAATTCCAGCGTACCGAAAGGGATATGCACTGTTCTCTGCATCTCACCTGCCAGAGAAAATCACAGTGTTCGGCGTCGGGCAGTGGACGCAGGACATTTACAATGCGGAGGTGCTGCGCGACATTCTGGACAAAACGGTTATTACCCGTTCCTTCAGGGAGATCGTTGGGCGGGAGATCCGGCGGTTCCATCAGGTTCCGATTCCGTTTACCGAGGCGGAGCGAAATGTATGCAAAAAGGCAATCGAAGAATTCAATCAGTTGCGGGCAAACTATTTTGCGACGACGGGAAATTCCAGAAAAGACGCGATGATGCGGCTGATTCAGCAAATTACGCTCCTGCTTCGAATCAGCGCCGCTCCCAATACGCTGATGGAGTATGTGGGGGATCTGCCCGGAAAGCTGAGAAAAACCACCGAAATGATCGCACGATGGGATCAGGAGATCGCCGCGGTCGGTGTGCGCCACGCGGTAATTCTGAACGCTTATGCGGATGCGATACGAAAAGCCATGCCGGACCGACCCTTGTTTCTGGTAACAGGCGCGACGACAAGCTTTGCCAAACGGCGTGCGCTGCGAAAAACGCTCCGGGAGAGCAAAAACGGAATCCTGCTTTGCACACAGCAGAGTCTTCCAAGCTCTGTCAACTTCGAGTTTGTGAATAAGATCATCATTCCGGAGCTGCATTATAACAATGCGCAGATGAGCCAGTTCTATATGCGATTCGTTCGCTATACCTCGACCGAATGGAAGGACATCTACTTTTTGACCTATGAAGACAGCATCGAGGCCAACCTGCTGCAAATGGTGTTGGCAAAGGAACGAATCAATCTGTTTATGAAAGGTGCAGACGCGGATCTGGACGAGGTCTACAAAAAATTCGGAGTCGATTACAATTTGCAGGCGCAGCTTCTCAGCCGCGAAGCAGATGCGGACGGCCGGATGCGGATTCGCTGGGGGCAGCAGCAAATTGCCTAAGCGCTTTTTACAATACTGGCATTCAAAAATGTGCAGTTCTCAAACGAGGACTGCACATTTCGTATGTAAGCGTGCCGGAATAGAAGCTTCCTCAGCGCTTAGAAAAATATTTGCCGATAAGAACGAATAAAATCACCCCCAATAGAAAAAGCCGCCTGGCTTCTCGTTGAAACCAAGCGGCTGCGTTAGAATATTTGCTTTTAAGGAATGAAATCAGATCATCCACACAGGGACGATATATGTGCTGCTGTCGATTGCGCTTAATGTCTCCCGAAGGCAGATGATTGCGCCTGTGCCTCTCGGCACGGAGGCCTTATCCAGCAGCTTGAAAGCGCCCGTAATTTGTGTGGGCGGGTTGATGCTTTTTTTGATCTCGATGGGGTGCAACTGACCGTCGCTCTCCATAATCAAGTCGATCTCGTTGCTGTTCTTGTCCCGGTAATAATGCAGCAGGCAGTCCCTGGCGTTGTTGCTGTAGGTCTTGATGATTTCCAACACGACATAGTTTTCTAAAATTGCTCCGTTTATCGCCCCGTTCATCAGAATTTCAGGGCTTGAGTACCGGGTCAGATAGCAGACCAACCCTGTATCGAAGAAATACATCTTCGGGGTTTTGATCGTCCGCTTCAAGAGGTTGTTGGAGTAGGGGTGCAGGAAGAACACGATCCCCGATTTTTCAAGCTCCTTCATCCAGCGCTTTGCGGTATCATCACTGACGCCCACATCCCCGGCAATGTCGTGCAGGTTCAGCATCTGGCCGCTCCTGCAGGCGGCAGCACGGATGAAATCGGCAAACATCACCTTATCCACACCGGGAATGTCGGTGGTCACATCCCGGTCGATATAGGTCTGAATATAGCTGCTGTAAAAGACATCACG
>OGPH01001563.1_pt1 | contig 16486 bp, 19 predicted proteins | sample 1552891 | NCBI WGS metagenome assembly OGPH01 (sample SAMEA2580272, study PRJEB22360) | human gut metagenome | biome: human gut; feature: human-associated habitat; material: faeces | place: Denmark | collected 2008/2010 | reverse complement strand
TTTGAGAGTTTTTATGAACAAAGAAACAGAATGTGTAGAAATACATATTCTGTTTTTCTTTTATTTGGAATTGAATTTGGTGGATTACTGCAAATGATAAAAAAACTCAATAACTGTTGTTTATATATTTTTTAATTGACATATACCCTATAGGGGTATACAATTCATATTGAAACAAAAGTATTTTAGGAGGTTAGGACTATGATTAAGACAACTTTAGGTATAGAAGGTATGATGTGTGGAATGTGCGAAAGTCATATTAACAACGCCATAAGAAATAATTTTAAAGTTAAAAAGGTTAATTCATCTAAAAACAATGGTCAGACAGAGATTATATCAGAAGAGTTGTTGGACAAGAATAAGTTAAAAGAAGTAATAGAAGAAATAGGTTATACTTTAACATCAGTTAATGTAGAAGAATATAAGAAGAAGTTTTCTTTGTTTGGAAGATAGAGTAAAAGATAAAAATAAACAATAAAAATATAGAAAAATACTAAAAAATGAAGGCAAGTACAGTTATGCGTACTTGCTTTTTATTATTGTTTTGTTTATAATGTAAAGGATTGCGTATATTTATGAAAATATACTTTATGAAAGCAATGCACATTTTGCAGAAGAACCTAGCCGAAGCCACTGTAAAGACTATTATGATTTAAGCTAGTTATTGTAATTATTAGTTACATAGTGATTTTTACAGTAGTTTCGGATTCTTCTGCAGAGAGAAAATAAAAAGGAGAAGTTACTATAGGAAGTAACGAAAGAGAGTTATGTATAAGAGTTTTAGTATGGAGCTTGCAGGCAGAACACTTACAGTTGATGTAGGACGTGTAGCAAAGCAGGCTAACGGTGCAGCATTTATGCACTACGGTGATACAACAGTATTATCAACAGCAACAGCATCAGATAAGCCTAGAGAAGGTGTTGATTTCTTCCCACTTTCAGTAGAGTTTGAAGAAAAGATGTATTCAGTAGGAAAAATCCCTGGTGGATTTAATAAAAGAGAAGGAAAAGCATCAGAAAATTCAGTTCTTACAGCACGTGTTATTGACCGTCCTATGAGACCTTTATTCCCTAAGGATTACAGAAATGATGTTTCACTTAACAACTTAGTAATGTCAGTTGATCCTGAGTGCAGACCTGAATTAGTTGCAATGCTTGGTTCAGCAATTTCAACATGTATTTCAGACATTCCATTTGATGGCCCATGTGCAATGACACAGGTTGGTATGGTAGATGGAGAGTTTGTTGTTAACCCAAGTCAGGCAGTTTGGGACAATGGTGATTTACAGCTTACAGTTGCTTCAACAAAACAGAAAGTTATTATGATTGAAGCAGGTGCAAACATTATCCCTGAAGCAAAGATGATTGAAGCTATTTACATGGCACACGATATCAACCAGACAATTATTGAATTTATTGAAAAAATCGTTGCAGAAGTTGGAAAAGAAAAACACACATATGAAAGTTGTGCAATTCCTGAAGAATTATTTGCAGCAATTAAGGAAATTGTTCCTCCAGCAGAAATGGAAGTTGCTGTATTTACAGACGATAAGCAGACAAGAGAAGCAAATATTAAGGAAATTACAGAAAAGTTAGAAGAAGCTTTTGCTGACAATGAAGAATGGCTTGCAGTACTTGGTGAAGCAATTTATCAGTATCAGAAGAAGACAGTTCGTAAGATGATTCTTAAAGATCACAAGCGTCCTGACGGAAGAGCGATCAATGAGATCCGCCCGCTTGCGGCAGAAGTCGATCTGATTCCGAGAGTCCATGGATCCGCGATGTTCACAAGAGGGCAGACACAGATTTGTAATATTACTACACTTGCGCCGCTTTCCGAGGCGCAGAGGGTGGATGGCCTTGACGAGTCCGAGACTTCCAAACGCTATATGCACCACTACAATTTCCCGTCCTACTCCGTAGGAGAGACGAAGCCGTCCAGAGGACCGGGGCGCCGTGAGATTGGACATGGAGCGCTTGCAGAGCGTGCCCTTGTACCGGTACTTCCATCAGAAGAAGAGTTCCCGTATGCAATCCGCACGGTTTCCGAGACATTCGAGTCCAACGGCTCCACATCTCAGGCGAGTGTCTGTGCATCTAGTATGTCCCTCATGGCAGCGGGCGTACCGATCAAGAGCGCGGTGGCAGGTATTTCCTGTGGATTGGTGACAGGTGAAACAGATGATGATTATATCGTTCTGACGGATATCCAGGGACTGGAAGACTTCTTTGGAGACATGGACTTTAAGGTGGCTGGTACCCACAAGGGAATTACAGCGATCCAGATGGATATTAAGATCCACGGACTGACAAGACCGATTATTGAGGAAGCTGTTGCCCGCACAAAAGAGGCGAGATTCTATATCATCGATGAGGTGATGAATAAAGCAATCGCAGAGCCGAGACCGGAAGTTGGAAAATACGCTCCGAAGATCATCCAGATGAACATCGATCCGCAGAAGATTGGCGATGTAGTAGGTCAGAGAGGAAAGACGATCAACGCCATCATTGAAAAAACAGGTGTGAAGATCGACATCTCTGATGAAGGTAATATATCCATTTGCGGTACAGATCAAGAGATGATGGATGAGGCAAAGCGTCTTATCACGATTATTGTGACAGACTTCGAGGCAGGGCAGGTATTGGAAGGAACAGTAGTCAGCATCAAAGACTTTGGCGCGTTTCTGGAATTTGCTCCTGGCAAAGAGGGAATGGTTCATATTTCCAAGATCTGCAAACAGCGCATCGACCATGTAGAAGACGTGCTTACACTTGGTGACAAGGTCAAGGCAGTCTGTCTTGGAAAAGATAAGATGGGAAGAATCAGCTTCAGTATCAAAGACGTTGCGCCGGAAAACAGATAATGTCATTCAATAGATTTCAAAGCTCCTGTGTCTGCAAAAGACATGGGAGCTTTTTTAAAAAAGAGTATTTCACTGTAGAAGGAAAATGAGAAGAGAAGTAGGAGGAACTCAAAATGGAAGAAAAAATGATCAGAAGATCCTGCGTGGACTGTGCGGTGACAGCTTGCGAAAGAAAGGATGGCAAGCGTCCGGATTTCTGCCTGACAACATCGTTGAACCCGGATCTTTTACAGGAGGCGCTTGCCTGTTATGAAGATATGGAAGATCAGAAGCTTGCTATTGCTGCGGCAGAGGTTGAGTACGAAGGCTACCTGAAACTGACGCGGGTGGAGGAGATCATCGCCTTTGCCGGGAAAATCGGGGCGAAGAAAATCGGAATCGCCACCTGCGTCGGACTGATCCGTGAGAGCAGAACGCTTGCAAAAATATTGAGAGGCCATGACCTGGAAGTCATCGGAGTCGCATGTAAAATCGGGGCTGTAGATAAGACGAGAATTGGGATACCAGAAGAATGTCAGGAAATTGGATGCCATATGTGCAATCCGGTTTTGCAGGCGAAGTATTTGAACAAGGAGAAGACAGATCTGAATGTTGTTGTCGGTCTCTGTGTCGGCCATGACAGTTTATTCTATAAGCACTCGGACGCACCGGTCACCACGGCAGTGACGAAAGACCGGGTACTCGGTCATAACCCGGCGGCAGCGCTCTATACGGCAGAATCTTATTACAAACGGTTGCTGTAAATAGGAAACAAGGGTGTTTTGTACCATTTAAGCCCGGACTTTGGAGTGTATACAATACAAAAAGAAGCATATCAGAGAAGGGGAAAGCCTGTCTGATATGCTTTTTTTCTATTTGGACTAAGATTTACAGAACGCGGTAGTACGGACAAATGTCCTCGAAATGACCGTCTTTCATCCGGAATCCCTCTGGGATCACTCCGAGAGATACAAAGCCGCATCGTTCATAAAGGTGACGGGCGTGTATGTTGGAAGCGACTACTGCATTAAATTGCATGACACGGAAACCATATTCTTTTGCGAGTTGTAAGGAGTGGAGAACCAGCTTTTCGCCGATATGAAATCCCTGTTTGTCCCTTGATACTGCATAACTGGCGTTGGCAAGGTGGCCGCATCGTCCGATATTGTTCGGATGAAGGATGTAAAGTCCACATACTTCGTCCGTGCCCGTATCCACAGCCACAGCACAGTCTGTCTGCTCGGCAAAGAAAGCCGGCCCGCTTACATCATCTAAGAGGGTCTCTTGCGGGAAAGCGATGCCATCCTCCACCACCTGATTCCAGATGGCCGTCATGGCAGGGACATCTTCATGTCTATAAGTACGAACTTCTATATTCATCTGTCAATTCTCCTCCTTTTCTTTTTTGCCCCGATAGTAAATACGTAAAACCAGGGAAAGAACACTTATGATCATTGTATCATGGGAAATAGAAAAACAACATCCTTTTTCTGCACCTTTTGATCATTTTTCTATTTTATATTTATAGAAAAAAGGGAGTTGTTCCTAGGGATGAAGTATGTTCCGGTTTTGTTAGTCATATTTTCCGGTTGTCCACATATATTGTGTTGTAAAAGGTGGTGGAAAGTAGTGAGCAATAAGAAAGAGCAGATTTTTCGGATTCTTCCGGAGCGATTGAAGCGGATGGTGGATCAGGTGATGATGCAGGAAGATCTGGACTTTGAACAGGTGACGGAGATCTGTATCCGTGTGGGAAAGCCTGTCTGTGTCTACCTTGGAGGGAAGGAAGTTCGGGTGAACTATACGGCTGGCAGGGAGGAACTGAAGGAGATCGTAAATTACATGAGCAGGTATTCACCCTATGCGTTTGAGGAAGAGATGAGAAAGGGATTTTTGACCATTGAGGGTGGTCATCGAGTAGGGATGGCAGGTAAGGCGATTACGGAGCAGGACAGGGTCCGGAATCTCAGGTATGTCTCCTCGGTACATATCCGGGCGGCACACGAGGTAAAAGGCTGCGCGAACAAGGTATTCCCTTACATTGCCAACCAGAAAGAATTATGTCATACCATGATTATTTCGCCGCCGGGATGCGGTAAGACGACGCTTCTGCGGGACATCATCCGACAGGTCTCCGATGGGAACGACTATGTGAAAGGATGTACAGTCGGTGTGGTGGACGAGCGTTCGGAGATCGCGGGATGCTATCTGGGAGCAGCGCAAAATGATATCGGACTTCGCAGTGATGTTCTTGATGCTTGTCCGAAAGCAGAGGGTATGCTGATGATGATCCGCTCTATGACGCCAAAAGTGGTGGCCGCGGATGAGATTGGGACGAAAGAGGATGTGGAGGCAATCGAGTATGCCATGCACTGTGGGTGTCGGATGATTGTGACAGCTCACGGGAACTCTGTGGAAGAGCTCCGGCAAAAGCCGGTGCTGGGGCAGCTCATCCAGGAGGAGCGGTTTGAGAGGTACATTGTTTTGCGTCAGGGAGACAGGCCCGGTCTTCTTGATGGAATATACGACAGGAGGGGACAGCCATGTTTCTGAAGCTGTTTGGAGCCGCCTTTGTGATTGCGGGGTGCTCGGCTTTGGGGATCGGGTACGGACGGAAATTAAATCTGCATCTTGAGGAATTGAGGTTCTTAAGAGAGTTGTACCGGATGATCCGGGGCGAAATCCAGTACACGAAGGAGCCGTTTCCGGAGGTGATGCTGGAGGTGTCCTCGCGGATCAAAGAGCCGTATGCTTCACTGTTTGTACAGGCACACCGTGCCTTTGAAGAGCAGGGAAGCTTACAGTTTCCCCAATGGTTCCGATCCTACACATCCGGGACCTTGGAATCCTACCGGAGAGAGCGGGGGATGACAGACGAGGAGTGGGAGCAGTTTCTCTCCCTTGGCGGGCAGACCGGGTATCTGGATCTGGACATGCAGATCGGGACGCTTAAGCTTTCCGGGGAACGGTGGGAGACGTGGATCCGGGAGGCAGAATCCCAGATCGGACCGAAGCGGAGGATCGGAAGCTGTCTGGGAGTGCTTGGCGGGGTGTTTTTGACGATCCTGCTGCTGTAAGAAAGAAGAAGGGAAGGAAGTGCGTATGAGTGTCAGTCTGATCTTTAAAATCGCGGCGGTCGGGATTTTGGTTTCCGTGTTAAGCCAGGTACTAAAGCACAGCGGAAGGGAGGAACAGGCATTTTTAACAAGCCTTGCAGGCTTGATCCTCGTTCTGATCTGGATTGTGCCGTATATTTATGATCTGTTTGAAACAATGAGGCGTCTGTTTGCCTTGTGACAAATGGTACAGATACAAGTCGCAGGTAAAGAGAAGGGAGGGAAAGCATGACGATACAAAAAGCAGCGGCGGCAGGCGTCTGTGCGGCGCTCATTGCTCTTCAGTTTAAAGGCGGTAAAACGGAATATGGAATTTACGTCAGTATTGCCGCAGGGCTTTTGCTGGCGGCGGGAATTCTGGGGAAACTCGACACGGTACTTGCGACAGTCAGGGAGATCGGCTCTTTCTTGCAGATCGAAGGATCTTATCTGGGTGTACTCTTAAAGATGCTGGGCATCACATATGTGGCGGAGTTTGCCTCCAATATCTGTAAGGATTCCGGATACCAGACGATTGCATCCCAGATCCAGCTCTTTGGAAAACTATCGGTGTTGGCTTTGGGGATGCCGGTGCTTCTGACGCTTCTTAGGACCATCGAGGTGTTTTTATCGTGAGGAAGAAAGAAGGGCTGATTCTTTTGCTGCTGATTTTAGGGGTTCTCCTGGTGTGGGGATCCATCCGGGCAGAAGCAGCAGAAGAGCCGGAGGAGGAAACAGTCCCGGAGGCCGCAAGGGAATGGATAGACGAGATGGATTTTCGTGATGTGGATAAGATGATGGACGAGATCTTTCAGAAAGAACAGATCGAATTTACCGAGCTTGTGGAAACGCTGCTTTCTGGAGATGTGACCGGGGCTCTTGCGATGGCGGGACGGGGAATTGGCGGGACGGTCTTTTCGGTCCTTTCTGAAAACAAGACGGCCATGCTTCACATCCTCGTCATTGCACTGATTGCGGCAGTCTTTGCCAATTTCAGCCAGGTGTTTGCGGCAGGGCAGACGGCGGATACAGGCTTTTTTATTCTCTATCTGCTTCTCATCACCTTGCTGCTTCAGACCTTTGAGGTGATGATCGATTCCGTGACGAAGAGTCTGACTCTTTTGACGGATTTTATGCAGGCGCTCTGCCCGGTTTATCTGATGGCGGCGGCTGTTGTCACGGGAAGCGGCAGTTCACTGGTTTTTTATAATCTGATGCTGTTCTTGATATATCTTGTGCAGTCGGTTGTCTGTTCCTTTGTACTGCCCTTGATTCATGTTTATCTGATGATCCGGTTGATGGACGAATTTTCGCCGGAACCCTATTTGGGGCGGTTTGCGGAGCTTGGACAAACCATCATCAGTTGGATCTTAAAAACGATTCTTGTAGGGGTCATGGGGGTGAATCTCATTCAGGGGCTCTTAAGCCCCGTGATTGATGAGGTGAGAAGAAGCGGTCTGCAAAGGGGGCTGGAGTCCATTCCCGGTATCGGCAATACGCTGGGTGGAATGACGGAGATTGTCATGTCGGCGCTGACATTGATCCGGAACGGTATCGGAGTAGCCGGGGCGCTTATCTGTGTGGGAATCTGTCTGATTCCGGTCATTCAGATTGCCGTGCTGGCGCTGATTTATAAACTGCTGGCAGCACTTTTAGAGCCGGTCTCGGACTCACGTATTATCGGGTGCGTGGCGGGAGCAGGGGATGCGGCAGTGCTGCTTTTAAAGACGGTATACACAAGCGCGGTGCTGTTTTTGATTACGATTGTGATTGTGGCGGCCATTCGGTCATAGGAGGAGACATGTTTACATATATATATGACTGGATAAAAAATCTTGTCTTTTATCTGATTTTGATGACAATGCTGATGCAGATCATCCCGGATTCGGACTACAAAAAGTATATTCGCTTTTTTACGGGTCTGGTATTAATTCTCCTTCTGGCAAGACCGGTGTTTGGAATCTTTCATCTGGAAGAGGAATTTGACCGAATATACCACAGCATCGAGTACCACCAGAATGTGAGGGAGATGGAACGGGCAAGGGAAGTGTTTGAATCTGCGGAGGAGGGATATCTTGAATGGGAACAGGACATGGCTTCAGAAGCTTCTGGAGAACGGGAAACTTCCGATGAAGAATAAATGGCTTCTGGTGCTTCTTGCAGGGCTTTTGCTTTTAGTGATTGCGATGCCTGTCTCAGACAAGAAGAATCAGGAGACAAAAGAAGAACTCACCAAAAGCGATACCGGGGGAAAAGAAAAGTACGAAGATTACGCCGAAAAAGCCGCATCTGAACTGGAGAAGGTGATCTCCCGGATGGAGGGGGCAGGAAAGGTCAAGGTGATGATGACCGTTTCCTCTTCCTCAGAGAAGGTAGTGGAAAAGGATGAGGAGACGGCGGAGGATGAGAAACAAAGAACGAAAAACGAGACGACCGTCTACGAAGAGACGACGGGGGGACAGACGCCTTATGTCAAAAAGGAGCTTGTCCCCACTGTGGAAGGAGTGGTAGTTCTCTGTGAGGGAGGAGATCAGCCGGTTGTCGTACAGGAGATTACAGAAGCGGTGGAGGCATTATTTTCTGTGGAGTCACATAAGATTAAGGTAGTAAAGATGAAATAGGAAAAGCAGGAGGAATGACGGTGAAACGATTGATTAAGAAAAATCAGGTGATTGTGGCGGCACTCGCCCTGATGATCGCGGCGGCAGGGTATCTGAATTATTCGGGGAAGCTGTTTTCGGATAAGGATGACACGAAAACAGCACAACAGGCAAACAGCGAACTTCTCGATATTTCCGAGGAGGACATCGAGACCGGATCGGGAGATATTGAAAGTCAGGATCAAGACGCGTCTGAAACAGACGGAGATGTGGAAGGAACACCAGGAGAAGCAGTACTTACAAACGGAGAGGTCAAAAATACTGTGGCGCAGGCAAAAGTATCCAGAGAGCAGGTGCGGGCGAAGAATAAGGAGACCCTTCAGGGGATTATCGACAGCACTTCAGTGACAGAAGAACAGAAACAAGATGCTATCAATCAGATGATAGAGCTGACAAAGGTTGCGGAGCAGGAGTCAGCTGCGGAGACACTGCTTGCATCGAAAGGCTTTACCGAATCGGTAGTAAATGTCAGTGACGAACAGGCGGACGTGGTTGTTGGAAACGTGGAAATGACGGAAGCAAACCGGGCTCAGATTGAGGATATTGTGACAAGAAAGACAGGGGTTGCCCCGGAGAATATCGTGATCACACCGATGAGTAAGAAGGCGGATCAGAATACTGCCCAGAATGAAAATACGTCGACAGAGGGAAAAACGACAGACAGCGAGGACGGCAAAGAAACAGCCGAAGAACAGGAATAGAAATACAGGGATAGCTCAGTAAAGAAAGCTATTGCGGATTTTAAGGCGGATATGCTACAATAATTAATTGCGTGGAATCATTTGGAAGATTCCGGGAAGAATAAGAAAAAATACAGGAGAATATCATGTCAAAGATTACAGATGAAATAAAAAAGCGGAGAACTTTCGCCATTATTTCCCACCCGGACGCCGGGAAGACGACCTTGACGGAAAAGTTCTTATTATATGGAGGAGCCATCAACCAGGCGGGCTCCGTAAAGGGTAAGGCGACCGCAAAACATGCGGTGTCAGACTGGATGGAAATTGAAAAGGAGAGAGGAATTTCAGTTACTTCCTCGGTACTACAGTTTAATTATGGCGGATATTGCATCAATATTCTGGATACGCCGGGACATCAGGATTTCTCGGAGGATACGTACCGGACGCTGATGGCGGCGGATTCGGCGGTGATGGTGATCGACGCGTCTAAAGGTGTGGAGGCACAGACGAGAAAGTTATTCAAGGTCTGTGTCATGCGCCATATTCCGATTTTTACTTTTATCAACAAGATGGACCGGGAGGCCATGGACACATTCGAGCTTCTGGACGATATTGAGAAGGAGCTTGGCATCGCCACCTGTCCGGTCAACTGGCCGATCGGTTCCGGAAAAGCGTTCCGGGGGGTTTATGACCGGAACGAGGAGGAGATTGAACTTTTCTTCGATACGAAGAAAGGAACGACAACCGGAGAAGTGAAGAAGATTCGTGTGGATCATCCGGATGTGGATCAGTACCTGGACCCAGAGCAGAAAGACCAGCTTCTTGGGGAAATCGAGCTTCTGGACGGGGCAAGCGCAACGTTTGATCAGGAGATGGTGGACCGTGGGGAGCTTTCTCCGGTATTCTTCGGATCAGCCCTCACCAATTTCGGGGTGGAAACATTTTTACAGCATTTTCTGAAGATGACGACTTCTCCGCTTCCGAGACATTCGGACAAAGGGGATATTGATCCGATGACAGAGAAGGACTTTTCTGCCTTTGTCTTTAAGATCCAGGCCAATATGAATAAAGCGCACCGGGACCGTATCGCTTTCATGCGGATCTGCTCCGGGGAATTCGACGCCGGGATGGACGCTTTCCACATCCAGGGTGGGAAGAAAGTTCGTCTCTCCCAGCCGCAGCAGATGATGGCAAGTGAGCGGAAGATGATCGAGAAAGCTTATGGCGGGGATATTATTGGTATTTTTGATCCGGGTATTTTCTCCATTGGGGATACGATCACGACGAGTCAGGAGCGTTATGCTTACGAGGGGATTCCGACCTTTGCTCCGGAACATTTCGCAAGGGTACGCCAGGTGGACACTATGAAGCGGAAACAGTTCATCAAGGGAATCAACCAGATTGCCCAGGAAGGTGCCATCCAGATTTTCCAGGAGTTCAATACGGGAATGGAAGAGATCATTGTCGGTGTAGTCGGCGTTCTGCAGTTTGACGTTCTGAAATACCGATTGAAAAACGAGTACGGGGTAGAGATTATTCTGGAGACGCTGCCGTACGAGTATATTCGGTGGATTGAAAATGAGGAGATCGATATGGATCGTCTCACAGGAACATCCGATATGAAGAAGATCAAGGATTTAAAAGGCCGCCCATTGCTTCTATTTGTACACGAGTGGAGTATTCGGATGACGCTGGAGCGAAACGAGGGCTTACGGCTTTCCGAGTTTGGACGCTCATAATCAAAAAAGACAATAGGAATTGTTACAGAGAACCTCCAAAATCGTGAACAAGAGCCTTGTAAGCAACGACGGAATTTGGTATAATGGATACAGTAATTGTGTATTCTATGTACAGGAAACATGCAGTATCACCGATATGAGGAGGTTTCAGATATGGGGAAAGAAGAGAGAAATACCTATACGATCCAGGAAGAAGAGATCGGACAGGTACAGATTGCCGATGAAGTCGTGGCGATTATAGCCGGTCTTGCGGCGATGGAAGTGGACGGGGTGTCCTCCATGGCAGGCACATCTACGAGAGATCTCATCAGCAAGCTTGGAAAGAAGAATCTCTCCAAGGGAGTGAAGGTGGACGTCCTCGACGGAGTGGTGACCGTATCTTTGTCACTGAATTTGCGTTTTGGGAAGAATATCATGGAGGTATCTTCCAGGGTACAGGAGAAAGTCAAGGCCGCCATTGAGAATATGACAGGTCTTTCCGTTGCAGATGTCAATATCAAAGTCGCAGGAGTTGACGACGATATAGAAAATTAACCCCGCACATTGTCAAGAATAAATATACGATGTTATGTGTTTTTATGCACGAAAGATTGCCGGAAGGCAGAAAGTACAGTATAATGAGGGGTGTCGGGATGATACCCCTTTTTTTGAGTTCCGGGTAAGGCGAAAGCTTTCGCCGGGAGAAGACAGAAAGGAAGGAATATGGGAAGATCAGAAATCAGAGAACACATTTTCAGAATGTTATTTGGGAGGGAGTTTCATACACAGGAGGAGCTTTTAGAGCAGGGACGACTGTACATGGAGCTTTTAAAAACGGAACGTGAAGTCAGTGAGACGGATGAGGCGTATATCCAGGAGAAGTGTCGTAAGGTCGAGGAACTGATTCCGGAGATTGACGCTCTGATCAATGAGCAGACAACCGGATGGAAGACCGGACGTATGAATAAGGCAGACCTGACGATTTTACGGCTTGCCGTCTATGAGATGAAGTGGGATGAGGACATTCCGGTCAAGGTGGCGATTAACGAGGCGGTAGAGCTTGCGAAGAAGTACAGCAGCGACGAGGGACCGTCTTTCATCAATGGCGTTCTGGCAAAGATCGCGGCGTAAGAGACGATGGGAAATGTATATACGGTCAGTCAGGTCAACCAGTACATTAAAAATATGTTCACCCAGGACTTTCTGTTAAACCGTATCCATGTCCGGGGGGAAGTGTCAAATTGCAAATATCATCCAAAGGGACATGTTTACTTTTCCCTCAAGGATGAATCAGGGATGATCTCTGCCATCCTCTTTGCGGGGAACCGAAAAGGGCTTCCGTTTCGGATGCAGGACGGCCAGCAGGTGGTAGTCTTTGGATCCATTTCCACTTACGAACGTGACGGCACGTATCAGCTATATGCCAGGGAGATTGTCTTAGACGGGGCGGGGCTTCTGACACAGAGATTTCAGGAGCTCAAAGAGGAGCTGGAGGAGATGGGGATGTTTGCCCCGGAATATAAACAGCCGATCCCACCCTATGCAAAGACGATCGGCATCGTGACTGCACCGACAGGAGCCGCTATCCGTGACATCATTCACATTGCGAAACGGCGCAATCCTTATGTAAAGCTTTTGCTTTCCCCGGCTTTGGTGCAGGGGGAAGAGGCGGCGCCAAGCATTGCGGCGGCAATCCGTCGACTTGAGAAAGAGGACGTGGACGTTATCATTGTCGGTCGGGGCGGAGGCTCGATGGAGGATCTTTGGGCCTTCAATGAGGAAGAAGTTGCAAGAGCCATCTTTCACTGCCCGGTACCGGTGATCTCAGCGGTAGGACACGAGACGGATACGACGATTGCGGATTATGTGGCGGATCTTCGGGCTCCAACGCCGTCTGCGGCGGCAGAGCTTGCAGTGTTTGACGCATGCGCCGTCAAAGAGGAGAAAGAGAAACGCATGCTGACGCTTCAAAGAGAGATGGAAAGGCGGATTCAGACGATCCGGATGCAGCTTTCAAAGGAGCAGGAGATTTTCCGGAGACTTCATCCGGGCGTACAGATTGCAGGACAGCGAAGACGGCTTGCGGATTTGGAGCTTCGGGTCCGGGAAAAGATGGAGTGGAAAATCCAACGGAACCGTCAGAGACTGGCAATGCAAATGGAAGTGTTTGCGGGACTTTCCCCGATGGGAAAGCTCAATCAGGGCTATGCGTTCGTGACAGGAGAAGACCAACAGGCGGTGCGAAGCATCAGCGGGGTTCGGCAGGGAGAGCATCTGACTCTCTATGTGAGAGATGGAACGATCGATGCGGTCGTGGAAAGGACGAGAAAAAAAGACGATGGAGATTAACGAAATCTTTGAAAAGCTGGATGATATCCAGGAAAAGATGCAGTCAGAGGAAATCTCTCTGGAGGATTCTTTCCGGTATTATGCGGAAGCGATGGAGCTTTTGAAACAGTGTGACGAGCAGATCGGCGCCGTGGAAGAGAAGGTGCGGATTCTGGATGAGAATGGAGAAAAACATGAGTTTGAATAATTGGGAAACAAGTCGGGAAGAAAAAGTATCAGAGATCGAGGAGATATTAAAAAGCTATCTCCCAAAGCAGGAGGGATTCCAGAAGGTGATCCTGGAGGCTATGGAGTACAGTCTCATGGCAGGGGGGAAGCGTCTTCGTCCAATGCTGATGCTGGAGACTTACCGGATGTTCGGAGGGAAGTCGGATATCATTCGCCCTTTTGCGGCTGCCCAGGAGATGATCCATACCTATTCCCTCGTACATGATGATCTTCCGGCGATGGACAACGATGAATATAGAAGAGGCCGCAGGACGACTCATGTGGTCTATGGAGAGGACATGGGAATCCTGGCGGGAGACGCTTTGCTGAATTATGCCTTTGAGACGGCTGCCACGGCTTTTGAGATGGAGCCGGAGTCGGCGCCGGTCATAGGAAAGGCGATCGCAATTCTTGCAGGGAAAGCCGGGGTCTACGGTATGATCGGCGGCCAGGTGGTAGATGTATCTTCTTCAGGGCGGCAGATCGAGAGGGAAAAGCTGGATTTTATTTACGCACTCAAGACCGGGGCACTCATCGAAAGCTCCATGATGATCGGAGCTGTTCTTGCGGGGGCATCGAAAGATGAGATCCGGACGATAGAGAGGCTCGCCTCTAAGGTGGGACTTGCGTTCCAGATTCAGGACGATATTCTGGATGTGACAAGTACGACGGATGAGCTCGGAAAGCCGGTCCACAGTGATGAAAAGAATGAAAAGACGACCTATGTGACACTGAGAGGACTGGAGCAGGCGAAGCGGGACGTGGAAGTCATCTCGGAGGAGGCTCTTACACTTCTTGAGGGGCTTCCGGTGGCGAATCCATTTCTGACAAGACTGCTCCGGGAATTGATACATCGAAAGAAATAGTGAGGGATTTCTGTGGTACTTGAGAGGATACAAAAAGAAAATGATATTCAAAAGATAGCAAAGGAAGATCTGCCCGTACTGGCACAGGAGATCAGGGAGTTTCTCGTGGAAAAGATCAGCCGCACCGGGGGACATCTGGCCTCCAACTTAGGCGTGGTAGAGCTGACGATGGCGATGCACCTTTGTTTCCACCTGCCGGAGGATAAAATCATCTGGGACGTGGGGCACCAGTCCTACACCCACAAGATTCTGACCGGACGCCGGGAAGGCTTTGACGAGCTTCGAAAGTACGGAGGCATGAGTGGATTTCCGAAACGTAAGGAGAGTCAGTGCGACGCATTCAACACCGGACACAGCTCTACTTCAATCTCTGCGGGTCTTGGCTATGTGGAGGCGCGGGATATCCGGGGGGAAGACTACCACGTGATTTCAGTGATCGGTGATGGCGCTCTGACCGGAGGAATGGCGTTTGAGGCTCTCAACAATGCATCCCATCTGGAGAAGAATTTTATCATTGTCCTCAATGACAACCAGATGTCCATTTCCCAGAATGTAGGCGGAATGTCCCGGTATCTGGATGGAATCCGGACGGCGGATGCCTACACGAATCTGAAAAAAGGACTGGAAAAGGCCATCCGGAAGATCCCGTCCGGCGGAGACCAGATTTTAATCCATCTGCGAAAGACAAAAAGCAGTATCAAACAGCTTTTTGTGCCGGGGATGTTTTTTGAGGACATGGGCATCACTTACTTAGGACCGGTGGACGGCCACAACCTAAAAGAGCTGATCCGCGCATTTCGGGAGGCGAAGAAAGTAAAAGGGCCGGTGCTGCTTCATGTGCTGACAAAGAAGGGGAAAGGCTATCTTCCGGCGGAGAAGGAACCGTCTCGTTTCCATGGGACCGAACCTTTTGACATCCGTAGCGGAAAACCATTAAAAAAGAAAGAAAAAGACAGTTATACCGATGTGTTTGCCAAAGTGATGTACGACATGGGGGAAAAGGAGCCGTCTTTGGTTGCCATTACGGCGGCCATGGAGGACGGAACCGGACTGGCGCCGTTTCACAGGAAATACCGGAACCGTTTTTTTGACGTGGGGATCGCGGAGGAACATGCAGTGACCTTTGCCGCCGGGCTGGCGGCGGGAGGGATGAAGCCGGTGTTCGCCGTCTATTCCTCCTTCCTGCAAAGAGGCTATGACCAGCTGATCCATGACGTGGGCCTGCAGAACCTGCCGGTGGTGCTGGCAGTGGACCGGGCCGGGCTGGTGGGAAGCGACGGGGAGACCCATCAGGGCATTTTCGATCTCTCCTACCTGTCCTCCATTCCCAACATGCATATCTGTGCGCCCAAGAATAAATGGGAGCTGTCGGACATGCTCAAATTTGCCGTGGCCTTTCCGGCGCCCATCGCCATCCGTTATCCCCGCGGGGAAGCCTATGACGGGCTGGCGCAATTCCGCGCTCCGGTGGAGTATGGAAAGGCGGAAATGATCTACGAAGAGGAGGGGATCGCTCTTCTTGCGGTGGGAAGCATGGTGAAGACCGCGGAGGGCGTCAGAGAACGTCTGAAAGAATGCGGCCTTTCCTGCACGCTGGTGAACGCCCGCTTTGTGAAGCCCATGGACGAGGAGATGGTGTGCCGTCTTTCCGCCACCCACAGGCTGATTGTGACCATGGAGGAGAACGTGGAAAGCGGCGGCTTTGGAGAACGGGTTCGCACCTTCGCGGATGAGCAGGAGCTTCCCGGCCAGATCCTTTCCATCACCATTCCGGATGAATACGTGGAGCACGGCAATGTGGAGCTTCTGAAAAAAGAGATTGGCATAGATGAAGAATCGGTGACAAAACGGATACTGGAGGAATGGAACCGGATATGAAGGAACGGCTGGATGTGCTTCTTGTGAAGCAGGGATTGGCGCCCTCGCGGGAAAAGGCGAAGGCGGTCATCATGTCCGGAAACGTGTTTGTGGACGGAGAAAGAGAGGATAAGGCCGGAGCCATGTTCGCGGAAGAAGCGCAGATCGTGGTGAAGGAAAATCCTCTGAAATATGTGAGCCGGGGCGGACT